>Ga0307988_1001682_pt1 | contig 12017 bp, 10 predicted proteins | sample EllFjometagen183_FD_203166 | JGI IMG/M metagenome (GOLD analysis project Ga0307988, IMG submission 203166) | Marine microbial communities from Ellis Fjord, Antarctic Ocean - #183 | ecosystem: Environmental > Aquatic > Marine > Unclassified | place: Southern Ocean | collected 2014-10-08 | reverse complement strand
CACAAAGAGTTTACGATCCCCGAGATTCCGAAGATCTATTAATTCATATCCTTTATGGTAGGCCACTGCAGCCAGCCATATGTCTTGAGTCGTTGTTTCTAATGTTATTTTCATAGTTGTTTTAATTCGTTTTCATTGGTTCACCACCTGCGGCGGTATAAAAGCCGGGACAAATAATCATCCCAGCTAGCAATATCAAAAAAGCCCGGTTGGGCCGTTTCGTCGTCTCTATTTTCGTGGGTTTCTGTTTCGTCGATTAGGGAAAGATTTACGTTTGCCCCTATACTATAATATAGTGTACTTTCTCGATTTTGTCAAGCGATATTTGTCCCTAAGCGATAATAATCACAATCACTTAAAGCGTCTGTTTAGATTTTAGATTAAACTAAAATCCCGTTTAACATGCATGTCCTAACCCCACAATTTTAAATCGTCGCCTCCTCGTCCATCCTGAGAGGCCGGTTTTCACTCGTGAGCCCACAAAACTGTATATTACCTGGAATAAGAATAACATCGGAAGATTTATAATTAGCATTAGAAGAGAGTAGGAGTTCCTTAAGCTGAGGAAATACTACTCACCTCTGGTCCTACGGAAATGTGCACTATACATGGCGCACACGTAGGGTATTCCTATCAGATGCATGCATCTGACTAGCAGGGCTAAGTAGTTCTGCTATGGCGGTAACGCTAGGATATAAGGATGGTCAATCATGAGATAAGTCATGAATCGGTATTTGAAGTCATGGAGGTTTCAAGAGCCTCCCAAGACTTAATCGTACACCGAGGGGCACATCGAGTAATTGATGTGTGGCTCTTGGGATGCAATGCGGGTAACTCCTGTGAGCATGTGTCTGGTAACAGACTGGCGAGAATATCGTGACCCGAAAGGGCTAAATCGAGACCATCTCGCAGGGTAGCTGGGTTCAACCCCAGCTGATCAAAGCCTGCCAGACTTCTAATGCTATTATTGCTTGTATTTATCGGGTTTTTAACCACTTTCATTAAAAGTATTTCAAAGAATTACAGAGAGAAGGAGGGATTAATTATGGTAGCTGTTGCATACGGGTGTTGTATCTGTGGAGAAGATATTGATGAAGATTCGCACAAACTTGACCCGTGCTATATCCAAGTAAACACGAACATGAGTGGGGATGAAGAAGAGCAACTCGAACAGGGTTTCTTCTGCCACTATGAATGTTTTAAAGGAAAAATGGATTATGACGGGCATTTGAACCTGGAGGGGCAGGAAGAATATGTTGCTGGTGAATATCTTCGATCGGGTAAATACGAGAAAGCAATTGCCTTATACGAGAAATTGCTTCCAGAAGCTGAAGAAACAGAGGATATACAAAATATACTCCCAAACATGATCCAGTGTTACAAGCAGCTTAAAGATATCGCCAAGCAAAACGCATCATTAGAGCGCGGATTAGAGCTTTGTAGTCAAGGACATGAAAGTGCGGGAATCTATTATGAAGCCGCAGCAGCAGCATACGCTTCTGGTGATTTTCAATTAGCCAAAGATTATATCAAAAAGTACAAGAAATCTTATGAGATCGAAATCCCTGAAGACTCTGAAGAGAGAATTGAATATGTAGCTGAAGAGTTTGGTGCCAATTTAGCACTTCGCCTAGCTCTAGATAAAGATGAATCAGTTCGCTCGGCGTGTTCAGAATGGCTTGATCACATGAGTGATTTTGTACCGACCAGCTTGGATGAGGTCGAGCGGTACGATGTAATTGATGCTAGTATTCAATATTTAAGGGATGCTGATCTTATGTATCGACTTGCTGAGTCAACTTTTATAAGAAGTGCAACCCCCTCGTTAGAATTTGGATATAGAGGGCTAGCTGAACTAATGCGTGGGAATGATGAGAAAGCTTATCAAGAGTTTCTCAATTATAAGCGAATCTTTAGGGAGCAAGTCGAAAATCATGGCGAAGATTTCGAAAAAGTTTGGGAAGATCTAAAATCAAATCCACAGGAAATAAAAGATTTTGCTATTCCAGATAATGATCCACCCTTAGCAGTTCTTGTTGATCAGTATATCGATAAGTTTGGGAAATAAGCTATTGAAGGAGATCATATTCTCCTTCTTTTAACTCACAATTAATGGAGGAAATAATGACAAAGAAAATTGAAGTTTGGTATTCAGCAAATAACAGCTATGAAAAAAAAGCAATACACCATGGTGATGTGGGCACATACAGCGAAACAATATCAACTGGGTTTAGCCCTATTCATGAGTTTAGCACCCCGAAGCAAGTGTATGAACATTTCTTAGAGTCAAAGGATATTGCCAATGGTGGTATGTATTATATCTTTTGGGAAGTCAGGCCTGACCTTCCTAGAAAAAGTTGGAAAAAAGCGGAGCTTACTATGGATAACCTCAGAAATGCCAAAGACACAAAAAAACTGATTGGGAGTATGTGGAAGTAGCGGACTCAGCTATTTTAGGATTCCCCCCAAGCCCTGGCAGACTTCGTTTGCTGGGGCTTATTCTTTTGATAAACTGCCCAATGCTGCTATTTTGATGCACGTTTAATTTATTTTTGTTTGAGATCCCAAACGACTCAGTTAAGGGTCAACATTTATCTAGGAGTAGAAAATGAAAAAATGTCCATTTTGCGCCGAAGAAATCAAAGATGAAGCATTAAAGTGCCGATACTGTAAATCTGATCTGCCGATCGAGGAAGAAACCTCAGATGAGACCCAGGATCCAACAATCAATAGTCAGAAACCAGCAAATAAGGGTCAGAACCATGCAAAAAAACGCAAGAAATCTGTCAACAAAGGAGAAAATCCTGTAATAAAGACCTACGAAAAATATCGAACAAATAAACGTTTTATATCCGCATTAAAATACTTAGTCCCAATATTTATCTTTCTAGTAATGGCAGATTTTGGTGATTTGGACAACTCCAGCTGGGGAAGAGATAGTAACATTTTTTTCTGGGCAAATGCTGTACGAGCTCTCATTGCATTTCTAGTATTCCGCATGATAATTTTTGATAGAAAGGGGGAGATTACTTCTCGCAAGATCGTTGGGTACTATTTCCTTGTCATTGTACTTGTGGCTATTGCAAAAATATTGACCTTCGAAGCCTCAGGTAGGGATGTGGATCCAGGATTGGGAATGGAATTTGAAATCTCTAGATTCCTACCAATATATCTTCTTTTTCTATTATACGTTATGCTGGAATGGGAAAAGATAGGCTCTCGAATCTTTACAGCAATGACCATGTTTCTTGCCGTGGAGTTATTATTAGTTATCACTACATTTTTTATTAGCGAGACGAATTATGGGATTCTGAGTTATGAGGGTGGATTGGTATATTTTCTTGCCACACTTGGAGTAGACGTATTTCTAAAAGTAACAACAATGGTTTTGGTCTATGTCTCCACTTACAAGAGAGTTAAAATGAATACCGGTGATGACCCAGACAGCCTTATACAAAAAGGTTTAGACAAGGCTCGAGGTTAAGTCTGTTAGGAGGTAGCAACTCCATCGGGAATCTCAGTACCTGATGGATTCTATCGTTTCAACGCAACCTCAGACTATTTTGAAGCAAGATCAACACATATGGGGGTAAACCTGAGTACTACATCAAAGTATATATGTCATTCCTGTGGATATTCCGCAGATGTTTGGGATGCTCCAGATGTGGCACCTATTGCCACTGTAGACACCAGGCACTGTTTGGGATGTAAGTCTCTGGTTGAAGTCCCAATAGTATTTCATGGTGGTGGTCTTGTCGGGGATCAGGATGCTGAGCCTGATTTTCTGAATAGGTGCCCTGATTGCAACTCCTCAAATGTTAAGCTCTGGGGTGTTAAGAATTCTTGTCCTAAGTGTTCTGAGCATATGACACAAGAAGCAGTACTAGCCTAGCACATTACAGAGCTGATTTGATCACCGATGAAAAATTTCGATTACAAAGCTTTGTATATTAAATGTGACGGTTCGATGCTTTACAATTCGGAAAACAGTGGTGGTATTGGATATATCATAAAGTTTCCTGAGGATATGGAAGAGGAAGATCTCAGTGGTTTTGCTGGTATTTATGTTGATTCAAATATTGAAAGGCTTGAGGTAGAAGGGATTATTCAGGGTATTGAAGCTCTAATAAAGTACATAAAAAGGGGAGGGAAATCTTTAAGTGCGGTCTCAAAAATAATTGTGATAACTGATCGATTTGCATTGCAAGACAATGAAAGAACAAGTCCCTTTCGAATTAGAGATTACCGAAAAAACAAAGGTAAGAACCATGAAGGCAAAGAGATTAAAAACTGGGATTTACTTAACAAACTAGACAAATTAAGAACCAAATTATCGACCCTAGCTCGAAAGACTGTAAGAATTGAATACAGGAGGAGAAAAGAAAACAAGGAAGCAGATAAACTCTCAAAACAAGCGCGAAACGAAGGTGTTAGAACACGTAAGATTGCACTTGAAGGGCACAAAATAGGCAAACGAAAATTTGATGGACAAGAGGTTAGTTACAAGACCCTAGAAGTGAAAGAAACGATTTCAGTAAACATTTTTCGTAAGCAATTCTTGAAGGAGCAATGCGAAGTAAACGCTGAACTGGTGGAAGGTCCCAAGAAAGGTCAACGTCTGAAGATATACACGGATTTCGAGCTACAAGATAGGCTTCAGCGTGGGAATATATATGACGTGAGAGTTAAGCATGTCTTCAATCATCATATAGGTATCTTCAGGACAATTAAGAAAAGAAGGAAATGAAAAAGACCTTAAAAGCCCCCAGACCTGGCTCGCAGAAATAGCCCAAATAGAGCCTGCCATGTTCGAATGCTATGCTACTGGGGAGCTCAAGCTAGATGAACTCACCCTCCACCGTATCTTAGACTACTCAGGTGTTGACTGGATGTGGCTGGAGCATGGGTATGAGCCTGAAGTTTTACAGGTTATTGGGGATGCTGAGAAAATGGGCGTTCGATTTATTGAGGGATTTGGGTGGCTGGTTGGTGAATAGTTTTTAGTAAAGGATAAATATCTATGTCTAAAACTTACAGGTTGCTATTACTTGGATTCTCGTTTTTGTTGTTGGTTGCACTTGGATACTACATCAAGAGAGATTTTACATTTCTTTTAAATGATTTTTGGTTCACCTCAGGTCTATTATTACTAATTCTTCTTTCTTTACTCGATCAGCCACATTACTCAAAAGACACTAACGTATTCATTAATGCTGTCACGGGAGCCATTTCATTACTTATTGTAAATCCAGAAAGTCGAGATTTTCTATTCTGGACATTCTTTACCATCTTGGTCTATTTGTTGACTAGTAGCTACGTCCTCATGTGGATCAGGCACAATAAGCTAAACAACGAAAGACGAGCCGTCCAACTACTGTCAAGACTGAATAGACAAGTAGGAAGACCTGAGGCAATATTTTCAGCATTTTTTCTTTGGGGAGGGGTACGACAATTTGGCCTGTCCTCGAATGAATTCAATTATTTGTTATGGTTTTGGATAATATTTATGCTTCTAAATATACCAGTACTCGCAAGGTCCGTTGAGGAAATATTCAGTGACATCAGTACGAAGGAGCATAAGGAAGCTTTGGGTGTAATCTTCGGCGTGCAGTCAAAAAACACTTTCCTTGTCAAACTTACTGAGAACCGTAGCCACACGACACGGATCTTTGATTTTGTGGAGTTTAAATATTCCATAGACAACCAGATAAAAATGGGACTTATCCTTGACGTCTATCTACTTAATCAGGAACAGTGGGTAAAAGTCCTGACAACACAGGAAATTGAGGGAATATTTGGAAAGAAGCATCAATTCATTTCACATACTCCAGACATAGTATACAAAATTACTGATGTCCCTAATAATGATTACTTGGATCGATTTATCGGGCTGGTTACAGAACACTCAACAATTGAAAGTATAAAGTTTGTTTATAATTCAAAGGCATCGATCTCTGAAGGGCAACTCCTTGAGTTATTTATTAGAGATAAAAGAGTTCTATATCAGGTAATCCAAGGAACAACAAAAATAGAGTTACTTGAGAATAAAAATCAAACCGGATTAATCATTTCGGAAGCTATCCAGTTAGGAACCTGGAATGAAGATAGTTTGAGGTTTGAACAATTTGGGTGGGTTCCAAATATCAACACACCAATATATGTCGCCACCGACATTGATGATTTTCCATTAGAGACAACTGAGTACCATATTGGAAGCATTCCAAATTCCAATTACCCCGTAATCATAAATACAGAAATAGCAATAACTCATCACACAGCAATACTTGGAGTAACGGGTTCTGGGAAATCGGTCTTTACTAGGAATCTCATAAAACACATAGTTAATGACAATACCAAAGTTATTATTATTGATCTAACAGGCGAGTACCGGGATAAGATACCTGATATCCAATCAGTCATTTCTGAAGACAGTGGTCAAAAAGCATTTGATGCAATAGAAGCGATTGCTGTTCAAGAGCGTAAATATGAGAACCAGCGAGATTTTACAATCATACGAGATAAAGAAGAGATTATTAAGCAGGAGTTCTATACATCAATCAAAGTGTTTTTAGAAAGTGATTTATCCACTTCACTTTTTGAATTACCCGATATATCAAACAACTCTAAAATATTGGATTATACAAAATGGTTCTTTTGGGTACTGTTTAAAATTGCTAAGACTAAACAATGCTTTGGAAACAGGGTGTGTGTTGTATTAGAAGAAGCACACACTATTGTACCAGAATTAAATTCGATGGGGGTTTCTGATTTCGCATCGAAAGCAACTGTTAATAGTATCGCTCAAATAGCCTTGCAAGGAAGAAAATACAATATCGGCTTTTTTGTAATTGCACAAAGAACAGCGAATGTTTCTAAGACAGTACTGACCCAATGTAATTCCATAATTGCTTTTCAAGAATTCGATAAAACTAGCTGTGAATTTCTCTCAAACTATTTAAGCTCTGATTATGTAAAGGCACTTCCAACACTTAAATTCAAACACGCAATTGCGGTTGGTAAAGCCTTTAAATCAAATGTCCCAATGATCTTTGAAGTGCCTGAGCTAAATTCATAATGTTATGGTTATGGTTTCAGATTAATCAAAGAGCAAAACGACGTTACTCGACATATAGAAGAATATCCACAAAATAAATGGATTGTTCAACGTTCGCCTACTAAGTATCCTAGGATGATATAAATATTTGGAGAGCCTAATGGCTACAAAATACAACAACTACACAAAACAGGAATTAGTGCAGCTACTTTTAAAGCGCGATGCTGAACGTCCATTGGGCATTGTATGGGAGCGCGATGAAATAGAATACGAGCGGTCATTGAACGAAGAATTTGTGACGCTTGAGATGATTGATGACCTTTCAGTTGGAAATGGTACCTACCGAAATTTATTGATCGAAGGTGACAATTTTGATGCACTTCGCCATTTGCATATGGCGTATAAGGGTCGCATTCAATGCATTTATATTGACCCTCCTTATAACACAGGGAATAAGGATTTCATCTACAACGATCATTTTGTTGACAAGGACCATGCATACAAGTTTTCAATGTGGTTAGAGCATCTTTACCAGCGCTTAATTTTAGCAAAAGATTTGCTTACGGAAGATGGCGTCATTTTAGTCTCTATTAATGATGAAAATAGATCAAAGCTCGACCTACTTCTTGAAAAAATAATGCCGGGTTGTCGTAAAGGCTCTTTAACATGGCGAACTAAGGATACGGGTAATGATGCCGGGGGGAACCTATCGCAAGTACACGAGCATATTTTGATTTATGCTAAACCACAGTTTGAATTTAAAGGCAGACCTATAGATGTTTCGAAATACCGCAATCCCGACAATGATGTAAGAGGAAAATGGCGTCCACAACCAATAACAAAGGCGCATTCATTAACTGAACGTCCGAATACCTACTACCCTATACAAAACCCAGAAACAGGATATTGGTATCCATGTGACCCAGACTCCGTTTGGCGATACTCTACTGAAAAGAATTTAAAAGAAGGGCAAACACTTCGTACATATACAATAGAGGAGTTAATCCAAAAAGATGAGATCTCTTTTCCAGAATGTGATTCTGCTGATGTAATGCGTTGGGACACAAAAGAAGCTCTGATTAAGGCTATTCAGGCAGGGGAGGGACCAGTTCTCCCTAAAAAGAAAACGCCCCTTCTTCGAGAGGATTTACCTGACATTGATTTTTGGGTTGGTAAAAATATTGCAGTGGGACGCCCATCAAGAAAACATTTCTTGAATGATAAAGAAAAACTAACAGCACCATTATCTACTTGGATTGCAGGTGTAAATGAAGAGGTGGATTTTGGACTTGATTTTGAAGATGAAATCTTAACTATTCGTTCTCCACGTGGGCGTGAGGGTTCTGATCAGATTAAAGATATTTTAGGATATAAAGCGTTTGATTTTCCAAAACCTCCAACACTCATAAAAATGCTAATTGAGCAAGCTGCGAAACCTAATAATATTGTATTGGATTTCTATGCTGGCTCTGGGACAACTGCACATTCGGTTCTGATGCTGAATAAGGAGGAAAAAACAAACCTACGGTTCATCTTGGTTTCAGCAACTGAGGCTAATGAAAAAGAGCCAAACAAAAATGTATGTCGTGACGTTTGTGCTGAAAGAGTCAAGCGGGTAATTCAAGGTGTCGCAAGCAATCCTGCGCTTGGTGGAGATTTCGCTTACATGAAAGCTGTTCGCACACCGATGGATATATTGCATTCCGAAATACAACATGATCAGATATGGTATGTTCTTCAACAAATCCATTTTGATAGAATTTTAGCGTACGACAACAAAAATCAATACCAAGTCACAAATTCTGAGGATTTAAGTGTTGTCTACATTGCCGAGATTGATGAATCTAGTATAGAAACACTTCGCGAGTTTTTGATTAACAGCACTCTTCAAAACATGATTTATACCTGGCGACCAGCGATTATTCGGCAAAATTTTATTAGTGAACAAATCAGGATTGAACGAATCCCTGAATTTCTGATTGATCGATTTGGTGGAGGATCATCTTGAGTAGTCATGGTACGGTTCTTAAACGTTTTCAAACAGAAGCAATTGAAAGCGCAAATCAAGTCTTAGAAGAATGTCTATCTTTAATTCATCGTTCTCGAGGTACCCAGCTTGAGGATCAAAACCGGCACACTGCCATTTCCACTTTTGGCAACGTCTTATTTGAAGCCCCTACTGGTGTTGGAAAAACGTTAATGGCTGGTAAAACAGTTGAGCAACTCAGCATCAAGCAGTATAAGGTTATATGGTTTTGGTTTGCTCCTTTTTCTGGATTGATTGACCAAACGGTTAAAGTAATTCAAGAAGAATTTAAAGGCTTACGTCCCAAAGAACCAAAAACGGGCCGTTATGCCGGAGACTTACGTTCTGGCGACGTATTTGTTACAACATGGGCGGCATTAGCAGTCTCCAACAAAATGAGCCGCCTTGCTAGACAAGAAGAAGAAACGAAGTTGTCAATTGACGGGTTGATAGAGTACGCAAAAGCTTCTGGTTTTTCGATAGGAATTGTGATAGACGAGGCACACCATTCCTTTCGAGGCCAGACTCAAGCATACAAATTCTATCAAGATATATTAGCGCCAGACTTGACCATCCTTGTTACTGCTACTCCCCGAGATAGAGATATCGATCGCTTCGTCAAGGAAAACAACATTCAACATTTAAACCGCGTTTCAATCAGTCGAGATCAGGGGGTTGATTCTGGGCTTCTCAAACGAGGCGTGAAAGTTGGTGTTTTCAAAACAGATGAGGGGTTTGACAGTTTTATTGATATGCAATTGACCGCGTTAAGATATGGTATAGCAACACATCGGCGCATTAAGCAGCAATATGTAGATGCCGATATCGATATGACACCTTTGTTGCTTGTTCAGGCAGATTCTTCACCTAACAGTATTGAACGCATTCAAAAATGGTTATTGCAAGAAGGGTTTGCCGCAGAACAGGTGAGAACCCATACTGCTGATGAACCAGACCCTCATCTGATGGCGATTGCAGCAGACGAAGTGGTTGAGGTTTTAGTCTTTAAAATGGCAGTAGCCCTCGGGTTTGACGCTCCACGAGCCCAAGTACTAGTTTCGATGAGAAACACAATTGATCCTGATTTCGGAGTCCAAATCGTTGGGCGAATCATGCGCGTCCATAGAGCAGTTCAACGGGTTAAGAATGTGCCAATACAGCTTCAATACGGATATGTATTCATTAGCAACCGTGACGGTCAACTTGGCCTATCTGAGGCAGCAAAACGAATTAATAGTATCCGCACTGAACTAGCAGATATAGCGGACAATGTTGCAGTTGTTGAAATTGGTGGACAGGGATTATCCGTTCAAACAACAGCGGATGGACAAACGACATTCTTTCCGAATCAAAACATAAATATTACCAACAGTGATGATTTAACCACAATTTCAAACACACCATACGATCCACAGCGACAGTTGGATATTATTGGTTTGGAGTTGGAACAAACGCTTGGACATTTGGGGGTGTCTGGCAAATCATTCAAGCCTTTGCATTCTCCAGTAGACTCAGAAGGTAAACCTGCTAAATATTCAGGCTTTGAGCATAATATTTATAAACTGAGAACCGATCTCGACTTTCCACCGCAATTCTTCAAAGCAATAACACAACCTGATGATGAAGATAAAATTATCTCTGATGTCACAGAATTCTTGGATTTCCCTTCAATCTATCATCTTTCGCTGCTTGAGAATATTGATGTGAATGTGATTACAACGGAAATATTTGAGGGTGTAGTCGATGACCCTGAACATTTTCAGATGCAATTGTCAGATGCCAATTTGGCGCGAACTTCACAATATTCGCTAAATCTTGCTGACAGAGATGGATATCTAGACCCACGTAAATTCAAACAAGCTCTTGAAGATGCATTGCAAGTAGAATATAAGAAGAATGGTGTCCTCAAGAGTGATGATAAATCCGTCATAATTAAAGGTATTAACCGACTTCTCGCTCTTTATCCTGAGCGGTTCAAACGTGCTGTTAAACAAGCCATTAACCGCCACACAATCGCACAGGAAGCTGCTCCCTTGCCAGATACATTAGAAAGTGATTTCCTTTTGGTTGCATCGCGTTTGAATATTTATGGGGTTTATCCACGCGACTTAAATAGTTGGGAGCTCATATTTGCCGAAAAGCTTGACGCTGATGCCACAAAGACAGTTAAGTGGTGGCATCGAAACCCTGTACAAAAAGCAAGTTCCGTTTTTATCCCTGTACCGGGTTTTGACAACTATTATCCTGATTTCATTGTTGGTGTTAATGATCGCGAAGTTGGTGAGGGCATCATCCTCATTGAGACTAAAAACTTCTATAATGATGACCTAAGCATGGCAAAGACCCAAGTCTCCCATCCGATATATGATCGGCCAATAATGTTGTACCGTAAAGACAATAGAGATTGGCACAAAGTCGAATTTGATGCGGAAAAAGCCAAAAATATATTAGCAGGTATCTTTGAAATTGAAATGCTAAAACTGTACCCTCTTTAGAAAAGGAATTGAACATGCCAATATTGGACGCAGATAAGTGTATATGTGTTAATGATTCATCTCACTCAATGGAAAAAAGCGAACAACTCACAGCTCTACTTCCAGTGAGTGGACATGAAAATGATATTGCTGGTGTATTGGGTCCCAAGGCGGCTGTATTCGTAGAAGCATACATCTGTGCAGACTGTGGATACATCGAACTTTACAAAACAAACCGAAGAATTTAGTACCGAGCAAACAGGGTTATCTAGCCAATCCCCGCAGCACTGATATACCCCTATTTTCGACCTAGCGGTATATTATGTAAACCGCCCCGGACTCGAACCTGGAACTAGGTGTAGATATACTCGCCCCACTCGGTTTCAACCTTGCTCCGTGGGTTGTCTAGGCACAATATTTTTAGGAAATTGGTGTTTCTAAAAAAAGTTTTAGTGACAGCACG
>Ga0307988_1001681_pt1 | contig 12022 bp, 6 predicted proteins | sample EllFjometagen183_FD_203166 | JGI IMG/M metagenome (GOLD analysis project Ga0307988, IMG submission 203166) | Marine microbial communities from Ellis Fjord, Antarctic Ocean - #183 | ecosystem: Environmental > Aquatic > Marine > Unclassified | place: Southern Ocean | collected 2014-10-08 | reverse complement strand
GGGATACCTTTATTTAATGCATGAGTACAGTCACTTTTACAGAAGACTGAACAGCGGCCGGAGACTTTAAAAGTTTTCTCCGGAAGTTCCATAGCTGAGACTTGCTCAAGATTCAGATCCATTCGGTTCAGCTGCTGAAGGAAAAATTCGCCGGTGCCGGATGCGCATTTATTTCCAGTCTTAATGTTTTGGATTTCGCCAAGCTCGTTGAGGTGATAGAGCATAAAAGTTTCACCACCTGCACTTATCACAACCCTGAAAGGATGATCAGGAGGGAGGATGTGCTTTACGCACAGCTCAACTGCTTCAGGTTCAGAAATAGCACTCAGGTGAAGAGAATGGCGGAGTTTTCTCCCGGTAACACAGATTTTCTTATTTCCAAGATCTCTCTGCTCTTTGAGAAGTTCCAGGAGACATCCGCGAACGTCACCGAGATGAGATTTTTTGATAGTATTGACTATCTGATTTTTAGTTTCTTGCTGTTGTAACTCAACAATTGAAATGGTGGAGGAACCAATATTTATACCAAGTGATGTAGTCGTTATACCGTACACAGCTGTCCTATATTCAAGTTTCGGTGGTGCTAAAAATAGTATCTTTTAATTATTATTAATAATTATTCTCTTTTTGTAAATAAAATCCCATCATGAAAAAAGGCAATATACTAGAATATGCGAACGCTATCACGGAAAAATATGAAATTATTGATTAACTTCAAACTTTGATTTTTATTATCTCCCATGGTAGATAAGACATTTCAAAACTTGGTTAATACCTCCAGCTGGCTTCCCATTCAAAATACCGGTATATATTGAATCGCCTGAAGGCTTTTACTCAAAGTGGATGGTATATTTCGGGGTTAATATTTACTTTTGGTGTTTCAACTCATATTCGCTTTGGAATCACCATGAATTAGCTTTTAATTTTATATCCGTCTGCAATGTACAGTTATCTTTTTGAATGTAATAAACACTATTCTAGTAAAATGAGCGCATAATAAAATTTAGTATTGGATAATATAATTTTTGATGAATATAAGAAATATTGTTGAAGCCATTTGCCGATCAGTCTGCCGCTATCCCCTGATCTGGCTTTTTATTACATTTATCCCCTCGATTCCAGCATTTTATGGAATTAACCATCTGGCCCTTGATACAGACGTAGTACGCCTCTTACCTGAGAGTAGCCCCGCAGCGCAGTGGGCCAGGAAGCTTAAAACAATAGTAGGGGACGGCGGTTTTTTCACAATTTTGGTTAATGGTGAGGATAGAGAAAAGTTGATTAAAGCCGTTCATGAAACGGTCGCTAAAGTTGAGCAGCTCGAGGAGATAGGTTCTGTTAATTTTACTTATCCCAAAGATTTTATAGATAAATATCGTTATCAACTCATTAGTACTAATTATCTTGAGAAGATACTTGACTATACACTTTCCATGAAGGCCAGCCTGAACCCATTTACCGAAGACATCCTCTCGGAAGAGCCAGGCGATTCTGTCCTATCTGTAAAAGATGAAGATGAGATTAAAATACTTTTTTCTCATTATTCAAATTTGACACGATACCATGAGAGTGAGGACGGCAAGGTTATGGGTATTTTCATTCGACCCAAAGCCAATTTTACCAATATTTCCCAACTTCACAAAATTTTGTTGAAATTAGAAAAGATAAGTAATGATACTTCCAACGAGTACGAGGTGTGGGCAGGTGTAGGTGGATCTCAAATTCACAACCTAAAGGAGTATGAGGTGATTCGATCTGATCTGAATCGATCAGGGTTGATTACTGTCATCGCTGTTGTTCTTATACTTATTATCAGTTTTCGTTCGTTTGTTATATTGCCTGTCCTCTTATATCCCCTCGGTGCGGGCCTTCTCTGGTCTTTTGCATTGGTCCCACCAATTTTAGGCGATTTAAATATCATTACTTCTTTTCTTCTCATTGTCCTTTTTGGAATGGGTATCGATTATTCAATTCATCTGGTCAAAAGATTTCAACTGGAACTGGTTAATCATAGCCCAGACAAGGCTCTGTTGGAAACTTATCGTTCTACAGGAATGTCTGTAGTGACATCCGGTATGACAACCGGTATTGCTCTTCTAATTCTCGCTGCTTCTGATTTTCGTGGGTTTTCAGAGTTTGGTCTTATCGGAGGCGGAACTATTTTTATAATGTTGCTTGCTATGTTGACCGTCATGCCAGTAGCCATGTTTCTTGGTCAGAAGTATGGATTTGTAAAATCTTATAGACAGTCCGGCCAAAACAGGCGGGAAATAAAAGTTCGAGCCTCGTTGATTATCGCTATTTTTTTGCCGTTGTGTTTGGTTTTTGCTGCCTTCAATTTACAGTTTAATTATGATTTCAACAAACTTAAGCCGCAAATTCCCACAAGTAAAATATTTAATAAACACAACTCAGAGGTTTATAAAACCAAGTATATGTCCCCCGGTGCTATCTATCTTGCTCCCGACCTGAAAAGCCTTGATGAGTTACTGGCAGTTATTGATAACGAGGTTAACAAGAAAGATTCACTGTTTCAAAAAGTAACATCTGTCCGTAACTATGCTCCAGAAATCCAGGAGAGTGTTGAGCGCATTAAACTCATTGAATCCATCCAAGAGCAGCTAGGGGGGCGCTGGATAAAAAAAATTGAAGACCCTATGATTCGAAAGTGGGCATATGACATGAGAGGATGGCAACTGCCTGACGACTTCCCTCAAGTTAAAACTTTGCCGGAGAGTCTAGTGAAATCACTTGTAGTAGGTGAAAAAAAAGAATTTTATGTCGCTGGTATTTACCCGAATGTATCAAGAGGAAATGGTAAAAATGCTATGGCTTTCACTCAGGAAATGTATGATTTGAATACTCCCGATGCAATACAGGGACCTGTTGGGGAAATGCCAATATTTGCAGAAATTCTGTGGACAGTTTTAGACGAAGGTCCCTGGACGCTTATTTTTTCATTTGGAGCAGTTTTCCTTCTTATTTTAATTGGTTTTCGTTCTTTTAAAGAAACAGCAATAATTACTTTGCCGTTGATAGCAGGTCTTATAATGACTATGGGCGTTATGGCTCTTACCAATTTCAAACTTAATTTTTTTAATGTAGTTATTTTTCCTGCCCTCATTGGGATGGGAGTTGATTCAGGCGTTCATTATTACCGACGTTGGAAAGAGTTGATAATGAATACTGGTGAATGTCAAAAAGAGCTCTATAATCCCTTGACTGTTTGCACAGTTACTACCATGATGGGATACTCCGGCATGGTCTTTGCTCAGCATCCAGGGTTGCGTTCTATGGGGATATTGGCTTGTCTTGGCTTAGGCTGCATCTGGCTTACATCGCTGGTACTGTTTCCAGGTGTTTTGGAATTACTCAGGAACAGAGGGGTTGCTGGTCGAAACTGATAATGATTTTTTTTGATATTAACACATTTTATAACTCAAAAGGAGGGGGCATCCGGACCTATCATGACGCAAAGATAGATTACTTTTTGAAAAATGATTCGGATTCGTATTTTCTGATTTATCCAGGGCCAAAGTATAAAATTGATAGGGTAGGGAAAAATGTAACCCTTGTACAAGTTTACGGTAAAACAATAACCAAAGATCCTGAAGGTTATCGCCTATTACTCGATTATCTAAAAATCTACAAACTCATAAAAAAAATTCAGCCGGATATTGTAGAAGCGGGAGATCCATACCTTACCGGACTCTTTTGCCTCTTTGCCCCTTTGCCGAAAGAAATTGTACGAAGTGCATTTTTTCATGCTGATTCCATTGAAACCTATCTCAAACCGTTTTTATTGAGTAAAAAAATAATTTTTGCGGAAAAAATTTCCCTGGTAATAGAAAAATTGTTTTTTAACCTTCATAAAAAATTTGACGCGATACTGGTTGCATCACGTTCAATGGAAAAAAAATTGTATCGTTATGGTGTAGATCGCACTTATTATGTACCTTTTGCTTATGATCCACTGATGATGGAGGTCTATCATAATAGAACAGTAGAAGATAGAGGTGAAGGAATACGATTGCTTTATGCAGCCCGTTTAGACCGCGAAAAAAGTGTTGATACCCTTTTAAAGATAATACCAGAGCTGCTTGAAAACCCCAAGGTACACTTGTCTGTTGCAGGTCGTGGACAGTATGAAGAAGAATTCGCTAAAATTAGCCATTCGAGGTTTAAATATTTGGGGTATATCTCGTCTCGAGTTGAACTTGCTGATATCTATCGGAACCATCAGATTTTTTTAGCAACAGGTAAGTATGAAACTTTCGGTTTTTCTATTCTTGAAGCTATGGCTGCAGGCTTGCTGGTGGTTGGCCCGGACAGGGGGGAAACAGGCGAAAGGTTAAAGGAGTGTCGGTCGTCTTATATGTACAGGGCAGAAGATGAAAAATCCTTTTTGGAGAAAATATTTATGGCATGTAATAGCAATCTGGATTTAGAAGCCCAAACTGCCCATAAGTTTGCTGAAGGTTTTGGTGGCTGGAATAATGCTATTGATCGGATGATTCAGGGATATAAAAAAAATATTTCAAAATATGCCGGATGAAGTTGGAAGATGTCATCAAAAGCAAGAATGGTTAGTACCGTACCACTTCAGAAACACTGCAACTCAGTTCAGTACCCCCTTAAGGGGTATAAAAAACAAGAAACTCAGTAATATATTATGAAATTATGTGGTTTGAAGTACCACCATGGTAGTTATACCCTTCAAGATGGTAGTGAAGAGGGGGTTGGTTATTTACCGTTTAACGGTGTTTGTAAATCTCAGTTAATAAGGAGCTCTGAATAATGGCAAAAGTTGATATGCACTGCCATTCAATTTATTCTGATCAGCCAATTCATTGGATTTTTAAAAAATTAGGTGCAAGAGAGAGCTATACTCCTCCGGAAGAGTTGTATCAGCGCTTGAAATTTTTAGGAATGGATTTTGTCACCATCACTGATCATAATCGTATCGATGGTGCAGTTGAGTTGGCTGAAAAGTATTCAGACTGCTTTGTTAGCTGTGAATTCAGTGTCAAATTTCATCGGCAGCCAGCTGTCATTCATCTTTGTGCCTACGATATAACAGAACAGCAGTTTTTAAATGGTCTAAAGTATAGTAAAGATGTTCGTGAGTTTGCAGCTTATTTCAGTGAACAGGATGTTCTTGTATCTGTTCCCCATCCATTTCACTGCAACAGAGGAAAACTTGACCTTGGTCATTTAGAACAAGTCATCCTCCTTTTTGACTATTTTGAAGAGATCAATGGTCTGCAGATGGAAGCTGCTAATTGCATGCAGCAGGAGTTTTTCAAGAACCTGACTCCTGAATTTATCGAACTATTGCAAAAAAAACATAATATTAAGCCCCTCTCCGAGGATCCATGGGTAAAAGGAAGACTGGGGGGATCAGATGATCATTCATCCTTCTTTCTTGGGCGTTGCTGGACAGAAGTTGAAGCAGGTACAGATTACAAAGAGTTTCTAGCTGCTGTTCGAGAAAAGCGTAGTCGTGGGTTCGGTCAGAGTATGACTGCTCTAGCATTCAGTCAGGCTACACAATCAAACTGGATCAATGCAATTCTCGATCAGTATTGCAAACCTGGTTCATTTGATGAACGTTTAGTTAAACTGGTTTCAAAGGTTCGTCCTAAATCAAGGACCAGGAAAATAATCAATGGTTTAGCCACTAGTAGTGATACAAATTGTGGTGCTGGGCGTCGTCCCTCCTTTTTTAAAAAATTCATTCTTAAAAAAATTATCCGGTTTCGGCTTTTACTTTTTCTTTATGCGCAGAAACGGTTTCTTAATAAGCAACTTCAGGATGATTGTGACTGTCTTGCTATGGACGCTCCAGTTGGGACAGCAATAGAAATTGATGCCTTAAAGTCAACAATAAAAGAACTTATGGTTGACTGGCGAGACACTGATCTTCTTTTTAACCGCAATCCCAAAAGAAACTTGCAGGAGGAGACGTATCAGTTTATTTCAAATATATTTAATACATTGTACCGATATTCTTTCAAGCAATGGTTGTATCATATGCAGACAGGGAATATCCCTGAGGCTTTTTCAAAACTTTCTTTGATTGTTCCGGGAATATTGCCTGCTGTTCCATATATAATGGGCTATAAGCATTTTTTTTATGATAATAATTATCTGAGAGAAATAGGGAAGAAATATCAGCTAAAAAATTCACTAACGGAACGTCCTGAAAAATGGGGCTGGTTTACCGATACTCTCGTCGATGTAAATGGTGCTGCTCAGATTATACAAAAATATACTGAAATGGCGCTGGAGAGTAGTATTTCAATCACAGCTATTACCAGTCATCCACAGGACCCTAATTTCAAAGGAGAGTATAAGAATTTTCCCCCACTTTTTCACTTCCCTCTGCCAGAATATGAGTTAATGACCTTGGCGATCCCTCCTATTCTGGATGTGATACATCATTGTGAACAACAGGGATATACGAGGTTGATTCTTTCAAGCCCTGGTCCATTGGGGCTTTTGGGGCTTTGGGTTGGAGATTTGCTTTCAATCCCAGTTTCTGGGATTTATCATACTGATATTCCGAACTATGTCGGAAGACTTACAAATGACCCAGGGCTGGAGATTGCAGCTTGGCATCTAATCAAGTTTTTTTATGGCCGGATGGAGCGTGTATACATTTTGAGTGATTCCTATCGCCGAATGCTTGTAGACGTGGGAATCAGTAAAGATAAATTACACCTTTTTACTAAAGGCATAGATGTAGAATTCTTTAGGCCTGACAAGAAAAACGATCACATACTGAAAAAATGGAAAATTGATAATAAAATTGTCCTTATTTATGTCGGACGTGTTTCGAGAGAAAAAGATCTGGACGTTTTAAAAGAAAGCTATAGGGATATACGTCGTTCTTTTAATAATGTAGCGTTACTCATAGTTGGGGATGGGCCTTATCTGGCCGAACTTACTCAGGAGATGGCTACCGATCCCGATGTTAATTTCACAGGATTTATTGTCGGGGATGAACTTGCTGAAATCTACGCAAGCTCAGATATATTTGTTTTCCCTTCTACTACAGATACGTACGGTACAGTTATTCTTGAAGCTCAGGCTTCCGGTCTTCCTGCTGTGGTCAGTGATGCAGGTGGCCCAAAAGAAGTTATTTGTGCAGAAGAAACCGGAATTGTCACTAGGGCGGGGGATTCAGCAAGTTTTTCAGAAGCAGTGGTCAGGCTTATTGAAGATCCGGAGCTAAGGCATGCAATGGGGAAAAAAGGGAGACTGAGAGCAGAGAAAAAAAACTGGCAGAATGCCTTTGATTCTTTTATTGAAGATCATTGTGATGATGACAATTTATAATTACTGCCGCTCTATATTGAATACATGAGAAAAAGTATTTTTGGCCAGAGCATTATTTTTGTTATAAGCGTATGGATTTCGCACGTGGTGCTTAGAGCCCTTGTCCTTGGGCGTAATGATGCTTTTGGACTTCCTTTTGTTGGAAAGTTCGAGTGGTATTTTTTCCATGCTGTTTGCTTGGATTTTCTTTGGATTATCCCCTATAGCGTGCCTTTTTTGTCGTTTCTCTGGCTTTTCGAAAAAATAAAATATGTGAGAAGCGCAAAAGCAGTCTTTATTCTTTTGGCTTTTCTGCACATGTTTCTACTAGTGCTGACTGTATTTGACCATGAAGTATATCGCTTTATGGGCACCCACTTCAGTTTAAACATGTTTAGAACTTACAGCAATACAGCAGCAGTTGGAGATATTCTAACTTATTTTGGTTATGATAAATCAGTGCCCTATCTCTCTATCCTGCTGTTTTTTGCAGTTGTGCCTTCAAGCTTCTTTCTCTTCAGATTGTTGAAAAACCGCTGGTCAATTCGTTTGCAGGTTGTCCTTCCCGTTATTGCAGCCTTTACTGTCCTTTCTTTTCTTTATACAAAGGTTATATGGAAGGGCAGCTTTCGGGAAAGACGATTGAAGCCCGCCATTGAGATAATCACCACGAATTTGCGCAACTTGCAAAATATCGAACTTTCCGATGATGAGAGGTTCAAAATACAACGGGAATACCAGGAAGATTGGGTAAAAGTTCAGGGAAATTCGAATTGGATTTTCCCTGATGAATCCAGACCATACCTTCGGCTGCCCAAATGGCAGTTGTGCAAAGATGGTAATTTCCCTGGGCACTCCCTTTGTTCTCTTCTTAAAAAAACTGACTACGATAACGACGGTTTTAGCGCCGCTGAGGATTGTAACGAAGAAGATCTGTTGATTTTCCCCGGGGCTAAGGATGTCCCCAGAAATGGAATAGATGAAGACTGTAGTGGTATGGATGAGTCCCCGCCCAATTTCGTTTTCATCCTGCTGGAGGGACATCGCGCTTTGAACGCAGGGTTTCTAAAAGACGAAGGGGCCGTTGTAGATTCAACCCCCTTTTTAAATACTTTGGCGCCGAGTTCCCAAGTCTATTCTCATTTTATGGCCTCGGGACTTCCCACAATAGCAGCCATTCTTTCTGTCCATATGTCGGTTTACGATCATCCACTTCGTCATATAGCTACGAACTTTACCTACATTCGACAGCAGAGTTTTGTGAATGTTCTTCGCGATAAAGGTTATTTGACGCATTATTTCTCTGCCCCTGATCCAGCTTGGGACAACAAAACTCCATGGTTGCGTAAGTGGTACGATAATTACACCTATAAGCGAGAGCAAGAAGATGACGTAGTCATGTTTCGTAATCTTAGCTCTTTTATGAAAAAGTCACTCCCCTCCACTGAACCTTTTTTTGTGACAGCTTTCACCAGAATCAATCACTATCCTTATAACCGTCAGGGAGAAATGAAGCCGCATCCAAAAGATGCCTCCCTACTTGATAAAATGCAGGCGACCATGAAATACACCGAGTCAGGTTTGCAGGTTTTTTTTGAGAGCGTGAAAGATGAACCCTGGTTCGAGAATACTATTTTTATTTTTTCGGCTGACCACGGCTTTTCACTGGGAGATCACGGCCGTTATTCCGTTAGTTGGGGACTCTACCGTGAAACTACGTGGATTCCTCTGATTTTTCATGGGGTGCACCCATTACTTGAGAGTGGTAAACGCCTTACTTTTCCCGGGACCCAGATAGATTTGGCTCCCAGTATTCTCGATATAGCAGGCATAGAAGTTCCCGTCTCTTTTATGGGACATTCGCTGTTTCGACCTCGTGTTGAGCAATTAGCTCGATCACGCATGCTGATTAATCGGCAGGGAGTGGTCGACGATGGTACCTTTAGTTATCATGTCAGCACAGAAGAAGGTTTGGAGCGGCAGAACGGAGATCAGGTATTTCAACTCGGAACTGATCCGTTAGAGCAGACAGATCTCAGTGGGTCATACAAAAAAGAACTGCGTGAAATCAGACGCTCATTATCTAGATTGCAATTGCTTAATCGCTGGGTGTTGGAAAACAATCGATTGGGTTCAAAGTGACAACTATTTACTTTGTCCTTTTTTTGCCCTTTCATTAAGATAATGTTCGTTCTTCTTTTTTAACCTGTTGATGAGGAACTCAGGCGATTTTTTCGCTGTTATCCTGTTGAATTGGCTCCTGTAGTTTCTGATCGTATCAACTTCATCTGTAATATAATTCACAACAACCCATTTGCTGTTTCTCTTTTCAAGGACATAATCAAGCTGCACTTCGTCTTCTTCGTAATGAGCAGTTGTTTTTACTATTGCCTGAGTGTCGTTGATATCCTCTCCATGATATTCGAACCTATCGGCTCTATATCGACCCAGTTTATTTGTAGCTGTGAGTTTCAGCAGTTGTATGAATTCCAATTTCAACTGTTTGCATGACTCAGGTGAACTCTGCTTGCAAGTGTCTTGAGCGGCCCTCTCAGCCATTATTTTGAAATCGGTGATCTCATCCATAACTGAAAAAATACCATCCAGAATCTCATTATTAACGGTAGGAGATTTTCCGTAGAGATCTAAGATTGTTTCGTTCGATTTTTTAATTACTTTAGTTGGTGTTGTTCCACCAAATGCAGGATTAAGAATAATAAATAGTAGCGAAATGGACAGAAGAACATTAATTGAGTTGCACTTTGTCATTTTGTATCCATAAAAGAAAAAGTTCCATATCTCCGGTAGCATTGGCAAGCTGTGCTAGAGAGAGGAGGTATTGATAGCGTGTTTCAATTTGACTGGCTTTCAGTTTGTAATAAGATCGATAAGCGCTGACAAGACGCTTCACATCACCAATTCCGAGATCAAGATTGTCATTTTCCAGTCTCAGCCATGTCTTTGCCGCTTTGAGTGATTTACGGACAGAGTTCAGTAACTTTTGATATCTGAGAGCTTCACTATAAAATTGTCTTATTGTGCCGTTAATTCTGGTAAGCGCGAGGTTCTTTTTTTGTGTGTTTTTTTTGTATTCCAGAAAAGCTTTTTTTTGTTTTGCACTGTCGACATGATAATTAAAATTCCACTTGAGTCCAAGTACGGCTCCTAGTTTTTTATAATTGTAATCATCAGACAAAAATGGATTGGTTTGTATGTCTCGACCGGGTGCAATTCCATACCCGGCTCCCATGGCAACGAAGAAATCAGGATATGATTTTTTCTCCTCAAGTTCAGCTTTTTTGTCGAGAGCTTTTAATCCATAGTTAAAACCTTGGATAAGAGGTGAGTTGGTTCTGGAAAATTCCAGCAGTGAAGGAAGAAGGTCTGAAGAGGGATCAATTTCAGGTGTTCCTGCTGGAGTAGGGGATATAATGGTTGTTTCTTTGTTATTAAGCAATCCACTCAGATAAAGAAGTGTTTGTTCTTTATTGATACTTGGTTTTGTCGCCTGCTGGTCAATGTCAAAAAGCATTGTCTGTGCCTCAAGCAGATGGGAGTCCCCAATTCCAGAGTCGGGATCTTGTACAAGTTCTTCAATTCTTTTAAGTAATTCCCTATACTGATCCGTGAGTTCTTCGCCTGTTTTCTCCCCATCGCTGCTTGCCGCGACTCCCAAGAAGGTCTTAGTTATTTCAAAGCTCAGTTTATTGAAGGACTCTTTGAGCGCGGCTTTTTTCATTTTAAGGTTTTGCCGGCCTGCCTCAACGGCCACCTCGTACTTACCAAAGGAATAAATCGGCTGTATCGCCGTTAGGTCAATTTTAATAAATGGACCAAGGTGGTCGTAAGTGCCTTGACTATCAGGGCTGTTTGTATAATCCCCTCTGGCGTCAGATATGACGCCGCCATAGGAGATTGCTTCAAACTGAGGAGACCAGAATGTACCGAAAATTTGATTGATATTCTCCTCGGCAGCCTCAATTTCCAACATATTAACTTCAATTAATGGACTCTTATTGTAGGCAATTTGTATAGCGTCTCGCAGGTTTAATCCTGTAGTGGACTGTGCCGCCAGGGTGATAGATGGGATGCATAAAAGTGTAAAAATATGAAAAAAAACAGTAGGGTAGGAGAAGATATTAGTAAAATGCAAAATAGTTCTTTCCGATTTGATTTCAATTTAAAGATAGCAAAATATGTTGTATATTTACCAAAAACAATTTTAATAGTTTATGTAAAGAGATATTTCGACTATAATTCTTTCCGTTTAAATTAGATATTCAAATATATAGACTTTTTTTTCGGAGATTCAAACATCCACCTGTCCAATATGCAGATGATGAGGTTTACACTTTGATAGAAAACTTTATAAGGCCAAGGGAATAAAGATGTCTTTCCGTATTAATATTGCAGGATGGATAGCACTGTTTTTACTGGCCGGTTTTGCTTGCAGTACGTGGGCGAGCCAGGAGTTGCATGGGAATGGTGTCACCCAACAGAAATTCGCCGTTAAAGGTGGATTGAACCAGGAATATCTCTTTCAAAATGAAGTCCAGGTTCGAAAGGTACTTACTAAATATGAGCAAATCCTGGTCAGTGAACCTGATAATCATGACGTCCTGCAGAAAGCTGCCTATCTTCACTATCGTCTCGGGTGGTTGTATTTAAATGGTGAAGAGAAAAAAGAACACTATTTTAAATT
>Ga0307988_1001680_pt1 | contig 12030 bp, 6 predicted proteins | sample EllFjometagen183_FD_203166 | JGI IMG/M metagenome (GOLD analysis project Ga0307988, IMG submission 203166) | Marine microbial communities from Ellis Fjord, Antarctic Ocean - #183 | ecosystem: Environmental > Aquatic > Marine > Unclassified | place: Southern Ocean | collected 2014-10-08 | reverse complement strand
AGTGAATGGAGTTAAGTGTTATTCTTTATGGGATGCTTATGCTCATGCGGATTTAGTGACATACCCAAGTGTTTTGGAAGGGTGGGGAAATCAGTTTCTTGAAGCCATATTTGCTAAAAAACCGGTAATAGTCTATGAATACCCTGTGTATGTTTCGGATCTTAAAGATAAAGGTTTTGATGTAATATCTTTGGGGGACACACATGAAGTTGATCCGAATGGTTTAGTTATCGTAGATGAAAAATTAATTAAAAAAGCAGCTATAGAGGCTATAGACATATTAATTAACAGTGGTAAAAGAATAAAAATAGCTGAAAATAATTTCGCTATATGCGACAAATATTTTTCATATCAAAGCCTGGGAAGAATCCTGGGAAAACTATTTGCATAAATAAGGAGTAATTATTTAAATCGTTTAATACGTATCACGATGCTATGTAGCTTTATAGTTCTGTATTTTAATTGTAGACAATCAAATTCAATAATAAATATAATGAAATTTGAAATTAAAATATAAATCGTTAGTTTATACACCATATACTTAATAAAAGTACAACTAAAGTGTTGGAGTATATTAATTTATCGGTAGTATTATAACTTGAATATTAAAATATTATTTTTGATAAAAGTATGGTTCGTCTTAACGGTTGATTATAAATAGTAAAAGCTGACATGGGACTTGTAAATGAGTAATAGAAATGCAACAGATACAATTAAAGGATACTTTTATCAGTTTGATTATTCAATTGAAAAATTACTAACCCTTTCTAATGATAGTGATGAAATTATTGTTGAAGGTATTGAAGATATAGATATTGTAACACCAACAGAAACAACAGCCATTCAATGTAAATATTATTCAAAAACGGAATACAATCATTCGGTTATAGCAAAACCAATAAGATTAATGCTCTCCCATTACAATGATGTTAAAGCAGGAATTAAAACTAAAATTAAATATCTTTTATACGGTTTTTACAGTCATGGTCAGAGTAAGTTATCATTTCCAATAGATATAGTTTTTTTGAAAGAGAAGTTTCTGACTTATAAATCAGGAAGTGTACAAATTAGACATCATGATGAATTAGGATTGAATGATGCTGAGTTACAAGATTTTTTAAATCTACTATTCATTGATATTGATGCAAAAGAATATTCAGTTCAATACAATTCTATTCTTATGTTGCTAAAAGATATATTTTCCTGTGACGATTTTGAAGCGGAATATTATTTCTACAATAATGCTTTGAATGAAATCCGTAAAATTGCAATCAAAAATAATGCAAATGACAGAAAAATAAAAAAAAGTGATTTTATAAATAGTATTAATCAAAAACAATTACTTTTCAATAAATGGTTTTTAGAATTAAAGGGGAAAAAATTATACAACAGGGAGCTTAAAGATAAATATTTCAGAGCACTTAATAAATCACCATTCGAACGCTTTTTCTTAATTGATTTACCAGCAAGTTACTCTGTTAATGAACTAAAACATTTAATCTTTATAATTTCTAAACGCTATTCAAACTTAAAAAAAAGAGAACCAAAAACATATTGCCCGTACATTTTCTTTAATAATTTATCAAAAAGTAAATTGCTGGAACTAAAAAAACAACTTTTTGATGAGGACTTTAATTTCATTGATGGCTTCCCTTTTTTCGGATCTGACTTTTCAGCAAAATCAATTTCAATAAAAGCCGACAACTACAATAAAATTAATGTTAAACTATTTAATGATATAGGTCAAATACTTGGCACCCTCGATTATATAACAAAGACTAAAGAAGTATACCAGTTTTATTTTGATAACACAATTTTAAGTATTGCAAATGGTGACATTAGAAATATTTGTGTCCAAATAACCAGTATCGAATGCATAAAGGAAATAATATAATGGCAGAAGAGAATAAAATTAATGCAGAAGTTATTTCTGTATATCCAAATAAAGTTAAAATAGCAGTTGATGACGAATTTATTCAATCTGCATCAGAGACTCTAAAAATTGGGTCTTATATTCGTATTTCAGATGATGATGATATTGCTCTTATTGCAATGATTGATAATTTTATTATTGAAGTTCCAGAAGACGGAGAGGCAAAACGAAGATATATTATTGAAGCTAATCCGCTTGGTGTTGTTAAAGGTGGAATATTTCAAAGAGGTGGTGATACAATAGCAATTCCACCAAAGAAGGTTGAACCTGCAAAAGAAAGTGAGATATTAAGTATTTTTTCACAATCAACTGAAGAAGTAGAAAAGTTTGAGTTTTCATCATTATCGTCAAATTCAAGAATTAGAGTTCCAGTAAACGGAAATAAATTCTTTAATAAACATATAGCAATTGTTGGTTCAACAGGTTCTGGAAAATCACATACCGTAGCTAAAATCATTCAACGAGCAGTCGCTGAAAAAGATGGTGATTTTTCGTTGAATAATTCTCATATTATTATTTTTGATATTCATTCTGAATATAAATCAGCTTTTCCAGAAGCTAATAATCTAGGTATTGCAGATTTAATTTTACCATATTGGTTGTTAACAAGTGAAGAATTAGAAGAACTTTTTATTGATACGGAAGCAAATGATCATAATCAACGTAATGTATTTAAGGAAGCCGTTATAAAAGATAGAATTGCTAAGTTTACTGGCGATGAGACTGATAAATCGAAGATACATTATGATTCACCATTGTTGTTTGATATAAATGAAATTTTAAAATATGCTATCTCAAAAAATGGTGAAATAGTAGATACTGGTGAAGTTTACGCTAGTGGTGCAAAAAAAGGACAGGCAAAAACAACTCAAGGAAGTCTATATGGCAAATTGACAAACTATGTAAGCCGCCTTGAAAATAAATTAAATGACAAGAGATTAGAGTTTTTGTTAGGCGAAAATAGTAAAAATATTACTTTTGAAGAGACAATAAAACAACTAATTGGTCAAAACACTAATCCAAAAAGCAACGTAACAATATTAGATTTGAGTGGAGTCCCTTTTGAGGTGTTAAGTATTACAGTTTCTTTAATTTCAAGAATAATCTTTGAATATGGATATTATTACAAAAGATTAAGAACAAAAAAAGACCCATATGAGTTAATAAATAATGATACTCCTTTTCTTCTAGTATATGAAGAGGCTCACAAATATGTTCCCAAAAGTGATTTAGTCAAATTTAGAGCTTCTAAAAATTCAATTGAGCGAATTGCTAAAGAAGGGCGTAAGTACGGAGTTACTCTTTTATTAGCAAGTCAGAGACCATCTGAATTATCAGAAACCATATTTTCACAATGTAATAATTTTATAGCCATGAGATTAACCAATCCTACAGATCAAAACTATGTAAAAAGATTGCTTCCTGATACATTAGGAAATTTAACTGAAAAATTACCCTCTTTACAAGCAGGTGAGGCATTATTAATTGGTGAATCTGTTGTGTTACCTTCAATAGTAAAAATAGATAAATGCGATTTACCTCCATCTTCGAATGATATTCCATATTTGGAACTTTGGAAAAAAGATTGGAATGAAGCAGATATTAGTGAGATAAAAACCGAATGGTATTTATAGAAGTCAATATTAAGATAAGTACCGAATATTCATATACATGTTAACTGATGAAGAATAACAAATAAATAATATTAGAAAAAATAGTATTTATATTAATTTACAGGAATAGCTGAAAGATATCTTAAAGGAACCGTCAATGAACATAGCTCAAATAGAGATAAATCTTCAAAAACTGATAGAGTCTTTCTCCAAAGAGACTTTCATCTATGATTTGCTTTTAGCTTATGGTTTGCCTAAAACCTCTATTGCCCGATTAAAGAAAGGGAATCTTAATTTATCAAAACAGCAGGGCGAAATTTCCTGGAAGAAAAAACTGTTTTTCAAAGAAGAATATGTAGATGATTTACATTTAACTATCTCAAAATTACAGGGTGAATTAAAACACAACCAGCGTTTTTTAATTGTAACTGATTATAAAACACTTTTGGCAATTGATACTAAAACAGATGACAGACTTGATATTCCAATAAAAGATCTGCCAAAGTTTTATGATTTCTTTCTGCCATGGGCAGGTATGGAAAAGGCTCAGCATCAAAATGAAAATCCGGCGGATGTTAAAGCTGCCGAGAAAATGGCTAAGCTTTTTGATGAGATAAAACATGACAATGCTGATGATTCTCCCGAGTTTATACACGGATTGAATGTTTTTCTTTCCCGTTTGCTATTTTGTTTTTTTGCAGAAGACACACACATATTTGATAATAATCAGTTTACCAATGCAATTGACTCTCATACACAGACTGATGGCAGTGATTTACACAACTATTTGGATATTCTTTTTGACGTTTTAAATACACCGCAAAAGGAGCGTAATAATCTACCTGAATATCTAAATGCTTTTCCCTACGTAAATGGTGGTTTGTTCAAAGATAAATATCAGGCTCCTGTTTTTACTAGGCGTTCCAGACGGGCGATTTTAAATAGTGGTGACCAGGATTGGTCTGCTATTAATCCGGATATTTTCGGTTCCATGTTTCAGGCGGTTATTTCGGTTGACCAGCGTGGCAGTTTAGGACAGCATTATACTTCTGTGCCTAATATTATGAAAGTAATTGAGCCGCTTTTCCTGAATAACCTGTATGAAACTTTTGATAAGATAAAAGAAATAAGTAGAACTAAACTAAAAATAAAAAAGTTAAATGTCTTACTGGATAGACTGTACAGTATCAAAATATTTGACCCCGCCTGTGGCTCCGGTAACTTTTTGATTATTGCATATAAAGAACTCCGTATTTTGGAAATGAAAATTTTTAAAGAAGGAAATATGCTTGCTCTTTCTAAAATTCATCTTTCACAGTTTTTCGGAATAGAAATAGATGACTTTGCTCACGAAATAGCTAAGCTCGCTCTTTGGCTTGTCGAACACCAAATGAATGAAGAATTCTTTAAGGAATTTGGAAGAACTAATCCGACTTTGCCTCTAAAAGAAGCTGGACAAATTGTTTGCGCTAATGCTTGCCGTATTGATTGGGAAGAAGTTTGCCCGAAAAGTGAAGGTGATGAAATTTATATCTTGGGGAATCCTCCTTATTTGGGTACACGTAATCAAAATAAGGTTCAAAAATCTGACATTGATTTTGTTTTTGGTAATTTCAGTAAAAGAAGGAAATTAGATTATATTTCAATCTGGTTCTATTTAGCATCAAGGTTTTGTAAGAGTAAATATTCAGGATTTGCTTTTGTTACAACAAATTCTATATGCCAAGGAGAGCAAGTTCCAATACTTTGGCCATTGGTATTAGAAAATTCTAAAGAGATATTTTTTGCACATAATTCTTTCAAATGGACTAATAGCGCTAAAGCAAATGCAGGAGTTACTGTTGTAATAATAGGAATTTCTCCATTAGGATTTAGAAAAGAAAAATACTTATTCACTTCTAATAGAAAATTTCTTGCCAATCAAATAAATCCGTATCTAGCTTCAGGTAAAACCCTATATATTAAAGGAAGAGGCAAATCATTATCTGAATTATCTGAAATGGTAAGGGGTAATTATACTGGGTGTTGTAACGCTTTGATACTTAATGAAAATGAGAAAATCTCTTTAATACGTGAAGATCCAAATTCTGAGTTTTTTATAAAGAGATTAATTGGTTCAGATGAATTGATTAATAATAATAATAGATATTGTCTCTGGATTTCTGATTCAGAACTGAATAATGCTTCTCAAATAGATGGAATAAAAAAAAGAATTGAAATAGTTAAAAAAACAAGATTGAATAGTTCAGATATGGGGCAACAAAAAATTGCATTCAAATCACATCAATTTCGTGAGTTTAATGAACCATATGGTGTTTCAATTATCATTCCTGTAGTTTCTTCCGAAAGGAGATATTATATTCCAACAGGCTTCATTGGGGATAATACGATAGTTCCCAATTCTGCTCAGGTGATATATAATAGTGAAACATATTTCTTTGGGATTATTTCATCTGCAATTCATAATATTTGGGTTAATTCATTAGCAGGGAAATTAGAAAATAGAATACGATATTCATCTTCCATATGTTATAACACTTTTCCATTCCCACCAATCTCTACCCAACGCAAACAGGAAATCACCCAAGCGGTATTTCGCATATTAGATGAACGGGAAAAACATTCGGACAAAACCCTGGCACAACTTTACGACCCTGACAAAATGCCCGATGGTCTGCGAGAAGCCCATCTTCATAATGATATTATCATCGAGAAATGCTACCGTAGCACACCTTTCAAAAGTGATGAAGAGCGTTTGGAATATCTGTTCAAACTTTATGAAAAAATGATAGCAGAAGAAAAAGAGCGAAATGCTTTGTTGGTCAAAGAGAAAAAATTGAGGCTAAAGAGAAAGTAATTTAATCCTCCCGAATTCAAGGGAATTAAAAAGAAACTATTATGAGTAATAAAAAAAAGATTAATACAAATTCAGGATTAGAAAAATTCTCTAATTTTGTCATTTTTCAAACAGAGAACGGCAAAGTAAATATTGATGTTTATTTTCAGAATGAAACACTTTGGCTTACTCAAAAATTAATTGCAGAGCTTTTTGAAAAAGGGCGTTCAACCATAACAGAACATCTGAAAAAGATTTTTACAGATGGCGAATTAGAAGAAAAAGTGGTGTGTCGGTATTTCCGACATACCACTCAGCATGGTGCAATTAAAGGGAAAACACAAATAAATGAAATAAAATATTATAATCTGCGGGCCATTACAGCAATTGGTTATCGTGTAAATTCTCATAGAGCAATTGAATTCAGAAAATGGGCAACTAAAATTTTGCATGAATACATCATCAAAGGTTTTGCTATGGATGATGAGCGACTAAAGCAGATAAGGCATTTTGGGATAGATTATTTTGATGAGATGCTTGAACGAATTCGTGAAATTCGTTTGAGTGAAAGAAGACTTTATCAAAAGATTACAGATATTTATGCTTTGTCTGCAGATTATGACAGCAAGGCAGATATTACTAAACAGTTTTTTGCAACTGTTCAAAACAAATTACATTGGGCTATTACCGGGAAAACGGCCGCTGAAATTATTTATACTGAAGCCGATGCAGAAAAAATATATATGGGGTTAAAAACATGGAAACGAGCACCAGATGGTAAAATACTGAAAAGTGATGTAACTATTGCAAAAAATTATCTGAACGAAGAACATTTAAAAACTCTACAAAGAATTGTAGTGTCTTATCTTGACTTGGCAGAAAACAAAGCTATAAATCGTAAAGTAATGAATATGAAAGATTGGGAAGAATTTTTAGTGCAATTCTTAGAACTGACAGAATTTCCAATACTGATAAATAAAGGCAAAATTTCAATGCTCGTAGCAAAACTAAAAGCCGAAAATGAATATGATAAATTCAGAATTATTCAGGATAAGAACTATATTTCTGATTTTGATCGTGAAATGAAGCAATTAGAAAAGAACCTGAAAAAGAGAAAATAATATGCCTGATATAGTGAATGTAAAATACAAACAGACAGGGCAAAGCACCAAAATTAATCAATGTGGTATGCGTGAAATGCAGGAGCGCGCATTTGAACGCAGAGACGCTCAATATTTATTATTAAAATCTCCACCAGCTTCGGGTAAATCAAGGGCTTTGATGTTTATAGCCTTAGATAAATTGATAAACCAAGGCATAAAAAAAGTTATTGTTGCAGTTCCTGAACGCTCTATTGCTAGTTCTTTTGGAAATACAGATTTAAAATCATTTGGTTTTTTCACCAGTTGGGAAATTAGAGATAAATACAATCTATGTACCCCTGGCAGTGATGAAAATAAAAGCAAGGTTCAGGCATTTCATAAATTTATGGATAGTGATGAACAAATCTTAATATGTACCCATGCTACTTTACGCTTCGCCTGTGAAGAATTAGACGAAAAAAAATTTAATAATACACTATTGGCAATTGATGAATTTCATCATGTTTCAGCAGATGTCAACAATCGTTTAGGCGATTTGCTTCGTGCAATTATGCAAAAATCAACTGCTCATATAGTCGCCATGACTGGTTCTTTTTTTAGAGGTGATAGTGTTCCTATATTACTTCCTGAAGATGAGGCCAAATTCAGTAAAGTCACCTACAATTATTATGAGCAGTTAAATGGCTATGAGTATCTCAAATCGTTAGGTATTGGCTATCATTTTTATCGGGGTAAATACACTAGCGCTATTATGGAAATCTTAGATACTAATAAGAAAACCATTTTGCATATACCAAATGTCAATTCAGGTGAATCTACCAAAGAGAAGCACAATGAAGTAGGGTTTATTTTAGATGCTATTGGCACTTTAATTAAGCAGGATGCTGATACTGGTGTCATCTATATTAAAAGACATTCAGATGGAAAAACTCTAAAAGTAGCGGATCTAGTTGAAGACACACCAAGGGAGAGAGATAAAATAATAAGTTATCTTAGAAAAATGGACTCTTTGGATGATATGGATCTGATTATTGCTCTGGGCATGGCAAAAGAAGGATTTGACTGGCCATATTGCGAACATGCTTTAACTGTTGGTTATAGAGGTTCATTAACTGAGATAATTCAAATTATTGGCCGTACAACCAGAGATAGTGATAATAAAACCCATGCTCAATTTACCAATCTCATTGCTAAACCTGATGCTGACGATGATTTAGTTAAACTGTCTGTAAACAATATGCTCAAAGCCATTACCGCGTCTTTACTAATGGAGCAGGTTTTAGCTCCAAATTGGAAATTCAAAACCAAAGTGTCAGATGAAGACAAAGCTGAACCTGGAGAAATAAAAATCAGAGGATTGAAAGAGCCTAGCTCCAAAAGAGTTAAAGATATCATTGAATCTGATTTAAACGATTTAAAGGCTACCATTCTTCAAGACAATACCATGCTGAAAGCAATGCCTGGCAATGTTGACCCTGAAGTAATAAACAGAGTATTGATCCCTAAAATAATAAAAATCAAATATCCTGATCTATCAGATGATGAACTTGAGGAAGTTCGCCAATATGTAGTAGTGGATTCGGTTATAAAAAATGGAGAAATCAAAGAAGCAGGTGATAAACGTTTTATTAGAATGGCTGGTTCATTTGTAGATATTGACGATATACATATTGACTTGATCGACAGAATAAACCCTTTTCAAGAGGCTTTTGAAATTTTATCTAAATCAGTAACGACAAAAGTCCTTAAAGTTATTCAGGATCATATAGCGGCAATACAAATAAAAATGGATTTTGAAGAAGCTAAAATACTTTGGCCAAAAATCCAGGAATTTATTAAAATGTACAATAGAGAGCCAAATCTAAAATCAAATGATCCTTTAGAAAAACGGATGGCTGAATGTATTATTTATCTAAAAGAAGAAAAGCGCAAGAGAGCAGAAGCAAATGGATAAAAACAAAGTATTAGATGATATTTTTAACAGTGATCCTTTAGGATTACTTAATTATAAACCTAAAAATTCAAATACTCGAACAGTAGATGAACGTCTGTTAGCTTCTTTTCAGGAAATTAATGATTTTATAGACAATAAGGGTAAAGAACCCGAACCCAACATGAGTAATATTTCAGAATTTCAATTGTATTCTCGTCTGAAAAACTTGAGAACCGATAAAACAAAAATTGGTTTATTAAAAGAGCATGACATTTACAATTTATTGCCAATAATAAAAACCAATCAGGTAAATGAATCACGAGCTGAATATGGAAAACAAAAGGAAGTCAATTCCATTGACGATTTATTAAATGATGATTCAATGGATATCTTAGGAGGTCATTCTGAGGGGTTATTTGATTTTAAACATACACCTAAAGATTATGAACGATCAAATGCTGATTTTGTAGCAAGACGAAAACCCTGTAAAGATTTTGACAATTTTGAATCTATCTTTCAAGAGATTCAAAAAGATTTGGCAAATGGTAGGCGTCAATTAATACCTTTTAATGAAAACCTGCTTAGCAAAGGTAGTTTTTTTGTGCATAAAGGTATTTTGCTTTTACTGGAAAAAACATATAATATAAAAAAAGATAAATTTGGTAAATATGATGGACGAACTAGGGTGATTTTTGAAAATGGAACCGAGTCTGGAATGAAACTTCGCTCGTTAGGTAAAAATTTATTTATGAATGGTCAGGTAGTTACTGAAAACATAGATAAAGTAAATGAAGATTTTTTTGAAAATTTCAGTAATATAAGCAACGAAGATGAAGAAGCCGGATATATCTATGTTCTTAAATCAAAAAGTAAAGATAAACGAATTAGATCAATTCAACATCTATTTAAAATTGGTTATTCCAAAACTGATATTCAGGAAAGAATCAGAAACGCTGAAAAAGATCCAACTTACCTTATGGCTCAGGTTGGTATTCAGGGTGCATGGAAATGTTTCAACATGAATCCCCAGAAATTAGAGCAGTTACTTCATAATTTTTTTGGTAACTCCTGTTTAGAGATTGACGTGTTTGATGAAAAAGGAAAAAGGCATACTCCTAGAGAATGGTTTATTGCTCCTATAGAAGTTATTGAACAGGCAATAGAATTAATAATAAATGGAAAGATAGTAAACTATAAATTTAATGCTGAAAACATGGTAATATTACATAAAATTTAAACAATTAATTCTAATTATTCTTATAACATAGGAGAAATTATGTCAGACTATATTTCAAATGACAAGAAAAAACAGATTCTGGAAAAACTAGAATTTTTATTTTCAAAAGAGGACGTAAGTTGGATTTATGATGAACTGGAAGAGTTAGTTAATAAGTTTAATAATAAACTTAAAATAGATAATAAACAAAATAACTGGCTTGATGAAAAAGATATTTTTCTAATTACCTACGGTGACTCTGTTATTGAGAAAAATAAACCTACACTTAAAACTCTTCATGAATTTCTTAAGTCCAACTTATTAGATCATTTGGCATTTGTCCATATTCTTCCATTTTACCCATATTCTTCAGATGATGGGTTTTCTGTCATTGACTATTTCAAGGTAAACCCAGAACTTGGAAACTGGTCAGAAGTGGAGGATATGTCTAAGGACTTCAAACTTATGTTTGATGCTGTGATAAATCATATTTCAGCTAAAAGTGAATGGTTTCAGGAATATTTAAAAGGAAACCCTGATTATCTAAATTATTTTATTGAAACAGAAGATTCACCTGAGTTAAGTAAGGTTTTTAGACCTAGAGCACTGCCTCTGTTAACCAAGTTTGATACCTCTAGGGGAGAAAAACTTGTCTGGACAACATTCAGTACCGATCAGATTGATTTGAATTTTCAAGATGGGAAACTGTTTTTGAAGATAGTTGAGCTACTACTTTTTTATGCTGAGAAGGGTGCCAAGTCCATAAGACTTGATGCCATTGGTTTTATGTGGAAAATAATTGGGACTTCATGCATGCATCTACCACAGACACATAGAGCAATTCAGCTTTTTAGAGATATCTTTGATGTAACAGCTCCTGAAACTCTGATTATTACAGAAACAAATGTTCCACATAAAGAGAATATTAGCTACTTTGGTGATGGTACAAACGAAGCTCAATTAGTTTATCAATTTCCTCTGCCTCCTTTAGTTTTGTATTCATTGATTTCCGGAGATTCAAGCTATTTATCTAAATGGGCAGGTTCACTTGAATTAATCTCTGACAAAACAACATTCTTTAATTTTCTTTCCTCTCATGATGGAATAGGGGTTATCCCAACAACTGGCATCCTTAGTGATGAAGAACGTCAGGTTATGGCAAGGCATGTCAAGAAAAACGGTGGGTTTGTATCTAACAAAACTATCGCAGACGGTTCTGAAATCCCTTATGAACTTAATATAAATTATTTTGATGCAATTGCTGATTTCGAAGCATCAGATGATGTGAATGTTGATAGGTTTATCGCATCACAGTCAATATTATTGAGTATTGTAGGAGTTCCTGCAATATATATTCATAGTATACTTGGATCTAGAAACTGGTATGAAGGAGTAA
>Ga0307988_1001679_pt1 | contig 12035 bp, 8 predicted proteins | sample EllFjometagen183_FD_203166 | JGI IMG/M metagenome (GOLD analysis project Ga0307988, IMG submission 203166) | Marine microbial communities from Ellis Fjord, Antarctic Ocean - #183 | ecosystem: Environmental > Aquatic > Marine > Unclassified | place: Southern Ocean | collected 2014-10-08 | reverse complement strand
CAGTATAAAAACAAAAAGACTAAATGCTGCTATGGACATAAATTATTTAGAGGCTGTCATGTTTAATTAATTAATGCCAATACCAGAAAGGTAGGCACTTTAGAATATTTACATGCGTTGGCCCTGATATAAGGACAATTTCTTATTTACAATCAGTTAAATTTAATATATATTCATTGGGTTAATTATTTTGGAATTATTTTAGGAGTATTAATATGTCAAAGCAATGTGATATTTGTGGTAAAAAACCGATGACTGGCAACAACGTCAGCCATGCTCATAATTTGAATAAAAGAAGATTTAATCCAAATTTACAGAGAGTCCGGGCAATTTTCAATGGCAAACCTCAAAAAATTAATGCCTGCACAAATTGTATTAAATCAGGGAAAGTGATTAAAAAAGCAACCAAACCAAAAGAGTTGTAAAAAATTTTAAAAGATTAATTTTCAGAAATAACTATTCTTTTAACATCTTTTACTTTTTTGACCTTTTTTAAATCTGATATTATCTTTTGAAGATGACCTGAGTTTTCAACAGTAAGTGTAAAATAAAAATATCCAATCCCCACCTCTGATGTTTCAGAACGTGTTGATTGGATATTTGATTTATTAACACTGATGACATTGGCAAGATCAGCTAAAAGACCTGATCTGTCATGGCATCTGATTCTAAGACTCACTATATATTCATCTTTTGTAATATCACTGCTCCAGGCCACATCAATCTGCCTTTCAGGACTCATCTTCAGGAGATTTACACAATTTTTTCTATGTATTGTAACACCTTCTCCATGAGTTATATAGCCATCAATAGAATCTCCCGGAAGCGGATTGCAACATTTTGCAAACTTAACAAGGATATCATTAAGTCCTTTTACAATAACTCCGGTATTGTCTTTACGTTTCTTTTTGCCTGGTAATAATTTTTTTAATAGATTCTTATTCTGGCGCTCTGCCTGTTCAAGATCAGGAAATGCTTTATGCATAACCTGCAAAGGAGTTATGTTGCCAAAACCAACTTGAGCTAAAAGCTCTTCAACACCTCCAAATCCATATCCCTGGGCAATTTCCTTTATCACACCACCCTTAAAGGCCTTGCTAAAACTGTGACCTTTTTTCCTGAATGCCTTGTCACACATTTCTTTGCCCAGAGAAATACTTCTTTCTTTTTCCCGGGCATTAATCCATTGGCGTATTTTATTCTTTGCCTTAACTGATTTAACAATATTAAGCCAGTCAGAGCTGGGGGACTGGGTTTTTGATGTAATAATTTCTACCCTGTCTCCGGTTCTTAGCTTGGAAGAAAGAGGCACAAGTGCACCATTCACTTTGGCGCCTTTACATGAATGCCCAACTTCAGTATGGATTAAATAGGCAAAATCAATTGGCGTTGCATTTCTTGAAAGGGTTCGTATCTCGCCCATGGGTGTAAATATATATATCTCATCAGGAAACAGGTCTATTTTTACATTTTCAAGAAATTCGTCAGGGTCTTTATAATTCTCCTGGTTTTCCACAAGATTTCTGATCCAGGCAAAAGCTTCATTGGCACCCTGTTCAAGCCTCATTCCTTCTTTATAACTCCAGTGGGCAGCCACACCCGATTCTGCAATCTGATGCATCTCCCGCGTCCTGATTTGGATTTCCACTCTTTCACCGGAAGGGCCGACTACAGTTGTATGAATTGACTGGTACATATTAGGTTTGGGATTACCTATATAATCTTTAATTTTATTATTTATAGGCGTCCATATTGAATGAATCAAACCCATAATTGCATAGCATTCAGTAACAGAGTCAAGAATTATTCTAAAAGCGATAACATCATATATTTCTTCATAATCAAGCTCTTGGGAGATCATTTTATGATAAATACTATAGGGATTTTTAAACCTCCCTTTTATTTCACCTTTAAACCCTGTTTTCTCAACTTCTTTAACCAGCCTTTGCCTGACAACTTCAATATACTCTTCTTTTTCTTCTTTTGCTTTATTGACACGACTATTTATCTGTTCATACTCGTCAGGAAGCGTGTAATAAAATGCAATGTCTTCAAGCTCCTGTTTTATCCAGAAAATTCCAAGCCTTGCAGCTATGGGTGCATATATATCAAGGGTTTCCTGGGCAATGGCTTTTTGTTTTTCAGGATTCTTATGATATTTGAGAGTTCTCATATTATGAACTCTGTCTGTCAATTTTATCAGGATCACCCGCAAATCATCGGCCATGGCCAGAATCATTTTTCGAAGATTTTCTGCCTGCTGGGCAACTTTTGTGGAAAAGGTCAGTTTTGAAAGTTTTGTAACACCTGAGACAATATGAGCAACATCAGGGCCAAACATTTCTTCTATCTCTTCAGCAGTGGCATGGGTATCCTCAACAACATCATGGAGTAAAGCTGCGGCAACACTTTCAACATCAAGCCTCATGTCAGCAACAATTGCAGCAACTTCCAGAGGATGTGACAGATATGGTTCACCGGAAAGACGCATCTGACCGGCATGTACCCTAGCTGAATAAATATAAGCTCTGTCAATTAAATCAAGCTCAGCATCAGGATTGTGCTCAGATATCTTATCAAGTATGTCTGATATTCTAATCATTTATGGCTAATATGCTTTTGCAAATAATGCTCTTCTGCTGCTTGTACTGTTACAGCATATACATTTTCCCTGCTCTGTCCGACTGCTAAAAGGAATACACCTGATTGTGACTGAAAGGTCTTTTTTGATCTTTTCTTCACATTTTGCGGAACCGCACCAATGAGCGTGTACAAATCCTCCATGAATTCCTTTATCTTTTGGCGTGTAAAACTCATAGAATTCCTTTTGTTCATCTATTTCGTGGGTATTCTCATTCCTAAAAGCGACCGCTTTATTATACATATTGTTCTGGATATCGTCCAGAATATCAGAAATTTTGTTGATAAAGTCTTCTCTTTTTAAAGACTCTTTTTCCTGGGGCGATTTATCTCGCCGGCCCATGAAAACAGAATCATTATCCATATCTCTTGGCCCTATCTCAGCTCTGACCGGGATACCTTTTTTGATCCACTCCCAGCCTCTTGCACCTCCAATATCCCTGTCATCTATTTCCACAACAAGGCGTCTGCCCGCATAATCTTTAGCCGACAGAGCATCAGCAATGCTTTGGGTATATTCCATTATTTTTCTTTTTTCATCGGGTTTCCTGATAATGGGAATAAGTACAACGTGGGAAGGGGCCACTTTGGGCGGCATCATAACACCATCATCATCGCCGTGTGTCATGATCACTCCACCAATCATCCGGGTTGATGAACCCCAGGATGTTGTGTACACGAATTGCTCTTCTTTATCTTCACTCTGAAACTTAATATTGGAACCCTTGGCAAAATTCTGACCCAGAAAATGGGAAGTCCCGGCCTGAAGAGCCTTTCTGTCCTGCATCATTGCTTCTATACACAATGTATCAACAGCACCCGGGAATCTTTCAGACTCTGTCTTATTTCCTTGAACCACTGGCATGGCAAGATAGTCCTGCACAAATTTTGTGTAGATATCCAGCATCATCATGGTGCGTTCCCGGGCATCTTGCTCGGTTGCGTGGGCTGTATGCCCTTCCTGCCATAAAAACTCACTTGTCCGAAGGAAAAGACGGGTTCTCATTTCCCATCTTACAACATTAGCCCATTGATTCAGAAGAAGGGGTAGATCGCGGTAGCTTGTTATCCACTTGGCCATTGATTCGCCAATTATGGTTTCCGAGGTAGGACGAACAATCAAAGGTTCAGCCAGCTTACCTGCCGGAACCAATTTACCGTTTTCATCCTGCTCCAGTTTGTGATGGGTTACAACTGCACACTCTTTGGCAAAGCCTTCAACATGCTCTGCTTCTTTTTCAAGGTATGATTTAGGAATAAATAAAGGGAAATATGCATTTTTAACGCCTGTTTTTTTAAACATTTCATCAAGTCTGCTAACCATATTTTCCCACAGGGTGTATCCCCAGGGCTTAATTACCATACAACCTCTAACAGCGGAATGTTCGGCCATATCTGAAGCTTTAACAACTTCCTGATACCATGCCGGGTAATCTTCATTTCTTGTTGGCGTTATTGCTGTTTTAACCTTTTTCCCCATTTAATTCCCTCCGACTCATTGTATATTTTTTAACTTCCTCCAAAAGGACATCGATCAGTTGGTCCTGAGGAACTTTTTTTACAAATTTTCCCTTTTTAAACAAAATACCGATACCATCTCCACCTGCTATTCCTATATCAGCTTCTTTAGCTTCGCCCGGACCGTTTACAACACAGCCCATGATTGCAATCTTAACAGGAGTTGTATACTCCAATAAAGCGTTCTCAACCTTCTCAGCAATATTAAAAAGATCAATCCTGCATCTTCCGCAGGTCGGACAGGATATAATTTCAACACCGCGCTTCCGTATCTCAAGTGCCCTTAAAATTTCCCATGCTGTCCTTATCTCTTCCCCAGGGTCCCGTGTCAAAGAAACCCTTATTGTATCACCGATACCCTCGGCCAGGATCATTCCAATACCCAGCGCTGACTTGGATATCCCAGCAATAAGGCCTCCGGCTTCCGTTACCCCCACATGCAGAGGCAAATCCGTCTGGGAAGATACTAATCTGTATGCTTCCACAGTCCTTGAAACATCCGAGGCTTTGACAGATAATTTAATATCATGAAAATCCATGCCTCTCACAAGTTCAATATTGCGCTGGGCGCTCTTTGCCATTGCTTCTGATCCGTTGCCAAACTCTAACTCAATATCTTTTTCAAGCGACCCTGAGTTTACTCCTATTCTAATTGAAATACCATTATTTTTTGCACATTGTACAACTTTCTTAACCTTGCTTTCTGCCCCGATATTCCCGGGATTTATCCTCAAAGCATCAGCTCCGTTTTCAGCAGCTGCAATGGCAAGCCTGTGATCAAAATGTATATCTGCAATCAGAGGGATATCAATCTGCTTCTTAATTTTTTTCACAGCCCGAGCGGCTTCCATATCAGGGATTGCCACCCTTATAATTTCACACCCGGCTTTAGATAATTTTTGTATTTGAAAGGCAGTTGAGGCAACATCCTGGGTATAGGTATTGGTCATGGACTGAACAGCAACAGGCGCACCTCCACCAATCTTTACAGAACCGATAGTGATCTGACGTGTTATTCTCCGCTTTTTAACAATAGACATTTTAAAACCTTAATTATACTTTACTTAGCTTATTAATACTTAAATAACAAAGACTTGGGCAATATTCAATAAAATTCACGAAAAGAGCTTTCTATAAAACACCTTTTAATCCCTTATTTACAACGTCTGTCTTATTTGATAAAGGTTTAAGTTGTTGAATTTATAAATTTTCAAAATAGGGAGCTATATCATTTGAAACATCTTATTCCATATCTCAAGCTTGAAAGTAATATAAATGATGATAATAGGATCTTATTAGTTGCACTGATTATAATACTCGCTTTCAGCTTTCTTTTCAATATAACCGGCTTTGCAGAGGAACTTACCGGGCGTCAAATTATGGAAAAGCAAGAAAAACTTCATGATGCCGATACCGAATACGGTGAAGAGACAATGCTTTTAGTTGATACTAAAAGTGGTACAAAAGAAAAACGCCAGGTAAAAAGATATGCAAAAAGAATGGACAATGGATCAAACCGTTATCTTTTGGTTTTTACAGCGCCGGCTGACATCAAGGGAACCTCCATATTGACCCATGAACATGATAACGAAGATGATCAGTGGATATATATGCCTGCCACAAAAAAAATACAGCGCGTCGCCAAAACCAGTAGAAAATCATATTTCATGGGTACAGATTTTACGTATGAAGATATAGAGCCTGAAGAGATAGACAGTTTCAATTACAAAGTCTTAAAACAAGAGGTTGTAAATCATATTGAGCCCAATAGAAACTGTTTTGTTATTGAAGCTATCCCTGTAAACAAAAACAAAAAACGGGCAAGTGCTTATTCAAAAAGAACTTTATGGGTAGACAGTGAAAACTTTATTACATTAAAAATTGAATTTTATGACCGAAGAAACCGACTGATAAAAACCCAGAAATCGTTTGAGATTGAAAAAATTACAGGAACAACCTATCGGCCCAAAAAAACAATTATGGAAAATCATAAAAAAGCTCATAAAACCCTGACTCTGGTAACCAAAAGAGAACTAAACAAAACAATCGCAGATAAAATATTCACTGAAAGGTTCATGTTAAGTGGCGAATAAGGATATTCAATGCACTTGTTAATGCTGTGGAGCCATCGCCACCCCAAAATAATAATAGCCATTATTCTTTTATGTACTATTTTTTTTGGATTTGGCTTGCCAAAAGTACGCATAGATTCATCCTTGTCGGGCATGATGATTCAAGGCGGGCCGGACCAGAAGTATTACAATGAAACAATTGAAAAGTTCGGTTCAGATAACATTACAGTCATTTTTGTAAAAGACAAAAACCTGTTTACTCCGGAAAAACTTGCTCTGCTTGATGAAATTCATTTTCAAATGGAGGAATTACCTGCTGTTGAAAAGGTTGAAAGTCTTTTTTCAGTTACTAATTTTAAGAGTATTGATGGGGCTCTTGATGTCAGTCCTTTAATGGATTATGTCCCGGAAACACTTAAAGAAGCAAGACAGATAAAAACAGATGCGCTGAAAAACAATGTGCTTATTAATAATATTATTTCCCATGATGGCAATTCAGTTGCTATTAATCTATATGTGAAACATGATTATGATGACCCTGATTTTGTTATTAATTTCACAGACAGTGTTGAAAAAGTAATATCAGAAATGAAACCGGAATTTGAACAGATTTTTCAACTGGGAAATTCCTATACAAGAAAATCCATCAACAATTCCATATTAAAAGATCAGACAACCATGGTGCCCTTGTCTGTCATTATTCTTCTTTTGACTCTTCTGATTTCCATGAGATCTTCAGCAGGAGCAATTTTACCAATATTAACAGCAGGCGGCAGTGTTCTCTGGTCAGTCGGCTTCATGGGGTACCTTGGTATTCCTGTAAACATTTTGACAGCCATTGTGCCTTCCCTGATAATTGTAATCGGTTCTACAGAAGATATTCATCTGCTTTCCGAATACACAGAGGGCCTTAATGAAAACAAGGGAATAAAAAATCTGGCATTGGATTACATGGTATCCAAAACAGGAACAGCAGTAATGCTGACTGCTCTGACAACTTTTTTAGGTTTTTTATCAATTACTTTAAACGAGATAGAAATCTTGATGCAGTTCGGAATAGTCGCATCTTTTGGCCTTTTCATTAATCCGATTATAACATGTATGATTGCACCAATATATCTTAAATATTTTGGGCCTAAATATAAACCATGCCTGGACAACAGAAAAAACCTCAATGAAAGAATCCTCTCGTTTTTTGCTGATAAAATCATTCTATTAATCGAAAATAAAAAGAACCTGCTTTTGAGTATTTTAGTCATTACCAATATTGTTATAGGATTTTTTGTTGTTAACTTAAAGGTTGACAATGACCTTCTGGGCTATTTCAAACCTGATTCACAAATAAGGATTCGAAGTCAGATACTGCACAACGAAATATCAGGCCCTCAAGTATTTTATATCCGTATCAGTACAGAGACAAAAGACTTTTTTAAGGCGCCGGAAAATCTAAAAAAAGTTTCAAATCTTGTTGAATATATGCAAGAAAAGAATTTGTTTGACAAGGTCAGTTCTTTAACTGAATACCTTAAATTGATTAACCGGGAAATGAATAATGGTGATGAAGCTTTTTACAAATTCCCGGATTCAAAAGAATTAATAGCACAATATCTACTTACTCTTCAAAGAGATGAAATAGAAAGATATGTCTCCTCGGATTATAGTGAAGTTAATATTATGGTTCGGCATATCAAAGGATCTTCTTATGAATTAAAAAGTGCTGTTTCTGATGTAAAAGACTACATAAACTCAAATATCGATCCCTATTTTAAAATCGGATTCACAGGTGAGAATATATTGGTTAATGATGCTTCGGACAGCATTGCATATGGGCAGATTAAATCATTATCATTACTGATGATCATTATTTTTATTATCATGTCAATCTTGTTCGTAAATGTCAAAGCAGGCTTGCTGTCTCTTATTCCAAATTTTTTTCCAATTATTATGGTTTTTGGAATTATGGGTATTTTTGATATCCCACTGAACATTGGGACTGGAATGGTTGCGGCTATTGCTATTGGTATTGCAGTAGATGACACTGTTCATTTCATGACCCGCTATAATAAAGAAATGAGAATTCTGCAAGACCAGCAGAAAGCAATTAATAAATGTCTCAGGTCAGAGATCACACCTGTAGTCTCAACTTCCATCGCATTGATCCTGGGATTTATAGTTGTCTGTTTCTCAAGTTTTACACCCATAGTGTATTTTGGTTTTCTTTCTGCATTGGTCATGTTCTTTGCCCTGATAGGGGATTTATTTCTAACGCCTATCTTATTATCATCAACCCAGCTCATTACTATTTGGGATTTGATCAGATTGAATCTAAGGCAGGAAGTGATCAACAGATCTGCTTTTTTTTATAAATTAAAGCCCTGGCAAATGAAACGAGTGATTCTTTTAGGCAAGATATTGGAAACTCCAAAAGGCAATATGGCAATCAGTTATGGTGAGCACGGAGAAACCATGTTTCTTGTTTTAGAAGGCAGCGGCCATGTATTAACCAGAGATTCAAACAATAATGCCTGTATTCTGGATGATGTGAAACCGGGAGATGTATTCGGTGAAATGGCGCTTGTCAACCCCGGCCCAAGAACTGCTGATATAAAAGCTGTTGAAGACATGAAATGCCTGGAATTTGACTGGAAAGGGATGAATAGAATAAGACTGCTATATCCAAGAATTGCTGTTCATCTGTATCGGAATATAGCAAAAATATTAGGCAAAAGATTAAAAGAAAGAACAATAGAACTTATGGAGATCACTAAATGAAAAATCTTAGACCGCGCATAGTTGTTCAACAGGTTATAATGGTTTCAATTGCAATATCATTTCTCACAATACTTCCTTTTAGTGTCAACTCAAACACCTTGTATGCTGACAATACTGATCAGGATCTGTTTACTGAAATGGAAACTGAAACCCAAAAGGACACAAATGCAAATCAATCCTCATGGGTGCAACAATTTGGTGAAAATTTAGAAGGAAGTTTCAGGCTGAGATACAGCCATTTTTTCTCAACCCCACACAAAACAAATTTGAATGACTATGAAAGCGATGTTGGGGAAGCTTTATTCAGATTCTCAACATGGTCAGGTAAAGATAATTTTAAAGTACAATTATCCGGGTGGGCTGAAGCAGGGTCTCAGGATGATTCGTATGAAGGAGTGGTTCACTGGCCAATTGATAATGATAATGACAGACGATATTTCGAATTAAATGAGCTTTATGCATTTTACACTGGAGATAATTTTGATTTTACCATCGGAAAAAAGATTTTCGATACTGGTATATGTACCCTTTTCTCTCCTTCTGACATATTCAGCCCTGCTGATCTTCATGATCCTTTAGATCCAAAACAACTGGGTGTCTGGCAGATTAAAACAGATTACTATCACAACAACCACACATTTGAATTTGCAGTAATGCCGATTTACACAAATACAAAATCAGCCTCTAAAGACTCAAGATGGTGGGGAGACACATCTCACCTGCTTGCCATTCAATCGTTTGTCAACAATTTAAATAAAGTCGTACGAGACTATATTATTACCCCGGATGAACCAGATATTTCATGGGAGTATATGGGTTATTTTGCTAAATACAAAACCACCCAAAAAGGTTGGGATCTTTTTATCAGCGCAAGTTCAAGCCCCAGCCCATATTCTGTATTAAAAATCGACTGGCTTGAATTGCGTGAGGAAAAAGTAAGAGTTAATACTGTTGCAACAGGGTTTTCAACAACCTGGGGGGATTTTGAAATCCATGGAGAAGTTGCGTACAATAGAAGTGAAAAAAATAGAGATGATGATTATATAAATTATGTTATAGGACTTAATTATACACTAAATGATTTTGCTCATTATTTTCTGATGGAAGAAATTCTTTTTACAATTGAATATGCCAAAGAAAAGATAATAGACAAACAAGACTTTTTCCCATACATTCTCAGTTCAAGATATGGGCGGCTGGGAAGAGATGACTTATTTTTCAGAACGCAGTTAAAGTATGATGAAGATTTAAAGTTTGAAAATATGTTTCATTATCAATTTGAAGACTCATCATGGATGAATCGTTTTCAAGCCTCTTACCGATTCCGGGAAGGATGGACTGTTACAGGTGCTGTTGAGTTTTTCAATAAAAATAACAATGATATAAATCTTGGAAGCCAGCTATTTTATGAAAGTTTCAGCTATGGGAACTGGGATAAAAATGACAGATTTATCCTTAGCCTGAAATATGAGTTTTAGGCAATATTCAATACAATCTATTTTTTTGATGTAGCAGCAAGTAAAAGCCCAAAACCAATAAAAATGGAACCGCTTATTCTGTTAAACATCTTAACCCTGCCTGAATGACTAAGCCAGTGCTTTGCATTGTGAGCAAGCAAAGCATAGGACATTAAAAAAGAAAATGAAAAAATCATCAAGGCTCCAATCAACATAGAAAACTGAGGAATCAAAGCATTATTTGTATTAATAAACTGAGGAAAAAGTGCTGTCAGAAACACAATTGCTTTTGGATTACTCAGAGCAACGCCCAATGCCTTAAAAAATATTTTTTTAGAAGAGACATTTTTTGAAAAAACTTGATCTTGTATGGCTTCAAAATCAGTATGTTTCTGAAAAATCATCTTGCAACCTAAATAAATTAAATAGGCAGCTCCGGCATACTTGATCATGGAAAATAAAATCTCTGAAGCCTGCAAAATGGTTCCCAATCCGGTCACAGCAGTAACGCCAAGTAAAAAAAGACCCACAATATTACCAAGTGCTGCAAAAATTGCTTTTCTCCACCCGTGGAGTGTTGAATTTGTAATGATAAAAAGAACAGCCGGTCCTGGTGTTGAAGTTGCTACTAATACTAAAACCAAATACATGGCCCATGCGTGAATTGTCATTTTATGTCCCCATTGTAACGTATAATATTGTCATAAGCTTAAAATAATTTCTCCAGACAGGCAAGAGAAGAGATTAGATTTTTCTTATTAAATACTTCCAAAGAGACAACTCCCTGAAAACTTTTCAAAACTTCAAGCGTATCAATGAACTTACCTGAAGGTGTTTTATCAAGAGATGTATGATCCTTAGGCGGCGATTCTTTAAAATCAACACCATGCAGATGAATCAAAGGAATCTTATCATTATATTTATTAAAAATTACCTTAATATCATATCCATATTTGATAAGATGCCCTGCATCAACACACACAGAAAAACCAAACTCATCGATTATTGGTTCCACAAGCTTAAAGGGATATTCAAGGGTTTCAATGGAAATAATCTCAGGTTTTCCCAAGGACTGAGACAGAAACCCTGCAGCATCAAAACTTCTTTGGTACCAGTCATTATCACTACTGCTTCCTGCATCATCAAGGTGAAGTGTATGGGTTGTTGGCTCTAACGGGCTTACAAGATCAGCAACCCTTAAAATCGTTTCAATAGCCTTTTTTCTTTTTAATTCAGAAGCATCTGTTAATGAAACGTCCACAGGCAGATGAATATTGTAGGTCAGATCAAATTCTCTGGCAAGGGATGCCAACTCCCTGATATCTTTCTTGGAAGGAAGCACATCTGAAGGAATGCTCTCAAATATGAGCAGTTCAATTTCATCAAAAACAGGGCCTAACTTTTTCACATTGGGAATAATATTATCCGGATATATAAAAGAAGTAGTTCCCAGCCTGAAACCAAACAACTCTTTATTAATTCTTATGTTTTCGTTCATAATAAATGTAATACCATTTTTACGATGCATTCTAAAGAAGATATTCAAATGCCTATTTACAAGCAAAATCTTGTTTGA
>Ga0307988_1001678_pt1 | contig 12038 bp, 10 predicted proteins | sample EllFjometagen183_FD_203166 | JGI IMG/M metagenome (GOLD analysis project Ga0307988, IMG submission 203166) | Marine microbial communities from Ellis Fjord, Antarctic Ocean - #183 | ecosystem: Environmental > Aquatic > Marine > Unclassified | place: Southern Ocean | collected 2014-10-08 | reverse complement strand
GAAGCCGGTAAGCTTGCAAATCGGTTGGTAAATGTCGATTTTGTTGTCCTTGATGAACTTGGGTATTTGCCATTTTCTCAAGCCGGGGGAGCATTATTGTCCCACCTGATCAGCAAACTGTATGAAAGAACTTCCCTAATTGTTACCACCAACCTGAATTTTGGGGAGTGGTCAAAAGTGTTTGTTGACAAAAAAAATGACAACTGCACTTTTAGATCGTCTTACACATCATTGTGACATAATCGAAACGGGTAATAAAAGCTGGCGATTAAAGAGTAGAAAATGATATTTTTTTAACTTTAGGGGGGTTAAAATTGGACGCTGATGGGGGGTCAATTTTGGACGCTGTTTGACACAAAATATTGAGAAAACAATGTCAACAGTATTTGGCTATCATAAATATTTAGATTTGTGTAATTAACCGCAATATTGATACCATACATTAATCGATAGTACTTCAAGAAAAATAAAATATTTTTAATTATAGTAGCTTAAACATTTTTTCACAATACCGGGTGAGGATTACAAAGTTTTTATCCAGTATCCTTTCGTTGTTTTATGTATGCCTCTTTTTTTTTCAGTCCCCCAATTGAGGATCAGGTAAATAGATTAGTCCATTATCGAACTCTCCCTTTTTTCAATACAAAAATGATGGCGGAAAAAATCAACACCATACCGGCCATCTGGGGCATATTCACGGTTTCTGAAAAAATGAGATAGGCCAGAATTGAGGCACATATCGGCTCTCCCATCTTTGTAACGGCGACCACACTTGATTTCATGATTTTTAAGGCCCAGTTAAAAGAACTGTGACCGATTAACTGAGGGAACACTGCCATCAGCAACAGGTAAATATAAGAGATGGGCCTGTATCCGGTAAATTTGATTCCCAAAATAAATGAGAGGATAACCAGTAGGGTTGCAGCCGTTGTATAAACAATGGTGACATATGTGATAAGATTAATATTGGCCCGCACTCGGCTGCCTATAAGCAAATAGAAACTTGACGCAAAGGCACCAAAAAGCGCCAAGCTGTTGCCCAAAAATATTCCTGGTTCATCCAGGATAAATCCTTTGAAGTTTGCATCATAGACAGTCAGGATAAAGCACCCTGTAATAGCCGTGAAAATACCTGCCACAAGTGCAATACTCTGTTTTTCCTTGAAAAAAAGGTAAGCCAGAAAACCCACAAATATGGCATTCATATTCACGATCACAACACTGCAGGCAATCGTGGTATATTGAAGCGAGTAGATCCAGGATACAAAGTGGACAGACAGGAAAAAACCGCTGAGCATACACAGGAACATCTCTTTCCTTTCAGGAAGTGCCGTCGTGCGGGTTTTTTTATGCACCAGAGAATAAAGCATCAGGATGCCTGAGGAAAAAAGCATCCTGAATGTGGCAATCATGACAGGTGGCACATCTGCTGAGAGTTTGGTTAAAATCGCGCCCATGGACTGGCTTAACAGCCCTATCGACAAGACTATTGCGATAATCAAAGGTGATTTCATGACGGTTCCTTCGCATTGATATTGATGGTCGTGGAATCAAGATCGATGTGCAGGGATTTGTCTGTATAGCCTTTTTCAACCGCTGTTTTTTTATATGCTATGGATTTTATTTCTTCCATTTTAACATCCTTTAGACTTTCAGTTATTCCTTTTTCCGGGGATTTTAAACCAGTATGAAGTATTTAAGGTTGGGTTATGGGGTATCAAATCGTTCCAAGCTAAAAGCCTCCAATGGAAAATCCGATCGTCCTTTGCTGATATAATCGGCTACCATTTTACCCGTGATAGGGGCCTGGGCGATGCCGTCACCCTCGTGACCGGCTGACATAATAAAATTATTTATTGCTTTAACAGGGCCGATAATGGGCAATCCGTCTGATGTAAACGGCCTCAGCCCGGCATAGGTCCTAATGATATCGAGATCTTTTAAAATAGGGATAAACCGCTGGGCATATCGTGCAATCTCTTTGATGACTTCATTGGTGGTCCGGGTATCATACCCTGCAAAATCTCGACTGTTGCTGATCAGAAGGTTGCCGTTATCAGTCTGCTCAACACCGAATCCCACACCAAGTGCAAGCCCCGGGTCATTACTTCCTTTAACCAGATTTGGATTGTGCTTGATGGCGATATACCGGGCACAGAGCATGACATGGTTGAACATTGGAGGCAGGGGTTCTGTGACGAGAATCTGACCTCTCCTGGGAATAATAGGTATATCAAGTCCCAGCATTCTCCCGATATCAGGTGCCCAAGCACCTGCGGCATTGACCACCCATGGAGCAGATATTTGCGAATCTTTGGTCATAACGGTTGCACAGGATTTGTCTTCTATTTTAAGATCGAGAACTTGGGCTTCTTGTAAAATGGTGGCACCCAGCCGTTTGGCAGCCTCTGCATATCCCATAGTGACGCTGATGGGGTTCACATGGCCGTCCATGGGGCTGTATGCGGCACCTAATAGTTTTTCAGAGACCCTGGGTTCTTTTTTAAAGGTCTCTTTGCTGTCAATGATTTCGACCTCAAGCCCCAAGGCTTTTTGCTTTTTAGTAATTTTTTTCATGATTTCAAGCTGTTCTTTTGTTTCGATGAGGATCAAGCCACCGGTCTGATTATAGTAAACTTCGTAATCGAGTTCCCGGCTTAAGGTACTGTACATCTCTGCACTTTTAAGCGCAATCTCAAGGGATAATCCCGGCTTTTTTGTCTGGAGAAACATAAATCCGTCACAGGAGCTAGATGTTCCGCAGCCAACTCCATTTTTTTCCAGTAAAGAAACCTTTAATCCGGCTTTTGAAAGATAATACGCGATTGAGGTACCGATAATACCACCGCCGATTATGATTACATCTGTTGTTTGTTTTTTCATAAATAAACTTTACCCCGGCTTATACAAGTGCGGTTTTAAAAAAAGCGTGACTGAGTCTACATGATGCCTTGCCAGGTTTTTTTAACCAAAGCATGATGAACAAAGTTGACCAGGGAGACGATATCAAATACCGGAAGCCCTGTGGTTTCCTGAATATCTTTGGAGTAGGGTGGCATATTGGTGCATTCCAACACAATGGCGCCCACATCGGGGTTTTTCTTGACCAATTGTTTTGCGATTTTGACGTGCTCCTGACGGCACTTGTCAACATCCATCTCAAGGCGGTCTTCTAAAATCATATTGGTAAATTCTTCCTCATTTTCCATGCCGATAACCACTTTGGGAATGTGTTCGCAACCGACGCCTTTGATAATTTTTTCACTCAAGGTCGATTTGTTCACGGTCATAATTCCCACTTTCTGGGACGGCTTGATCATGCTGTGTACCATGGGCACCATCATCAAGGTTGAGCTGAATAAAGGGATATTGACAGCTTCATTCATCTCCTTCTGGAACATGGCCAGAAAACCGCAATTGGTGGTAATGGCTCTTACGCCTTCCTGTTCCAGCTCTTTGGCTGCATGGATAAAGGGTTCTAAAAGGTTTGGGTCATTTTCAGCCACTACTTTTTTTGGGGATGCCCCTTTCACAATCTTATAAAGTACTGGGAAATCCCATGTGGATGCATTTCCCATTTCACCCGGAATACGGGGAAACCTGGAATTCAGCATCAGGATACCAATAGGAAATCCGTAAATGTTTTTTCCGCCTCTTGCTATATTTTTCATATTCTTCTTCCTTTTGTTTTCTGGGTCAGAGTCTATTCTTTAACCTGCTGTTCCTGAGGGGTTTCCATATTTCCCAGTTGAGACAGGGTCACCGGTTTGATCATGGATCGAATATGATAATACCCGATCTGTTCCGGAGTCAATGACAGGTGCCGGGCAAGGATCTGGGTCACAATGGGGCCACACATCCGGCCCTGACATCGCCCCATGCCACTCCGGGTCCTGTTTTTAATTGTCGAGGGTTTCGTATATCCGGTGTCAACAGCTTCCAGAATTTCCGACAGGCGAACTTCCTCGCACCGGCAAACAATGGTATCCGGATCTTCGGGTATGATCATATCCGAATTCGGCAGATAGATTGTATCGATAAAGGGGCGAATTTTTATTTCTTTTTTCCGGGAATTAAAATAAGGTTCTGCGGCTTTATCTCTTTGAGTCCGGGATAAGTTTCCATTCTTGAATGCCGCATTGACCCCTGCAATATGCCCTGAATATTCTGCGGCTTTGGCCCCAAAGATTCCCGTACAATCCCCTACTAGGGCAATGCTGTCAACAGAACTTTTACCCCACTTGTCAATCAAGGGTTTCCAGTATTGATGCGGCGTGTACCATTCATGATCGCATCCAGTCAGCCGCGACATCTGGGTGTTGGGAATAACGCCTTCGTGAAGCAGCAGCAGATCAGCAGTCAGTTCTTTTGAAACCCCTTTATGCTCGAACCGCACGGATTCCAACCGATCGCTGCCCTCAGCCCGAATCTTACCAGCCCCTTTAATTATGGGGATACCTGCTTTTCGAATCTTTGCCAGCATGATGAGGCCTTTAATGATAAGACCTGAATTCGACAGTGCACCCAACCCGTGGGGAATCGCAGCCAGCATGTTTTTAAATTGGGATGTATCAATGATTGCTTCGATTTTTACACCGCAATCAATCAGGTGGCAAGCCACGTTGAGCATCAACGGACCTGCGCCGGCAAACACAACCCTGCCGGATGGAATCACATCAGACTGCTTGAGCAATATATCAACGGATGCAGCCCCCATGACCCCTGGTAAGGTCCACCCGGGAACAGGAACCGGCCGTTCCATGGCCCCCGCGGAAACGATTACCTGTTTTGCAAGCACTTCAAAGGTTTTTTCTCCGGAAAGACAGCACACGGATTTGCCCGGTTCCATGGAGACAACATTTGTGTTGGGGCGGTAGAGCGCGCCCGAGGTCTTGAACTCTGAAATCAATTGTTCTCCATACTGAAAGTCTTTCCCTAGTATGGCTTTATTTTGTTCAGAAATCGTTTCCAGGGAATGATAGATCTGCCCCCCAAGATGCGCCTGCTCATTGAGCAGCAGAACAGATAATCCCGCCGAACGGGCTGACACCGCAGCGGCAAGCCCCCCGGGCCCGGCACCGATAACCACTAAATCATAATTGGTCTGCATAGATCCGCTCCAGGAACAAATTACTTATGAACACTTGTTGTATATTTTTCAATTTTTTCCAGATCCGGTTCAACGCCCAGACCCGGTCCTGTTGGAACAACAACCTTACCATTTTTTACCGGAAACGGATCACAAAGGATATCTTCTTCAAGATAATAATTGGCCATATAGAATTCACACCCCAATGTCAGATAGGGAATGGAATTCATCAAATGAGCGCCTGCGGCATGGGCAATGCCAGTTTCAAACATGCATCCGCCATAACAGGCGACGCCTGCTGCTCTTCCCGCTGCCGCCACCTCTTGGGCCCGTCGGATACCCCCTGATTTCATGATTTTAAGGCTGAAAATATTGGCTCCACGAAGCTGGATCATGGTAAGGGCATCCCTAACATTAAACACGCTTTCATCTGCCATGATGGGGCAGTTTACAGCCCGGGTAATTTCCGCCATCGCCTCCCGCTCGGTGGCAAGAACCGGCTGTTCTACAAAAGTGGGGGAAAAGGGTTCAAGATCCTTGATTCTTTGGATGGATTCAAAGGGCTGCATGCCCTGGTTGTAGTCCACACGGAGGTCGAGTGTCTCCCCGTAGAGTTCTCTTAATTTTTCAAATCGCATCACATCAAATTCATGTTTGGCAAATCCTGTTTTAAATTTGAATATCCTGACCCCGTCTTTAACCAGTTCTGCTATGGTTTCAAGATCTTCGTCGAAATTTGGGTTGGCCACGGAAAAACTTAATGGAATCTCACCATGACAGGCACCGCCGATCAGATCAGATACACTGCAGTTAAATGCTTTGCCTTTGATGTCTAGAAGGGCTGTTTCAATAGCTGCCCGCGCTTCACTGCAATGAACCACTTCCCTTTCAGCCAGGAATAAAAGTCTTTCCACCTGAAACGGGTCCGCACCCAGTAAAAAGGGTTTGTAGTAGACATCAATGGCTGCGGCATTCCCTTCTGCCGTGCCGGTGAAGACGGACCAGGGTGAGGCTTCGCCATATCCTGTGATACCCGCATCCGTATCAATTTGTACGATAAGTGTTTTCATTACACTGATATCACCGGAACCATGGGAGTGGACTGCTTTAACAGGAAGTTCAAGAATTCGTGTAGTTACTTTGGTTATTGAAATTTGCTGCATGATTAATTCTCCAAATTTAAGAAAAAATGATTTTTTGCCGGTACTCAACTATTTTGCCTGAAAAATAGAGAAGGGCCAATATGCCAATTGCAAGACATATACGAAATTCCGGTGGGGCCGGATTATACAGGGCAAGCCCAAGGCCAAGCGGGAAAAGTATCATCCGTAGTATCATGTGAACTTTAATCCGAAAAAATCCGGTGATGGCCACGGCAAATACTGAAAGTCCGATAATAATGGCAAAAACATTGACCACAATACTATAAAATGACCCCTGCATGAGCAGTTCCGGGACAAACAGGTAGGAAAACCCAACCACATAGCCTGCAATGGCCAGTCTGGATGCCTGGAGCCCTGTCACAAGGGGATTGGATCCTGCAATTGATGCGGCAGCATAACTGGCAATAGAGACCGGTGGTGTGGCATCCGCAAGAATAGCAAAATAAAAAACAAAAAAGTGGGCTGCCAGTATGGGGACATGGAATCCCGCCATAAGCGCAGGCGCACCCACAGCTGCCGCTATAACATAGGCGGGTGTGGTTGGAACACCCATACCCAATACCAGGGTCATTAATGCAAAAATAAGGCCTGCAATGGCCAGATTGTCTCCGGCGATACTGCCCACAATGGTACCCACTGAGACCACAATTCCGGTTTTGGTCAGAACCGCCACCATCATATTAGCACCGACACAGGCAATGGCAATAGGGGCGGTGTTGATTCCGGCCGTGATCAGCATCCGGATAAATTGCTTAAATCCGATCCGGGTATGTTTTCTCACAAAAGAGACGATAAAGGTTGTGATGACTGCATAAAACGCTGCATAATATGGTGAAAATCTTAGAATCAGCAAGGTCATAAGCAAAGCAATGGGAATCAGCAGGTGGAGATCTTTAAATATGTCTTTCCAAAGCGGAATCTCTGCTACGTCAATCCCTTTGACCTTGTTTTTCCGGGCTTCAAGATGGACAGTGACAAATATCATTGTAAAATAGCAGAATGACCCGATCACTGCAGACAGAATAATCGTAGTGTATGGGATTCCCGTTATTTCAGCCATGATAAACGCACCTGCACCCATAATAGGGGGCGCACTCTGACCACCGACACTGGCTGCTGTTTCTACGCCGCCGGCAAAGGATGGTTTATACCCGATTTTTTTCATCATGGGAATGGTAAATGAACCGGTTGTGAATACATTAGAAGAGGATGACCCGCTCATGGTGCCAAAAAGGGCGGAAGTCAATACCGCAACCTTTGCAGGCCCTCCCGTGAATCGCCCTGCCACCTTGGTCCCAAGATTGGTAAACAGCCGTCCTGTACCGCATCCTTCCACAAAAGCGCCAAAAATAAGGAAGATGGCAATCATTGTGGCAGAGATACCGGTAATGGATCCGAATATGCCGTTTCCATTGTAAAGATACATGGTTTCAATAATTTCTGTGAATTCAAGATTTCTGAAATTCAATATACCCGGCATGTATTCGGAAAAAATCAGATACATGAATCCGATAAGAACCAGAAGGGTCATCACCTCTGACACTGCACGTCTAAGGGCTTCTATGACCAGGATGATCATCAGGCCGCCCATGATAATCTCAGCCGGAAGAAGATCAGTGACGTCTTCAAGGCGCATGTTGATCCTAAAAGCATTAAAATAAGAATACAGGCAAGGCAAAGTCGCAAGGATGGCAATGATAAAATCAGTGACTCCCGGAATCTGGCTTAATCGTCGTTTCCCTCTCTTTTTAAATCCGGGGAACAATAAAAATGCCAGTGGTAACAGGAACAACAAGTGAATAGATCGCTGTTCTCTGGGTTCAAGAAAGCCGATATAAGCAGAATAAAAATGAAAAAGAGTGGCAGATATCGCAATACCGGCAATACCCGATTTGATAATTTTAATATACTTTTCTTTGGACAGAGGCATCTTGATTCCTTACAGTAAATTGTTACGGACAAAGAGAGGTTGAGTCAATGTCCGCCCGCAACAATTCATGAATAATCTGTTTGAGAGTTGCTCAAGCTTTCTCATTTTATATGATCACTATTTTATGTATCCCATTTCTTTATAAAATTTAAGTGCACCCGGATGAACCGGAATGGTCGCATTTTTAATAGCTGTAGGGCATTTATACGATGCCATGGATCCATGAATATCGGAAAGTTTGGCTTCATTTTCACAGATCGCCTTGGTTATCCTGTAAACCACATCTTCAGACACAGATTTATTGACCATGATGATAGTTCCCATGTTGCCTGTAAACACGTCATTGTTTTGGTTCTTATAGAGACCCGCTTTGATTATCCCTGAGTTATACCCATAAGATTTAAAAAAATCTTTCATCATGGTTTCAGGTAATGGAAAGACATCTCCTTTTCGACTAATCAGCATATCTATGACTGCAGCTCCGGGAAGTCCTAAATTCACAAAAACATAGTCAATAATTTTGTCTTTGTACTGACTAGAAAGTTCACTGTAATTACTATGGTTAATTTTAATTCCTCTTTTCTTCATATCTTCATAGCTGGTTCCGTAATAATCCATGATCCAGGAAAAGATTTTTTGATCTGAAGATCCTGCCTTGGTCACACCAATTCTGACATCTTTACCTTCTTTAAATAATTGTTCAAATGAATACTTGGCACCGTCAGCTTTAACAAAATGGAAAAGAGTATCAGAAAGGCTGCCACCAATCATCATAAGATTTTTGTGAGGTTTACCCTTGTAAATATCTTTTCCTTCTTTGGCCAGGAATGCCAGGCAGTCAAGCCCAAGTCCGAACTGGCTCTTATTTCTGTCAACTTTTGTCGGGTTGGCAGTACCACCGCCTGGAACCACCTTGATTCTAATATCGGGGTTGGCTTCTTCAATGTACTTTGCAAGACCGGCGGTCATGGTGTACCAACCACCTCCCAGCTGACCCGATGTCCACTCAATTGTTTGTGCATACGTAGTTGTTTGAAAGAAAATTACCAGCAAACCAATTAATAAAATTTTTTTCATAATCATTCTCCAGTTTATGGTTATAAAGTTAATGGTGCCTTGGGTATTATTAATTTGGGCATGATACTGATTATACCAATTCGGTTTTCTCCTTAAATCATGTCAGGTGAGCTGTCTCAATCCGGTTTGACGTTTTATTTTCATACCGTTTGCCACACGGGTCATGCAAGATTGCTGATTTGCCTTCCCGTCAATTTCCACAAGACAGTCAAAACAGACACCCATTTGACAATACGCTGCCCGTTTCTTTTTTTCTTTAGCCGTAGTTCTCATAAATTCTACCCCGGATGCAAGCAGGGCAGCAGCCACTGTTTCATTGGCATTGGCAACAATGGGTTTGCCTTCAAACTCAATGGTCACCGTGGGTTCGTTTATCTTAGGCTGCCTGTGTTTAAACATTTAAGCCGTTCCTTTAATAAATATTGGGAATACTTTTTTTCCGGGCATTAGACACCCATTTGGGAACAAAAGGGGCAATAACATCCTCTGAAACCACCGGCATTTCAATAAATGAGGGGCCATCGTACTCCAGAGCATTTTTCAGCATCCTTTCAATATCACTATGACGTTCCAGGCGCTGACATTGGAGCCCAAAGGCTTTGGCGACCATGAGATAGTCAGCCGATTTGCTGAAATCCGTACAAAAGGGTTTGCTGTCATTGACTAGTACTGCCTCTCCCCTAATCCAGCCAAAGGTATCGTTCCGGTAGAGGATAATAGTAATATTTTTGTTGATCCTGGCAATAGTTTCAAGTTCTCCACAATTAAATCCAAAACTCCCGTCACCGGTCAAAGCCACCACCGGCACATCTGGGGCTCCATAAGCAGCACCTATAGCTGCAGGAATGGCATAACCCAGAGCCCCAAGGGAATAATTAGTCAGATACCGTCTTCCAGCTTCTTTCATCTGATATAAGGGGGTGGCAAATATACTGCCGACTCCAGGCTCGGTGGTGATAATAGTATTTGGGGGGAGAAGGTCGTTTAAAATTTTCATAAACCTAGGTGGAAAGATGCCCTGGTTCACATCAGGAATTGGGGTATTGTATAGGGCTTCCAGGGCTTTCGATCTAGCCTCAACTAGATCACTGACCGTTCCTTTTCTGGACAGCTTGTTTTCTGATACCAGCCGAAGCATATATGCCAGAGAAGCTTTGGCATCCCCACACATTGAAATGGTGGTTTTATACATATTACCCAAGTTTTCCGGGGCCACGTCCAGATGAAGGATGTTTTTGTTATGATTCAGCTCGGGTAATTTCCAGGCATCTGTACCGGTAGAGTCTGTGTTGGAACCGATATAAAAAATGGTATCAGCTTTTTCAATAAAGCTATTGGTAAAGGCGGAGCCACCACGGGATCCGATAACACCCACAGCCATTGAATCTGTTTCTGCCATAGTGCCTTTACCCGTGGTGGTTGTGGCCACCGGAATATTCAGCACATGAGCAAGTTTCTGAACCTCAGGACCGGCTCCTGAACTGAGGGCGCCCTGGCCGCAGATGATAATAGGATTTTGGGATGCCGCAAGAATTTCTAAGGCTCTTTCCATACTGGCAGGATCGGCAATATTCCGATAGGAAGGGTACACACTGCACTCGGACTGAGCATAGAGGTCGCTAACTTGAGCGGTTTTGGCAAGGCTACTCCACATCATCCTAAGGTGAACGGGACCGGGGCGTCCAGATGTGGCTATCCTGAAAGCTCTGCGCATGAGAAAAGGGATCTCCTCAGGCTGATCCAAAACGAAGCTTTCCTTACAGATTGTGGAATAGAAATCAGTTTGATCAATTCCGGTAAGCATGGATCTTTTGTCATCATTGATATTGACATCAGAGGTGAAAAAAATTAAAGGAATGCTCCCAATATATGCTTCCGCTATACCTGGCGCTGAATGTGTCACACCTGGGCTAGGGGATTCCACAACACCCGGCTTACCTGTAACTTTTGAATAGGCTTCTGCCATAAAAGCAGAGTTTTTTTCATCTCGTGTCAAGATATGCTCGATTTCAGGATGCCCAAACCACTGATCATAGAGGTCCAGTGTGGTTTCCCCTGGGAGACCGAATACATGTTTGACATCATATAGCTTGAGCATTTCTAATATAATTTGTGCACCATTCATTGCGATCTCCTTAAAACAACTGTGGTTGCTGAAAGCAAGCAGCAGTAGTTAAATTTTTTTTATATGATTTCATCAGCGATTACTCCTTGCCCTTGCATGAGATAGGCGATTGAATTGAAAATTTGACTGAACACAAGGCATCTTAACTATTTGTCTAAATCTCATTACGACTTTCCTTTTTAAATAACCTCTAAATACCGTCTACCATTTACTTAACAAGATTGTCAACAATTTTTTTAAAAATAGTTTCAACAATTTTAAATATTACTATATGTGAGATAACTATTTATTTTTTAAAAATATTGAAATTTTACAGGAAAATTCTATATCAAATTCATGTGGGAGTCGACTCTTGTTGACAAAATAATTGACAAAATAGTTAATCATCTGTAACATCTAACGAAATGAAAATATTATATCAAACTAAAAAATACTACTGTATATGAAAAAAACTAGACTTAATTATAAACGGGATTTCCCCCGGTTGATATCCAAACTGGAGAATATGATCATCATCGGAGCTTTTTCGCCTAAAGAACGCCTGGTGGAAGCAGATTTAGCCGAAAGGATGGGGGTTAGCCGAGCATGGGTTAGAGATGCTTTGAAGAAACTGGAAACTAAAAGTTTGGTCAATATGGTGCCTTATCGAGGTGC
>Ga0307988_1001676_pt1 | contig 12049 bp, 9 predicted proteins | sample EllFjometagen183_FD_203166 | JGI IMG/M metagenome (GOLD analysis project Ga0307988, IMG submission 203166) | Marine microbial communities from Ellis Fjord, Antarctic Ocean - #183 | ecosystem: Environmental > Aquatic > Marine > Unclassified | place: Southern Ocean | collected 2014-10-08 | reverse complement strand
ATCCTTTCCATGGCTGAGTACAAAAAAGAGAAATTGGACAGGCTGATAGTCACAGGCTGCCTTGTTCAAAGGTATAAGGATGATAACCTGCTTGATTCAATGCCTGAAGTTGATGCGTTTCTCGGGATCGGTGCTGTAAACAGTATCGTAAATGCTGTTGAAGATAAATCCGCTGATGTCCTGGCTATTTTCCCTGATCCGGGGAGTAAAAAACAAGTTCAGGGTTTTTCTCCGCTGCCCAGGAAATTTTCATCACTGACGCCTGGTTATATTAAGGTTTCCGAAGGTTGTAACCAGAAATGTACATATTGTATTATTCCTAAGCTCCGGGGGCACCAGAGAAGCAGACCTGTAAATGAAATTTTAGATGAAGTAGCAGAATATGTTAACAGGGGATCAAAAGAAATTGCTCTGGTTGCTGAAAGCACAACAGATTATGGCCTGGACTTAGAAGAAAATATTGGCCTTGAAAATGTACTGAGCAATATTGCACAAACTGTCAGGGGAAAATCTGCCCAATTAGCTATTGAACCACCCTGGATTAGATTATTGTATACTTATCCCTCAACCCTGAGTGAAAAAATTATCGATATAGTAATTGATTCACCTGAAATCTGTTCTTATTTTGATGTACCTGTTCAGCATGCGTCGTCAGGAATTTTAAAAAGAATGGGAAGAGGGTATGTAAAAGAAGATCTTTATGACCTTTTTAAATATATCAGAGTAAAAGATCCTTTGGCGGCCCTCCGTACAACAATAATTACCGGTTTCCCCGGGGAAACCGAGGAAGATTTTAATAACCTGTTGCAATTCATAGAGCATGTCCAATTTGATCATCTGGGTGTTTTTGCCTATTCTGATTCTGATGATTTAAAATCCCACATGCTTGATAATCATGTGCCGGAAGATATTGCAGCAAAAAGACATGATATTATTATGGAGAAGCAGGCTCAAATATCATATAACATCAATCAAAAGCATATCGGGTCAACATATAGCGTCTTGGTAGAAGAAAAATCAGATACAGGCGTTTATCTCGGAAGATCCAGATTCCAAGCCCCGGAGGTTGACGGGCTGACATTTATTTATGGATTTAACCTTGAAATTGGGTCTTATGTTGATGTAAAGATTACTGAAGCATATGAATATGATATCGCAGGAGAAATTGCATGAGTCAAGATTTAAAGAAAATGGTAATGGAAAAGATTCAAGGAGACCTTGGTGAGATTGAAGAATCACTTCGTCGGAATCTTAATGCCAATCTTGATCTTGTTAACGAAATTGCAGGACATCTTTTATTTGCCAATGGTAAAAGACTCAGGCCTCTGCTAATGATTTTCAGTGCAAAAATGTGCGGGTACAAGGAAAGGTCAAAGACTCCAAGTCTGGTTGATTTTGCAAGTGTTTTTGAATATCTTCATGCGGCAACACTGTTACATGATGATGTTATCGATGAAGCGGAGATGAGACGAGGCAAGAGAGCTGCCCATAAAATATGGGAAGCTGCGAAAGTCGTCTTAACAGGAGATTTCCTCCTTGCCAAATCTTTAAGTATTGCCACAAAAACCGAGAATCTTGAAATTATTTCTACAATATCCCGTATTACGGAAGAGATGTCCCAGGGTGAAATTGAACAATTAAATCAAAAAGGCAATGCTGATCTGTCTGAAGAAGAGTATCTGAAAATTATAAGACGGAAAACAGCTGTCCTGATTGAAGGGGCTTGCAGATGTGGTGCCTTGCTTGCTAAAGCTCCGAAAGAGAAAGAAGATGCATTGTTTGAATATGGGCATCATCTGGGCATGGCTTTTCAGATGGCAGATGATCTTCTTGATTATACATCAGATGTTGATACTCTGGGGAAAAATCCCGGCGCAGACCTAAGGGAAGGAAAACTTACCCTGCCTTTAATAAAGACACTTCAAAGAGCTTCAAAAAAAGATAAAGATACAATTAAAAAAATGATTCAGGCCTCAGATTTTGATGAAGAAGAGTTTGAGAGGCTTGTTGTAATGATTCATGAATATAAGGGAATTGAATATACAAACCAGAAAGCATTGGCGCATGTTAAGAGTGCAAAATCATGCCTTGAAATATTTGAACAATCAGATCAAAAAGAATTGTTAACAATGCTGGCGGATTATTCCATTAAGAGAAAGGTGTAAATAACGATGACTCGTATATCAAAATTGTCGGTTTTTTCTGTTCTGGTTTTTAGTCTGTTGTTTTTATGCTATGCAAACAGCTTTGCTAAGCAGAACCAGAAAATATTCACAATCGTTTCAACAGGATCACAAGATATAAAGGAAGGGCTATCCCCAAAACTCAAAAAAGCGGCAGTTACATCTGCTTTAAAATCATCAGTGGAAAGAGCTGTGTCAGAATTGCTTACACCAGATGTGTTTGCTTCGAATCTTGAAGTCCTCTATAAAAGTGTATTGTTAAAGCCATCAAAGTATATTAAGAATTACAGTGTTATTGCAGAGCTGAAAGAAGAGACAAGATACGTTGCTGCTGTTAAAGTGAATATCGACCTGGTTCTACTTAAAAAACATCTGAAGAGATATGGGATTATTAAAAGTAACAGAGAAAAGCCAGCTTTACTTTTTTTAATAAGTGAACAGAGTGATCAGGATGCTTATCCGAAACAGTGGTGGGGTGAAGAGCCTTCATCCTATGAATCTTTAGTCACGGACGAAATTATTAAGATAGTTACTGCTGAAGAGTTTGCTATTGTAGGTGGCAGTGCTGAAAAAATTGATTTAAAAAAGTATGGTATTGCGTTTAAATCTATCTCAGATACTTCTGCTGCAATAAAACTTGGACTAAAGTTAAAGGCTGACATTGTTATTACAGGAAGTGCAAAATCATTTGAAGCCCTGAACCGGATGGGAGATGAAAAAATTTACGAAGCAGAAATTGCTCTTCGCATGTTCAGTGTTAAGAACCAGAGAAAAATTGGAAGCATTGCACTAAAAGCCACTGCGAATAATCTTGACAGTATTGAAGGCAACAGGAGCGCGCTTGTAAAAGCAGGTCAGCTATCAGCTGATGAGATCACGCTGGCTGCAAATAAATATTGGGAAGAGAACATACTAAAAAAAGAACAGATGATTGAAACAAAAATTGAGGGTGAAGATTATCTTTCAAGTTTTATCCATCTGAGAAAAGCATTGAATAGTATGCCGGAAGTGAAAAGTGTTCAGACAAAAGAGCTGGGTTCCGGACAAGCTGTTGTCAATATCCTTTTTAAAGGGAATGCGGACAAGCTTGCCCAGGCAATTTTACTCAAGACTTTTGATTCCTTTGGTATTGAAATTTTTAATGTGCAGGAAAGATCATTTACGATCAGATTTGTTTCCAAGTGATTTGCTGGCAGATATTTTAGATTCTAAATTTTTGAAACCTTTTCTATGACCTGAAAACTTGTTCCAATGGATAACCCGGAACCACATTTGTTTCGCATCCAGTCCTGATGAGCCAGTATAGATCCTGAGGCAAACAGGTTTTTAAAAACAGGCTTCTGTTTATTGTCCAAAGGTCTGAAAAAGTCATCTGTTTCAATACCGGCCTGATTAATCATGTGGCCATTCAGATTGAATAATTCGTTGGCATGCCATTCATCTCTGGATTCAGGCTGATTGACAGGAAGATCAAATACACTTTCATGGATCCTTTGCTGGTCTGCATACAGACCTTTCCCCAGAAACCTTCCTGTAGCAAGTAAAACTTTTTTTGCATGAACAATAACAGGAAAGAAGTTTGATTTCAGTTGAAAATCAAACCCCTTGTCAGATTTTTTTAACACCTTTGTAACCCTTTGATTCGGCATTATTGTAACGCTTGATTGGTCAAGCGTTTTTACCATAGTCTCTTTAAGTCTGATCCCCGGAACTGAAATAGGAGAAGTTGGTATCTCAAATATTTTTACATTGAGTTCTTTTTCCAGGTTTTTATGGATTTTATTACTTGAGTGAATACCTAAAATAGCCGGAAGTCCCAGAAAAGTCTCCCCTTTTAAAAGAGGTTTGACCAGATCAATAAATTGTTCCTGTGTCTGGCTGGTTTCCATGCTTCTTGCCAGAGCCGGTGTGAACACTTCAGAACGCAGTTGGGTGTCAGGGAACTCAAAACATTGGCTTCTGAGACCCGGCCAGTTTTTCTGCATGACTTCTTTAAAAAAAACAGCAGAAAATTCTCTGACTCCTTTAAAATCAAGAATCAGGCAGGGTTCTTTCTTTTTAAATACGTCGGCATTAGCTTTCATAGTCTCGGGCAGACGATAGGTCGGATGTAAAGTCCCAAAGGGGGTCATGATTGTTGAATTTAAAAATTTATACCCTGTATAAGAAAGCCCTTGGGTTTTTAAAGAAGCTGTGAGTGCTTTAAAAGCGTTTTGTAATGTATCTGTTTTTAATTTTGAGTAGGGATGTTGAGGCATCATCTCATAAACTTTTGCAAGCATATCCCAGGGTTTTTTTGTTATCTGTTTTTTTTGAGTCAGGGATGCCCCCCATAAATCCAGCAGACCGCTGGAATATTCCAGTCCTCCGGCACCACCACAGAGCACACAGTTGATTTGTTGCCTGGCAGCAAAAAGTGCAGCAGTCATGCCTGCCATACCAGAGCCTATAATGAATAAATCGGTCTCAATATGCTTAGAGCCTGTCATGTAACGTTTCCTTTATTCTTTTTCCAATTCAAGTCCATAAAAGCCACAATATAATGCTTCACAAAGCTCTGCCTGGGATAGCTGATCGCCCCACAGAACTGGCCTCTGCCCAATAAACCTTTCATGGAGCAGATCTTTTATATTGTAAATGCCGTGGTCATCTTTTAAATATTGCTGGTCATACATAAAACCGGTTACTCTCTGGCAGCAGAATGTGCCCTGACAAGCCCCTTTACCAAGCCTTGAATGTATGCGCAATGCATTGAGATCAGGTTCTTTTTTATTCTCTTTAAGCCATGAGATCAGTCGCTTGAATTGACTTGTTGTGATCATTTCACATTCACACATGGTAATATCATCTTTATCATCTTTTTTAGGCCAGTGTTTAAAAGATATTCCTGCCTCAGTCATCTGGCTGGGAGCTTTTGACAGCAATGGTTTAATGGCTGTCTGACATTTTTCTGTGTTATTCAGTTTTTTTGCCACCAGATCTGCTGTTTTCTCTGCCATTAATCGGAAAGTCGTCATTTTACCACCGGTGATCGTAATGAAATTATCTATACTATCTTCTAGGTGGTCTATGAGTACAAAGCCCCTTGATACAGACCGGTCATCACCAGAACTGTTTTGATCTGAGTTTTTCATGCTGATCAATGGCCTTACACCTGCATAGGCTCTTATAAATCTTGTGTCCTGCATTGCCGGCATTATGATTTTTGCTTCTGATAATAGTGCATCAGTTTCTTCAATGGATGGCCGGATTCTGTCAAGCGTATCTATTCGTCTGGAAGTAGTTCCAAAGATAGATACGGTTCCGCCGGGAACCAGGATGTCACCATCTGAAGGGATTCTCAGTCGATTTATGACATGGTTTGAAGTCCTGTTATGGGTTATTAAGAGGGTGCCAAGGGAATAAATCATATCAAGGGAAATCCCGGCAAGTGTCGCTATTTCACCAGCCCAGGCTCCGGCTGCATTTACAACAATCTTTGCCTCTATTTCAAAGTTTTTTTTCTTTACAATATCATGCACAACAACCTTTTGAATGGCATTTGATCCGGTTATAAATTTTGTGACCTGGCAATGACTGAAATACCTGGCACCATGCTCTATGGCCTGGTTCATGTTTTCAAGGCTGACATGAAAAGGGTCAACTGAAGCATCTTCCACCTTATATGCTGCCACAATATCTTCTGAAAGGTTGGGTTCTATCTCAAGTGCTTCTTTAACACTTAGCTTCTGGCATGGTATTCCAGCTTTTTTACAAAGCTGCGGAAAAATTGAGATATAATCTTCTTTGTCATGTTTTGTGGCAATATAGAGCCCACCGGTTTCTTCTATGCAGTGAGGCGCTATTTTTTTTAATATATCGCCTTCTTTTTTACATTCTGTCGCAGATACCGGGTCTGAAGAGACATATCTGGCACCGCTGTGTAAAAGTCCATGGTTCCGACCAGAGGCTCCGGAATTAATCATGTCTTTTTCCAGAACAATAGATGAGATCCCTCGAAGGGTGAGGTCTCTGGCAAGGCCGGTCCCTGTAACCCCTCCTCCTATGATTAGTACATCTGTGATCACAATGCTGTCTCCTGTTTTGCAATAGAGAGTTTGAAGTTTGAATTTTTTTGTTCTTTTTTTATCGTTTTTATACATTCTTTTTCATTTTTTTACAATTATTTTTATTTATTGCCTGTATGAATTGATCTGATGATACTATCCTGATATAAAATATTGATTTAATGATTATGGAAAGAGGCAATAAAGATGGCACAAACATTAATCCCTGTTGACAGACAATCAAGAATTAAAAGGCTTATTGAGGCAAAAGGGATTGTGAGGGCCAGCGAGTTAAGTAAAATATTTGGTGTTACTGAACTCACTATTCGCAGAGATTTTGATGTTCTGGGTAAAAAAGGTATTTTAGAACGGACCCACGGAGGTGCTATTTTGCGCCGCAGAATCAAAGGAGAGCCTCTTTATGCAGAAAAGAATCAGAAATATCCAAAACAAAAAGATAAAATAGGAATTGCCGTAAACAAGATAATAGAACCGGGCGATACTCTTCTTATCAATACAGGCTCAACCAATACACAGGTTTTAAGACACTTATCAGCAAAAAGCCTCTGTGTCATAACCAGCAATGCCAATGCTCTTGTGGAGATTGAAAACCCTGAAATAGAAGTCATCTTAACAGGAGGGCGTTTTCGCAGACAATCCAATTCTTTAATCGGAGATCTTACCCATACAATACTTAAAAACGTCTGCGGGAGTAAAGCCATTATTGGTGTTGACGGGATCAGTATAAAATTTGGTCTGACCACCCCTGTACAGGAAGAAGCTGCCGTGGCGAGCCTGATGATTGAGCAGACTCTGGGGCCTGTTATTGTGGTTGCGGACAGTAGCAAGATAGGTGTTGTATCAAATTTTGTAACAGCACCCATTGAAAAGGTGAATATCCTTGTCACAGACCAAGGGATTAAATCTGATTATAAAAAGGAACTCGAAGATATCGGTATTGAAGTTATTATTGCCGGGTAATATTAATTATCAGTAGACCACATTGGTAGTTTCAGCATCAAACAGGTACATTTCATTGAGATTTATTCCAAGTTTTATCATTTCATTTGGTTTGAAAATATGCCTGCCTTCACTTTTCGACATGATTTTAACACCCTCAATATTCATATGGAGATGGGTTCCATTACCCAAGGGTTCAACCACCATTATCTTTCCTTGAAATACCCACTTATCAGGAATAGAAGAATTTTCATCTATTGGAATAATTTCTTCTGCACGGATTCCCAATACAACTTTTTGTCCATCTGTTATTTCAGTGCCTTCTTTATCCGGAACAGGCAGTTTAAATCCTCCTTCAAATTGAATAAAAGTGTCATTGTTCTGCTTTGTTACCTGGCATTCAACAAGATTCATGGGTGGAGTGCCAATAAAACCTGCTACAAATGTATTTGCCGGTTTATTAAAGAGCTCAAGAGGGGTACCAATCTGCTCTATATATCCATCCTTTAATACAACAATTCTGTCAGCCAGGGTCATGGCTTCTATCTGATCATGGGTGACATAAATAATAGTGGAATCCACTCTCTGGTGAAGCATTTTAATCTCTGCTCGCATCTGGATACGAAGTTTAGCATCTAAATTTGACAGAGGCTCATCAAAAAGAAAAATTGAAGGTTTTCTTACCATGGCTCTTCCCATGGCCACCCGTTGTCGCTGACCGCCGGAAAGTTCGTGGGGTCTTCGCTGTAAAAGGTCTTCAAGACCGAGTATATTGGCTACTTCCTCAACTCTCTGTTTTATTTCAGGCTTAGGTGTTTTGCTTAATTTTAATCCAAAGGACATATTTTCAAGTACATTCATGTGGGGGTAAAGTGCATAATTCTGGAAGACCATGGCAAGTCCTCTATCTTTTGGTGCAATGTCATTGACTATTTTGCCATCGATCGAAATTGTACCATCAGATATTTTTTCAAGGCCTGCAACCATCCTTAATAAAGTTGATTTGCCACATCCGGAAGGCCCGACAAGGACGAGGAATTCTTTATCTTTGATATCGAGATTGACTCCATGAATTGCTTCTGTTTTGCCGTATTTTTTAACAACATCTTTGAATATTAATTCAGCCATCTGCTTTCCTGATTTTTACATGTTAATCAATTTAATCATCCTTGGTTAATGATCATAAAACAACAAAAATTATCATTATGCAAATCTTTTTTTAAAAAATAAAGATTAATCTTGACTCTTTGGCGTTATGCTAATAAATCTGAATGATAAGTTACATTTTATTTTTGTTGGTAAGCTTAATATACATACTTTATTAACAGAAGAAATAAGGAGATGGATGAAATGAAATTAACGAAAATGTTTGTTTTTTTAGTTGTGGGTGTATGTCTTGCACTTCCGGCATCAGTTTTTGCTGAGCCGACTACCATTAACTGGTGGCATGCCATGAGAGGCCCTAGGGGTGACTTGGTTAATCACATGATTGGAGAATTTAATGCTTCCCAATCAGAGTACAAGGTTGTGGGAACCAACAAGGGTAACTATGATGAAACAATGAACGCAGGAGTTGCAGCCTTCAGAGCTAAAAAACAACCCCATATTCTTCAGGTTTTTGAAGTAGGTACACAGACCATGATGCTTTCCGGAGCTATATATCCAGTGTTTGAGCTCATGAAAGATGCAAAAATTGATGTGGATTGGTCAAGATACCTCCAGGCAGTTCTTTCCTATTACATGAATGCTGACGGCAATCTCATGTCCATGCCGTTTAATTCTTCTACACCTGTTATGTATTATAACCTAAGCATGTTTGAAAAAGCGGGTATTAAACCTTTGTCAAAATCTGAACCCATTACCTGGGATGAACTGGGTGAGATTACCAAAAAAATTGTAGATGCAAAGATTGCTCCGGCAGGTATGGTTACAGCATGGCAGTCCTGGACTCAGATTGAAAATTACAGTGCTATCCATAATATTGCTTTTGCCACCAAGGCAAATGGTTATGAAGGTTTGGATTGTGAGTTAAATATAAATAACCCCCAGGTAGTCAAACATATCACTCAGCTTAAAACATGGGCAGATGATAAACGTTTTATGTATGGCGGACAGAAATACCAGGGTCCAAATGCTGAATTTGTAGCCCAAAATGCTGCTGTGTATATGGATTCTATCAGTGCCATTGCAAAATTGAAAAAATCAGTGAAAGATTTTAAATGGGATGCAGCTCCTCTTCCAGTGGAAGCCGGCGCAAAAAAACTTCAGAACAGTATTATTGGTGGAGCCTCTCTATGGGTGCTTAGTGGTCATTCAAAAAAAGAGTATAAGGGCGTTGCAGAATTTTTGAAATTTATGGCCTCCAATGATATGCAGGAATACTGGCATAAGGGAAGTGGATATTTCCCCATTACGATTGATGCCTATGATTCTTTAAAATCCAAAGGTTATTATGATGCGAATCCGCTTCAAACTGTTGGTATTAACCAGCTGAACAGAGCAATTCCGACTAAAATATCCAGAGGGTTAAGGCTTGGTTATTTTGTTCAGATCAGAAACATCATTAATGAAGAACTGGAACAGGTATGGAATGGAAAGAAAACACCCCAGGAAGCACTGGATAACGCAGTGGCACGAGGCAATGTTCAGTTGAGAACCTTTGAGAAGACTTATAAATAGAATAAACATTTAAACAAAAGGAAAGACATCAGGCCCATAAATGCCTGATGTCTTTCTGATTTATGGTTCTACCATGATAAAACGTTCATTTTTTACATCAAGATATTTGCCATATCTACTTATTTTACCCCAAATAGTAATCACTCTGACTTTTTTTTACTGGCCGGCAGTTAAGGGGATTATTCAATCTTTTCTTTTAAGTGACCCCTTTGGGCGTAGATCAACATTTGTATGGTTTTATAATTATGCTGAACTTTTCACAGATCCGCTTTATCTGAAATCTATTTTTATTACTATTGTTTTCAGTATCGCGGTGGCTTCTGTTTCTATTTCTCTGGGGCTCTTTATTGCATCCATGGCCAACAGGGCGCTCAGGGCAAAAGCAGTGGTACGAACCCTGCTCATATGGCCCTATGCTGTAGCCCCGGCAATATCTGGTATTATGTGGCTTTTTTTGTTGCATCCCTCCTATGGTATTGTCGCTTTGGGCGTAAAAAAATGGCTGGGAGTTAACTGGAACCCGGTTATGTACGGGAACGATGCCATGATAATGATCGTAATAGCCAGCGCCTGGAAGCAAATCAGCTACAATTTTGTATTTTTTATGGCTGGTCTGCAGGCAGTACCGAAATCCCTTATTGAAGCAGCTGCTATTGACGGCGCAAGTCCTTTTAAGCGATTCTGGTTTATCACATTCCCATTATTATCTCCGACTTTTTTCTTTTTAACAGTTATGAATATTATTTATTCTTTTTTTGAAACCTTTGGAATTATTCATACTGTTACCCAGGGAGGTCCGGGTGGATCCACCAATATACTTGTTTACAAGGTATACCAGGATGGATTTGTTGGTTTGAACCTGGGATCCTCAGCTGCCCAATCAGTTGTTTTGATGACCCTTATTATTTTGATCACTTTTCTTCAGTTTAAGTTTGTTGAAAAAAAGGTGCAATACGGTGGATAGATATTATGGTTGAAAAAACGCCTTTACTTGATTTGTTTACCTATGCATTTTTAATGCTGGGTATATTTATTGTTGGATTTCCAATCCTTTACAGCCTTATTGCGGCAACCCTTCCTCTTGAGGAAGTGTCAAAGATACCCATGCCTTTGATTCCCGGAGATCAGTTTTTTGTCAATATGAAAGAAGCCTGGACCCGGGGAAATCTCGGAACACAGATCATGAATTCTTTTATCATGGCATCGGGTATTACTCTGGGTAAAATAGCCGTGTCAATGATCGGTGCCTTTTCCATTGTTTATTTTGATTATAAATTCCGAGTTATTGCTTTTGCTTCAGTTTTTTGTACATTAATGCTTCCTGTGGAAGTGAGGATTCTTCCCACTTATGAAATGGCTGCCAATGTCTTGAGTCCTCTCCAAGCTTTTTGGGATTTTATGCACTTGAACGCTTTAGTCACATGGATTAGTGGCAATGATTTTGAATTAGCACTTAACTGGAGTCTGCTTGACAGCTATACCGGACTTATTCTGCCCCTTGTGGCATCAGCAACCTGTACTTTTTTGTTTCGACAGTTTTTCTTAACTGTGCCCGAAGAACTCTGTGAAGCTGCAAAAATTGACGGTGCATCCCCCATGACATTTTTCAGAAAAATACTTTTTCCGTTATCCAAGACAAATATTGCAGCACTTGTGGTTATTGAGTTTGTATATGGATATAATCAGTATCTCTGGCCCTTGCTGGTTACAACAAATCCGAAAATGACTACTGCTGTTATCGGCCTTCAGAATCTGATACCCCAGGCAGATGATCTGCCTGAATGGAATATTGCCCTTGGTGCTGCCGTCCTTGTTATGCTGCCCCCTGTATTGGTCGTATTGTTCATGCAAAGGTGGTTTGTAAAAGGCCTGATTGAAAAAGAAAAATAAAATGGTTACGCAACCCCTAGAAGATTTCCCCCAGGAGAAAAAGTCTGCCATCAAGTATCTGCTTACTGATATTGATGATACTATAACCCATGAAGGAAGAATCCCGGCTTGCGCTTTTAAGGCCATGGAAGATCTTGATAGGGCTGGAATAATAGTTATTCCCATCACAGGAAGACCGGCAGGATGGTGCGATCATATCGCCCGAATGTGGCCGGTAAAAGGTGTTGTAGGAGAGAATGGAGCTTTTTATTTTGTGTATGATACCCCTGCCAAAAAAATGATTCGCAGGTT
>Ga0307988_1001674_pt1 | contig 12055 bp, 9 predicted proteins | sample EllFjometagen183_FD_203166 | JGI IMG/M metagenome (GOLD analysis project Ga0307988, IMG submission 203166) | Marine microbial communities from Ellis Fjord, Antarctic Ocean - #183 | ecosystem: Environmental > Aquatic > Marine > Unclassified | place: Southern Ocean | collected 2014-10-08 | reverse complement strand
AAGATGCTTTTGGAAGTGCTCCTGAAGTAAAAACATATGGTGAAGCAAGTCAGTTAAAAGTGACTACAAAATATAAAATTGAAGAAGAAGGTAATCATCTTGATGATGAAGTACAAGAATTATTATTCAATGGTTTAAAACAATACCTGCCAGAAGGTTTAACTTTAGATGAGTTTAAACCTGGTTATGAAGGTGAAAATAAGGTAGGTGTAATGAGCTCTATTAAAGTTGAACCAACAATTGCCGATGATATTAAAACCGCAGCAGGTTGGGCAATATTAGGTTCTTTACTAGTTGTATTCTTATATATTTTATTAAGATTTAGAAAATGGCAATACAGTTTAGGAGCTGTTGTTGCTGTATTTCATGATGTATTAATTGTATTAGCATTATTCTCGTTATTCTATAAAATTTTACCTTTTGATATGGAAATCGGACAATCATTTATTGCCGCCATACTTACTGTTGTTGGTTACTCATTAAATGATACGGTGGTAATTTTTGATAGAATTAGAGAGTTTGCAGGTATTCATACTTCTTGGAAGTTTTCAGCAGTAGTAGATAAAGCATTAAGTTCAACTTTAGGAAGAACTATTAATACTTCTTTAACTACTTTAGTCGTATTATTTTCAATCTTCTTATTTGGAGGAGATTCTATTAAAGGATTTATGTTTGCCTTAATTATTGGAGTAGTTGTAGGTACCTACTCATCACTATTTATTGCATCTCCTTTAATGTATGATACAATTAAAAAATTAGATAAAAAGAAAGACTAATTATCATAAAAATTAATACTGAAAAAACCGTTTTGACAACTCAAAACGGTTTTTTCATTTCAAAATAGAAAATAAAATCAGAATACTACTAAAATTCTATTTTGATTCTTAAATTTGCACAAAAGAGAAACAATGAGTATTATAAAACTACACGACAAGTATTTTAAAACATACATTTCAGAAAAAAAAATTGCAAAAGCAATCAAACAATTAGTAAAGCAAGTTTCTGATGATTGCAAAGATGAAACACCTCTATTTATAGGTATTTTAAATGGTTCATTTATGTTTGTAGCCGATTTTGTTCGTGAGTATAACTACAATTGTGAAGTTTCATTTGTTAAACTAGCCTCTTATCAAGGAACAAATTCTACAGGAAAAATAAAACAACTTGTTGGTCTAAATGAAAATTTAGAAGGAAGAACTGTTGTTATTTTAGAAGATATTATTGATACTGGAAATACACTCCAAGAAATTTACAACATCTTTAGTGATAAAAAATTAAAGCAATTAAAAATAGCAACTTTATTTTTTAAACCAGATGTATTTAAAAAAGAATTACCAATAGATTATATAGGTATACCTATTCCAGATAAATTTATTGTAGGTTACGGTCTTGATTATAATGGTTTTGGAAGAAACCTTTCAAGTATCTATCAAATAACTCCAAAACCAACAATCAAAAATATACTTTTATTTGGCCCTCCAGGTGTTGGTAAAGGAACTCAAGCAGATTTACTGAAAGCAAAATACAACCTAACACATGTTTCAACTGGTGACGTATTTAGGTCGCATATGAAACGGGAAACCAAACTAGGAATTCTAGCTAAATCATATATAGACAAGGGAAATTTAGTGCCAGATGATGTAACAATAAAAATGCTGAAAAATGTGGTGAATAAATTACCTTCTTCAAACGGTATTATTTTTGATGGATTTCCAAGAACAAAGGCACAAGCAATAGCTTTAGATGAACTCTTAGAAGAAAAAGGAGAAACTATTGGCGGAATGCTTACAATTGAAGTTCCTACTAGTTTATTAATTGCACGTTTATTGGAACGTGGAAAAACTAGTGGAAGATCTGACGATCAAGATGAAAATAAAATATTAAATAGATTCAACGAATACTATACAAAAACTGAAATTTTAAAAGAGTATTATCAGACTCAAAATAAATATTTTGGTGTAGATGGTGTTGGAGAAATAAGTGAAATTACCAAACGTTTAAGTACCGTTTTTAATAAACTATAAATAATGACTGAAGGAAATTTTGTTGATTATACCAAAGTATATGCTAGTTCTGGAAAAGGCGGCGGTGGATCTGTGCATTTACATAGGGAAAAATTCATTACCAAAGGAGGTCCAGATGGTGGTGATGGTGGCCGTGGAGGTCATATAATTATGCGTGCTGACCCAAATTTGTGGACACTTTTTCATTTAAAATTTAACAAACATTTTAGAGCTGATCACGGGGGCCATGGTAGTAAATCAAGAAGTACTGGAAAAGATGGTGCTGATGTGTATATCAATGTACCTTTAGGGACAATTGTTCGAGATATAGAAACGCAAGAAATTATTTTTGAAATTACTACAGAAAACACTGAGCAAATTCTATTAGATGGTGGAATGGGTGGTCTTGGAAACTGGAATTTTAAATCTTCTACAAATCAAACTCCACGGTATGCACAACCTGGTATTGAGGGCAAAGAATCTTGGTTTCAATTAGAACTTAAATTGTTAGCTGATGTTGGATTGGTTGGCTTTCCAAATGCAGGAAAATCCACATTACTTTCTGTTATAACAGCTGCAAAACCAAAAATTGCAGATTACGCCTTTACAACACTAAAGCCTAATTTAGGAATTGTAAAGTATCGTGATTTTCAAACCTTTGTGATGGCAGATATTCCAGGAATTATTGAAGGTGCTGCTGAAGGAAAAGGTTTAGGACACAGATTCTTGCGCCATATTGAAAGAAATTCAATACTTCTATTTTTAATTCCAGCTGATTCTGATAATATTCAAAAAGAGTATGACATCCTATTAAATGAATTAAAACAGCATAATCCTGAATTATTAGATAAAAGCAGATTGTTAGCAATCTCTAAATCTGATATGCTAGATGATGAGTTAATAGATGAAATTAAAAAAGAACTTCCAAAAGGTATTGATACACTTTTCATCTCGTCAATTGCTCAACAAGGCTTGGTCGAATTAAAAGACAGCTTGTGGAAAATGTTAAATGATTAATTAATTCTTCAAAATAATTGGTAATGTAAACTCTGTAGTTACAGGCATATTTCTTTTTATGGCTGGTTGTACTATTGGTAAATTTTGTAAACTCACTTTTAAAATACTATCAAATTTTGGAAATTGTTTTTTTGTGATTTCAGAAATCTTAACAGCCGATAAACTGGTTTTTCCTAAAATATCAATCTTTAACTTAACCAAAATAGTATCATTTATTGCTTCATTAGAATTTAATGGATACTTCTTTAAAGAGGCATAAATATGTTGTGCTATTTCCAATTGAAAACAAATTTGTTGTTTTTCTCTTGATGGAATGTCTTTACAATTTGGAAATAAGGGAAAAGCATCAACGGTATTAAAATCAACAACGGTATCAATTTCTTGGATTGGTTCTCTTTTCCATTGATTTTCAAAGTAAGTACACGATACAAGAAGTAACGAGCAAAAAAACACTGTGAATAATTTTTTCAACATAAATTTTAATTCCACAAGTGAAAATACAACATTTTATAATCAGGTTGAAATTTTGATTAAAAAAATTAAAAGCCTATAAACATACTGTTTATAGGCTTTTGTTCTTTTTTGGTTGATTTATCGCAGAGAGGAAGGGATTCGAACCCTCGATACGTTGCCGTATACACACTTTCCAGGCGTGCGCCTTCGACCACTCGGCCACCTCTCTAAATTATTTACTGATTCAAATATAAATCAATTAAACCTTCTGGTGTTTCTACACTGATTTTCTTGTTTTCTCTATCTACTTTTTTAATGAAGTGATCTATCATTGGAATAAAAATTTCAACTCCATTTGAATTTACTTCAAATAATGGTTGAGCAGATGAATCGTTAACTCCTGTTATTACACCTAAAAGTCCGTAATTAACATCTTCAATATCAAAGCCAATAATTTCGTGAAAGTAAAATTTATTCCCTGTTAACTTCGGAAGAAATTTTAGAGGTAAATAAACTTCAATACCTAAAATAGCATCTGCGTCTGCTTCATCTTTAACATCTTCAAATCGTATGCGAAGCTGATTTCCTTTTTGCAATAAAATAGATTCAATAAAAAAAGGAACCAGATTATTGCCTAAAGCAACAAATACTGATTCCAAATTTTGATACAGTTCAGGTTCGTCAGTATCTAATTTGATTACTACCTCACCTCTAAAACTATGTTTTCGTACGATTTTGCCTAAATAAAAACAATCTTCTTTACGCATTATCGAACTAATAAATTACTCTGTTTTTCCTTCTGTTGCAGCAGCTTGTGCATCTTCAATAGATTCAGGACCTGCTTCTTCAACAACTTCTTCTGCCGCTTTTTCAGCAGCCTTAGCATCAGCTACAGCTTTTATTGCATCATTTTCTGCTTTTTGCACAGTAGCTACACGCTCTTCATTAATTTTCACTTCAACAGCTAATGCATCTGCTTTAGCATCATCTTTAGATTTTGCTAAACCCTCTTTTTTAGCAGTAACTTTTGCATCTTTTTCTGCTACCCAAGCATTGAATTTTTCTTCAGCTTGCTCTTCAGTTAAAGCACCTTTAGCAACACCTCCTACTAAATGATTTTTTAGCATTGCACCTCTATAAGATAGAATTGCTTTTGCAGTGTCTGTTGGTTGTGCTCCATTTTGCAACCATTTTACAGCTTCATCAATATCTAAATCAATAGAGGCTGGATTTGTATTAGGATTATAAGTCCCAATTTTTTCTAAATACTTACCATCTCTTTTAGAACGTGCATCTGCTGCTACTATCCAATAGAATGGTTTTCCTTTTTTACCGTGTCTTTGTAATCTAATTTTTACTGGCATTTGTTTTAAATTTTAAGGTACGAAACCTTGGTTATTAATTAAGTGTGCAAATATAGTGAGATATTTTCAAATAGCACATAGTATTTTAGCATATTTTATTGAAGAAAAAATATGGATTATAAATATGCTGAAACACTGGAAATCAAATAATTCACACCAAATAATAAGCGCTGTAAAACTTTATAGTATTTGTTAATAAAAAAGCAGCACTTAAGAATCGTAAAATATAATAAATTCATACTTTTAAAATCTCATACTTTTTCAAAATATTGTAATACATGTTTTTAATATTTGACACTGAAACCACTGGTTTACCAAAAAAATGGACTGCTCCAATTACAGATACTGATAATTGGCCAAGATGTGTTCAAATTGCATGGCAACTACACGATATATATGGTAATTTAATTGAGCAACAAGACTATTTAATTCAGCCTGAAGGATTTAATATACCTTATGATGCTGAACAAATACATGGAATTTCTACACAGTTAGCCGAAGAAAAAGGAAGAAAACTGGAAGAAGTTTTAATACTTTTTAATGAAGCACTTTCAAAATCCAAATTTGTAGTTGGACAAAATGTTAATTTCGACCTAAATATTATGGGTTGTGAATTTCATCGAAAAGGTGTTAATTCTATTTTAAACAGCTTACCTGTTCTAGATACTTGTACTGAAAAAACGGCTAGTTTATGTCAATTACCTGGTGGTAGATATGGAAAATTTAAGTTACCCACGCTAACTGAGTTGTATCACCATTTATTTAATGCTTCTTTTGGTGAAGCTCACAATGCAACTGCAGATGTTGAAGCTACTACCCGTTGCTTTTTGGAGTTAATTCGTCGGAGAAATTACACATTAGAGCAACTAGATGTTCCAACTGATTATTTTCAAAATTTTGATGCTAAAAACCCAGCAACCATTAATGTTATTGGTTTAAAACATTTAAATCTCAAAAAAGAAAGTGAAAAATTAAAGACTGCATCAGTTACAGCAACTGAAACACCTACCCTTTCTCCTGAAATAATTAAAGAACTTCAAGAAGTCCAATTTTCACATTTACACTGTCATTCCCAATTTTCAGTATTACAATCAACTTCAAGTATTAAAAACCTTATTAATTCAGCTATAAAAGACAAAATGCCTGCTGTTGCTTTAACTGATACTGGCAATATGATGGGTGCTTATTATTTTGTGGAAGAGGCAATTTCTTATAACAAATCTATAGATGAATTACATAATAAACTTGGTAAAGAAGAAAGTGAAAAAGTAGCTTCAAAGCTTTATATTAAACCAATTTTAGGAAGTGAATTTAACGTATGTGAAGATCATACAGATCGAACGCATAAAGACAATGGTTACCAAGTTGTTTTTTTAGCAAAAAATAAAAATGGCTATCATAATTTAGCTAAAATGTCATCTCTTTCACATACCGATGGGTCTTATTATGTGCCAAGAATTGATAAAAAAATAATTGAAGAATACAAAGACGATTTAATTGTTTTATCAGGAAATTTATACGGAGAAATACCAAGTAAAATCTTAAATATTGGAGAAAGACAAGCCGAAGAGGCATTACTTTGGTGGAAAGAACAATTTGGTGATGATTTTTATTTAGAAGTCATGCGTCATCAACAAGAAAATGAAAATCATGTAAATGATGTACTTATTCAATTTTCTAAAAAGCACCAAGTAAAACTTGTTGCCACCAATAATACTTTTTACACTACAGAAAATGAAGCTGAAGCTCATGATATTTTATTATGTGTAAAAGATGGTGAAAAAACAGCAACACCAAAAGGAAAAGGAAGAGGTTTTAGGTATGGTTTACCTAATAATGAGTATTATTTCAAATCACAAGAACAAATGAAAAGTTTGTTCTCCAATTTACCTGAAGCTATTTCTAATATTCAGGAAATAGTTGATAAAGTTGAAATTTACACCTTAAAAAGAGATGTACTACTTCCTAAATTTGATATACCTCAACAATTTGTTAACCCTGAAGATGAAGTTGACGGTGGTGTACGTGGTGAAAATGCTTATCTAAAGCATTTAACTTTTGAAGGCGCTAAAAAAAGATATGGAGATGAATTAGATAAAGATACTAAAGAACGATTGGATTTTGAATTGTCTATTATTGAAATGACTGGTTATCCCGGCTATTTTTTAATTGTTTGGGATTTTATTTTAGAAGCTCGAAAAATGGGAGTTTCAGTTGGTCCCGGACGTGGTTCTGCAGCAGGATCGGCAGTTGCCTACTGTTTATGGATAACCAATATTGATCCCATTAAATACGATTTACTTTTTGAGCGTTTCTTAAATCCGGATCGTGTATCATTACCCGATATTGACATCGATTTTGATGATGAAGGCCGTCAAAAAGTGATTGATTTTGTAATTGAAAAATATGGTGCTAGTCAGGTTGCCCAAATTATTACATATGGTACAATGGCGGCAAAATCTTCCATTAGAGATACTGCTCGTGCATTAGATTTACCTTTACCAGATGCAGATAGGTTAGCCAAACTAATACCTTTAATTAAATTACAACATATATTTGGTGAAGATGCAAAAAGTAAAGCAAAAGTAAAAGAATTAAGAGCTGAAGAATTTGATAATATTAGCGAACTAAGAAACATTGCAGAAGGTGACGATTTAGAAGCAATTACCATAAAACAAGCAATTGCGCTAGAAGGTTCCGTAAGAAATACAGGAACACACGCCTGTGGTGTAATTATTACACCTGAAAAAATCACAAATTTAGTTCCGGTTGCAACTGCCAAAGATAGTAACATGTATGTTACGCAATTCGACAATAATGTAGTTGAAAGTGCTGGGTTACTAAAAATGGATTTTTTAGGATTAAAAACTTTAACGCTAATTAAAGATGCTGTAAAAATTATTAAAGCGAAACATGGCATTGAATTAATTCCTGATGATTTCCCTTTAGACGACCCAAAAACTTACGAACTTTTTCAAAAAGGTGAAACTATTGGTATTTTTCAATATGAATCTGCCGGAATGCAGAAGCATATGAAAGCGTTAAAACCAACTGAGTTTGCAGATTTAATTGCCATGAATGCCTTGTATCGCCCTGGCCCAATGGAATATATTCCTTTGTTTATTATGCGGAAGCATGGTGAAGAAGAAATTAAATACGATTTACCAGAAATGGAAGAGTATTTAAAGGAAACCTATGGTGTAACAGTATATCAAGAGCAAGTGATGTTACTTTCTCAAAAATTGGCAGGATTTACCAAAGGTGAAGCTGATAAACTACGTAAAGCAATGGGAAAGAAAATTTTTTCTATGCTGGTTGAGCTAAAACCAAAGTTTATTGAAGGTGGGAAAGCAAATAAGCATCCTGAAGAAATTTTAGAGAAAATTTGGAAAGATTGGGAAGCATTTGCCGCCTATGCATTTAACAAATCGCACTCTACTTGTTACGCGTATATTGCATATCAAACTGCTTATTTAAAAGCACATTATCCCTCAGAATATATGGCATCTGTTTTGTCTAATAATATGAACGATATTAAGCAAGTAACATTCTTTATGGAAGAATGTAAACGTGCAGGAATACCCGTATTAGGACCAGATATTAATGAATCTTATTTAAAATTTGCTGTAAATAACGAAGGTGCTATTCGTTTTGGAATGGGAGCTATAAAAGGTGTTGGTGGTGGTGCAGTTGAAGCCATTGTTAATGAACGTAAAGAAAATGGAAACTTCAATTCTATTTTCGATATCTCTAAACGGGTAGATTTACGCGCTTGTAATAAAAGAGCATTTGATGGTTTAGTGATGGCAGGCGGATTAGATTCTTTTAAAAGTGTACATCGTGCACAATATTATCAATTAGATGAAAAAGGTGTCACCTTTATTGAAAGAGCCATTCGTTACGGAAATAAATTTCAAGAAAATAAAAACTCTGCCCAAATTTCTATGTTTGGAGAAACTTCTGAAATTCAATTTCCAGAGCCTGAAATTCCTTTTGCTGAAAAGTGGGGAATGATGGAAGAATTATCTAAAGAAAAAGAGCTAGTTGGAATCTATATTTCAGGGCATCCTTTGGATGATTTTAAAAATGAAATTAAATATTTTAGCAATACAACTGTTTCAGCTTTTAAAGAAGATTTAAATACCTATGTTGGCGCAAACTTAAGTTTTTCAGGAATTTTATCTGATGTGCAGCACAGAACATCACAAAATGGAAACAAATGGGCTTCCTTTTTTATTGTAGATTATAATGATAGTCACGAATTTCGAATTTTTAAAGATACCTACCTAAAATTTAAACCTTATTTAATTGAAAATGAATTCCGTCAATTTAAAGTAAATATTTCTGCCGGATGGAGAAATAAAGATGGAAAAATTGGAGAACCGCGCATTAATTTTACTGATATCCAAATTTTACAAGATGTACTTGAAAAGCAATCAAAAAAAATAACACTCCAGCTAGATGTTAAAAAAATAACTAAAGCTAGTATTGAAAATTTAGACAAGCTTTTAAAAGAAAATGAAGGAAATGTACCGTTAGATTTATTGGTATATGATTTAACTGAAAAAATGAAATTAAACATGCATAGTAGATCGGTAAAAGTAAAAGTTGACAATGATTTTCTAAAAATATTAGAAAATGAAGAAATTAGATTCAAGCTTAATTAAACTAACTCATTTCAGCTTGTCAATTCTCTAAATAAGCTTTCTAAATTTTTGTTTTTAGTGTTTAAACTCAAAATTTTAAGTCCGTTTTCATGAGCGAAATCAAAAACTACAGAACGCATATCTTTTTTAGTATCAAAAGTTAAAACCCAAAAAGTATCGTGCACATTATTGGCCGATTTTAAATGCGGAATTACAGAAATAAATTCTTTTTCAACTTTAAAATCAAACTCAACTTCAATAACCTGTTCTTGTTCAGATTTCAATTCATTTAAGTTTTTATCAGCAATTAGTTCTCCTTTATTTATTAATAGTACACGGTCACAAATTGCTTCTACCTCTTGCATAATATGAGTTGAAAATAGGACTGTTTTATTTTTCCCAACTTCTTTAATTAAATTTCTAATTTCAACCAACTGATTTGGATCTAAACCTGTCGTTGGCTCATCTAAAATCAACACTTCAGGATTGTGTAATAAAGCCGCAGCCAAACCAACACGCTGTCTATAACCCTTTGAAAGCTGATTAATTTTCTTATGTGCTTCAGATGTTAAACCTACTTTATTAATAATTTCAATAACCTCAGCTTTTGGAATTTTATGAATAGCTGCATTGAATTGCAAATATTCTTTCACATACATTTCTACATACAACGGATTGTGTTCTGGTAAATAACCAATGCTTTTTTGTGCATCAATTTTATGTAAGTTCACATCAAAATTATTTACCAAAGCAATTCCTTCTGAAGGTTTTATATACCCCGTAAGTATTTTCATTAACGTAGATTTTCCAGCTCCATTAGGGCCTAAAAAACCAACAATTTCACCTTTGTTTATAGAAAAATTGATGTCACTTAATGCTTTTTGAGCATTGTATAGTTTGGAGATGTTTTTTACTTCAATAGACATTTAACAAAAATACATTTAAATTACAATTTACTACTTATTAATAACGTTGTATCCTAAAATTATTTTTTAGACCTTTGACAAAAATTACAAATGGGTTGTTTAAGAGTTATATTCTGTATTATTTTTCCTCCTTTAGCTGTTTTTGATAAAGGCTGTGGATCAATTGTAATTGTATTTATTTTAACTTGTTTAGGCTGGATCCCAGGTGTAATTGCAGCTTTAATTATTAATAACAATCCTAAATAGCTAATGCAAAAAGTTAAACTAGAAGAGTTAGGCTTAAAAGATTATAATGAAACTTGGGCATATCAAGAAGAACTTTTTAAGGGTGTAGTTGACATAAAAATTAACAATCGAAAAAATAATTTAAACACTCCAACTCCCAATTATTTTCTATTTGTAGAACATCCACACGTTTATACTTTAGGAAAAAATGGCGACGTGAGTAATTTATTATTGGATGAAGCGCAATTAAAAACCAAAGGGGCTACTTTTTATAAAATTAATCGTGGTGGTGACATTACGTATCACGGTCCTGGTCAAATTGTTGGGTATCCAATTATTGATTTGGAAAATTTTTTCACTGACATTCATAAATATTTACGTTTTTTAGAAGAAGTTATTATTAAAACATTGGCTGAATACGGCATCAAATCGGAACGTAGTGAAGGGGAAACAGGTGTTTGGCTAGATGTAGGTACACCATTTGCTCGTAAAATTTGCGCGTTGGGTGTTAGAGCTAGTAGATGGGTAACTATGCACGGTTTTGCATTAAATGTGAACACCAACTTAGGCTATTTTGACAATATTATTCCTTGTGGAATTAAAGGAAAAGCGGTTACTTCGTTAGAAGTTGAATTGGGTAGGAAAATTCCTTTAGATGAAGTAAAAGAGAAAATTCTAAAAAATTTCGCAACACTTTTTGAAGTTGAGTTTGTTGATGAAAATATTGGTTAATGTCTTTTATACTTAGAATGTCATTCCTGCGAAGGTAGGAATGACAAAACAACATCAGCAAACTGATAACTGATAACTGAATTTTAATCTTCTTCGTTAAAATACACTTTATAAAATTTCATTTTTTTCTCTTCGTCATAGCCTTTTTCTAAATACTCGCTCGCTGCATCTGGCGCGTCAATATCTAATTTAATTTGAATATTGGTATCTAATTTTATTTCTGTTTTTATTTTTTGCTTTTGCTTTTTCAACACAATATCCGATACTGCAAACTGGTTTCTAACCAATACATCGTTTACAGTTTCAAATTGTTTTTTATAATCATCAAATAATGCTTTATGCTCTTCGTTTTCTTCAAAAATTTGTTCCTTAAAATCGTTGATATTGATTGCTTCATTTTCTTTGAAAAAATCAACTGTTTTTGCTAAAAACTTCGTTTTTTCGTGAATTCCAAAATCTTCTTTAATTACTTCTTCAGAAAAATCTTTACACATCTCAATGTAATTTTGAGTGTGCTGATTGTTATCATCGGCATACTTTACATTTAAAAAATTATTCAACCAATATTGTGCATCATAATTATTAGTATCAACACTTAAAACTACTTTACCTTCTGCATCCGTTGAGTTGATTATTAAGCAACCTTTATCTAGTTTTTTTGTGCTAATTCCTTTCTGAACAAACACATA
>Ga0307988_1001673_pt1 | contig 12061 bp, 9 predicted proteins | sample EllFjometagen183_FD_203166 | JGI IMG/M metagenome (GOLD analysis project Ga0307988, IMG submission 203166) | Marine microbial communities from Ellis Fjord, Antarctic Ocean - #183 | ecosystem: Environmental > Aquatic > Marine > Unclassified | place: Southern Ocean | collected 2014-10-08 | reverse complement strand
ATTCAATAGAAAATTAGAATTATTAAACGAATACAATAAATATAAACAGATATAAAGGTATTGAATTGTTATTTTCCTTATCTTTCAACAACCGATTTATATTTTATACAATTTATGTATTAATTTATTACCCATATCAAATGAAAACAATATTCAACATTCGACTACTTTATTCTCTCTTTTTAGAAAGAAAGACAAATCCGATTCGTGTTAAATTGACTGCAAAGTTAATAAGTAAAAAAATTATTTTAGAAAGTGCTCTAATTCTATTATTTGCCATATTATTAGTACCATTTCAAAGTACAGGGCAAGGTGTACCAAATGAAGCCGAATGGAATGGCTTTGGCTATTCACTTAAAAAAGTGGTTAGTAATACAACAATTCAGAGTGGTGTTAATTTTAGTTACACAATTATGTTTTCTGCTCCAGCTGGGGCAACAACGATTAATATTTCCGATGAAATCCCAACGAGTTTAGTTGTGGTTAGCGTTCCACCTCCAGCTCCGGTTAATGGAATTACTCCGGCAATTACAACAACCGGTACACCCGGAGTTAACGAGATGGTGAGTTATTCATTAAGTGGACTTCCGGGAGGAAGTGCTTCATCGGGGTCGTTTACCATTGTTGTAAAATTCCCCGAAGGAGTAACTTGCAATGGTGCGGCTGCAAGAAATAGAGCTGCTATTCTAATTGACGATAAACCAAATTACACACCTTTTGTAAGTACAACAGCAATTGCTGTCGATCCGTGGAGAGTAGTTAAATCTATTATTTCCGGACCAGTAGTAAATCCAGGTGGTGGTGCTTGTGGTTATTTAATGGAACCCGGAGATACAGTTACTTATAGGCTGGCAGTTTTTAAAAATAGCCCATATTACGGCAATGTAGTTGGGCAACAAAATATGAGCAGTGCAGTAGTAACCGATATGCTTCCTGCCGGCGCGATAATGTTGAGTAGCACTTGTGGTATTCCTGCAAATTCTACCGGAACAATTACCTGGACTCCGAACTCAGGAAATTTAAATGCCGCAACTCCCTATGCATATTACTATTGCGATATTACGGTTTATTATCCTGCAGTTTCGTTTCCAATTGGAAGCTTCGTTTACAACCAGGTTGACCTCGACGGCACAATGTGCAGTCAGCCGGTTGCACATACAAGCAATGAAACTTGTATCGAGATCGCAAATATAGTTCCTAACCTTAACGGTTATTTTAATAAAGGAGTTTATTTAACTAACCGTGTTCCGGGTTGTCAGGGTTACTATCGTGTAACATTTTGTAATACAGGAAATGTGGCTCTGTCAGCTTTCAATCTCGACGATGTTATTCCTTCCGGAGTTTCGGTAGATCAAGTAGTTGTTTATGGTGGAAATGCAACAACAACAATGACATTAACTGCAAATTCCGGAGCAAATGCAATTGCTCCAAGTATAACTTCCAGCTATTTCAATTCTGGAACACTTGGATTTACTGCGACAGATTTGCAATTGCAAATGACAGGTTTTCTGCCCGTTGGACAGTGTATTCATATGTATATTTATTTTACCGTAGAACCAAACCCTACCGGAACTATAGTCGAAAATTGCGCATCTTTCGATGGGCTTTCAAATAGCCTGACACTTCCAGATGCATGTATTTCTTTTACTGTTGATGCTGGAGAACCACAAGCATGTGTGCTTAAAGATGTTTGTTCCCCACAACCAAGTTACGACCCGGGAGATATTGTTCGTTTCAGGCTAAGAATCCAGAATATTGGGAGTGCCGATATTATTGGTGCCAGTTTTCAGGATAATTTACACAGTAATTTTACTTATGTCGGTAACGAATCGTATTACATTGCAAATTCCTTTAACCCTGCGTGTTCGTCTGGAGGAGGAATTCCGGCTGGTACAACAGCATGGGCAGGTGTAACTCCAAGTCATAGTGGTAATAACTTAAATTGGTCGTTGCCCGATGTTCCATCCGATTGCCAATTATTTTATGTTGGCTACTGTGGTTATTATGGTACATGGGGTTTGCCTTATTATTTTGTTGAATTTGATGTAATGATTGACAGCATGGCCATGCCCGGAGTTACTCCAAACAATTATGACATTTCAGGCGGTAATCTTCCCGGAACCGTTACCTCAAATACTACCAATACATTGGTTGTAGCAAGTTTCGGACAAGAGGTTAACAAACAAGTTAGTACAGATAGCGGTACAACATTTGCCTCTTCGGGTACAGTTACTCCAGGAGGAAGTGCTCGTTATCGACTGAATTATAAAAATACTTCGAACGTAACAGTTTCTTCAGTTAGATTGGTCGATTTACTTCCAATGAACGATGGAGCAAATGATTGGTTAATTCTCAACCGGGCTGTACCTCGAGGAAGCCAGTTTAGTGTTGGTTACAATAATAATCAGAGTACCTCTGTGTCATCAGGATCTGCACCTTCTCCGGTGTTGAGCTATGCCGCAGGAATGAATATATGTTTACCACCAATGGGGATTAATTCCGGATGCAATCCAACATCATGGGGAAGTAGCCCCGATCAGAATATCGGAATCGATTACGGGGCTTATTTATTAGGGTCGAATGTTACAATTAGTGAAGATTTTGATGTTGTTATTGATTCAACTGCTACAAACCAACAAACAGCGTGTAACGATTTTGCCGCCATTTCCACAGCAGATTTTCTGCTTGATGGAGTAGCACAATCTATTGCATTAACTCCCATTGCTGCGCCACCGGTTTGTGTAACTATTGATACATCCGTAGTTTCTTCTTCCTGTTGCGACAGCATAAGAATTGAACAAGTCTCGGATGCTGCTGGTAATGATTGTTGTGTAAGAATAGTTACAGATTGCGAAGTTAAAGCGATTACGGTTGCTGTAACAAACGGTACAATTAGTTCGACAGGTTGGAATTGCGGTACTGTGCCTTCTGGCTATGTTGGGCAAAGTAGTTTTACATTTGCGGCAAATAATTGTGTGGTTGATATGACAAATTGTTTTACACCGGATCAAACGGGTACAATAACAGTTACTTATACAATTAATTTTCAGAATGGAGAGGAGTGTGAAAAAACAATTGAACTCGATTGTGGATCTCCTCAAACAGAATGTTGTGATAGTACAACATTGAATTTTGTTCAGGATCCGGATTTGGACGAAGGTTGTTGTGTTAGACTTGTAAGCGATTGCGAAGTAGATTCAATTGTTGTAACAATTGGAAACGGTACACTATCTTCAGTTTCGTGGAATTGTGGAACAGTACCAACAGGATATACGGGTCAAAGTAGTTATACTTTCGATGCCAATTTGTGTGCTGTGGATATGATTACCTGTGTGGAGCCTGATCAAACAGGTGTAGTATATTTTAACTATATGATTTATTTTCAGAATGGTGAAAAATGCGAGAAAAATATTAGTCTGGTTTGCGACGCCACGCCCGTAATCTGTTGCGACAGTATTGATGTTCGTCAGGTTGTTAACGCAGATGGTACGGTAGAATGTTGTGCCGAAATTATTACAAAATGCGAAGTAGATTCAATAATTGCTACTGTATCAAATGGTACATTTAGCTCGAATACCTGGAGCTGTGGAACAACAATTCCGGCAGCTGCTGTAGGTCAAAGTAGTTATACTTTTGTTTCCGATAGTTGTATGGTTGATATGACAAATTGTATTGAAGCCGATCAAACAGGGGTTGTTTCCATTAGTTATGTAATTTTCTTTTCCAATGGAGAAACTTGTGATGCAGGTATTCAAATGGATTGTATTGTTGAAGATAAAAACTGTTGCGACAGTGTAATAATTGAACAAACTTCTGACGCTGCAGGTAATGATTGTTGTGTGAAATTGGTAACAGATTGTGAGGTTGAATCGATTAAAGTAAATGTTACAAATGGAACAATTTCGTCTGCAAATTGGAATTGCGGAACAGTACCAACAGGTTTTGCCGGGCAAAGTAACTATACTTTCTCAGCAAATGCATGTGCCGTTGAAATGACAAATTGTTTTGAAGCAATTCAATCAGGACCGGTAACTGTTAATTATTTAATTACATTTTTAGACGGCACAACTTGCGAGAAATCAATAATACTCGATTGCAAAGTTGATGCAAGCACTTGTTGTGCTTTGGTCGATTTCAAACTGAAGCAAAAATGGCCGCATTTTAGTACACAAGTTGGTACATTCAATATTACAAATCTCGATCCTTCATCGCCAATTTGTTCAGTTACAATTAGTGCTTCACCTGCTGCTACTTTTACAACAGGTAACTTAATTATTGATGGTGGAGTTTCAACACAATCGTGGAATTCAACATCAATCCCAGCTTCTGGAAGTCTTTCTCCAGATGCAGTTAATTCAATGGTATTTAGTTTAGTTGGTACAAATTATCATGGAACAATAACAGTTTGCGTGATAAAGTGTGACGGTACAGAATGTTGTTTCGAATTCAACTGGAATAAAATAATAATTATTGACATTGGCATTGAAATCGGACAATTACCACAAACGGACAAATTGGTCGCAGTTACGGTTAATCCGGTGGTTACAACATCTACAAACGATAAAGTGAAATATGTTTCATTCGGAATGCGTGATGAACAAGAGATTGAAACATCGAACCCTGAATTTTTTGCAATTTCTGCTGCCGAATTCCAGGGCGATGAATATCCCGAAAGCTTATCGGCTCCGGTTTCTGCATACATGGGAAAATACAATGCATTTTTCGAATTAACTCAGGCAAAAATGTCGGGAGAAAATCTGGGTGCGTTTAACCTTGTTTTCAGTAATATATTGCCAAAATTGGGTTGTACTTTATTTGACGAAGATGGGAATATTCTTTTCTCGGGCGATATTGATGTTACTCTGTCGGACACTGTAAATACTTCGGCAATTAACGCCAGCAATTTCTCTGAAAATATGTTTGAATTTATTAATCTTTACCCAAATCCGTCGAATGGTGCATTTAATGTAACATACGCTACGGGTAATCAACGAGCGGTTGAAATTCGAGTAATAAATCCGCTGGGTCAGGTAATTGATATAATTCAGTCAGAAGATAATATGCCTGGAATTCACAATGTAAATATCAATACTTTCGGATTGTCACGAGGATTATATAAAATAGCGTTGTACTCCGATGGCAAAATTATTAGTAAATCAGCTGTAATTAAAAAATAAAATTTCAGTTTAATTATAACAGTACATAAATTAAATACAATTAAAAAAGCCGGTGAGTTTTATCTCGCCGGCTTTTTCTATATATTTCAAAAGAAAATGTATTTTTGGGAATACTTATTCCAGACAGTACATTACTATGCCAAAGTATTTCCTCTCATCTGCAAAAACTATTTCGATTAATTATAGAGTATTTCAAAATTAAGTTGGCATTATCCCTTTTTACTTATTTCTTTCAGCCTTGATTTGTTCAAAATACGGAGGTGTTTTCCTTCGATATCAATAATTTTTTCTTCTGCCAATTCTGTGATTTGGCGGCTAATAGTTTCGCGACTAGTGCACACCAAATCGGCCAATTCGTTTCGGTTTAATGGTAGTTTAAACTCATCAGACAAATATATCTCGTTTGAAAAGTAAAGCAGATTGGTTGCTAAACGCCCGTAGGTTTGGTTTTGAACCAGTCTCACATACCGGTTAAATTGTTCCAGTTCATTTTTGCAAAGTTCTACGATAATCTCATAAGAAAATTCCGGGCTAATCTTAAGTAGCTCTTTAAAAACATTGATATCGACAAAACATGCTGTTGTTTTTTTTAGTGCCACCGCTGAATAGTGATTGATTTTGTCGCCCATAGTAGTTGGTAAACCAAGATAACAGGGGGCTTTTTTTATCCTTAAAATTTGCGTTCGATGAGATCCGTCAATCATTAGTTTTACCAATCCTGTTTGCAAATAAATAATATTGGATGAGAGTGCGCTCTGCTTAAAAATAGTCTCTCCTTTTTTGAATACCGTTTGCACACAGCCTTGTCCAAGTAAATGTAATTCATCTTCACCGAGACTTTTTACGGCCTTCGATTTTAAAAGACACGACGAACATGTTGCATATTCCATATTATTTTATTTTGAACAAATGTACAGTATATTGTGACATTAATCACACCTTTTTGATAGCAAACTCACATCTTTTTTATTGTTTAGTGATCAGTCTCATTATACTTTTATGGTGTCAATATAATAATAAATTAAAACTAAAAGGAGTACAAAAAATGGCAAACAAAAAACTGACTTTAGCATTGTTTTCCGGTAGTGTTGATAAATTAACTGCTGCCGGAGTTATTTTGGGTGGTGCTGCCGCCGAAGACATGGATGTAGATATCTTCGTCCTTCTTCAAGCTGCATTTGCTTTTAAAAAAGAGAACGCTTTGACAAACGATCGCGTAGCTGAAATTACCGACAAGAAAGATGAATTTCTTGCATCCCTAAAACTTTTAGGAGCACCTCACTGGACAGAAGCCTTCCGTACAGCCAAAGAAATGACCAATGTAAATATTCACATTTGCGGATTTGCAGGTAAAGTTTGGAATGGTTACAAACTCAACGATTTTATCGATCTGGCTGATGATATTTGCGGTATTGGCGAATATATGACTTCTGCTGAAGAAGCAGATATTAATCTTTTTATTTAAACCTAAAAAACTATAATCATGAACGCAGAAGAATTAGCTCAGGTGAAAGCAGATAAATCGGTTGATGCCCGCGGGACATCCTGCCCTGGCCCCTTATTGGCTGCCAAAAAGGCCATTGGCCAGATTGAGAATGGTCAGGTAATGGAAGTACTTTCGGCTGACGAAGGAACCAGACGCGACATTCCTAAATGGTGTGCCAAAAAAGGATTCGAATACATTGGAACCTTGGAAGAATCAGGTTTTTTTAAAATCTTTTTAAGAAAATAAAATGACTTCTGGAGAAGTAAATAATGACCCGAAAATTTTGGTGTTTTCCACTGATAAAATTTCTGATCCGGCCATTGATATGGCGGGCTTGTTAAAATTACATTATCCACCTACCGTTTACACCATCTCTGTTCCCTGTTCAAGTGCTATCAAACCTCGATGGATTTTGTATGCGTTTGAGCAAGGTTTCAATGGGGTATTTATTGCCGCCGATGGTACCGATTGTCCGTATGGCGAATCGTGTAACGAAAAAACCGGACTGGTGGTAGGTGCCACCCATCAAATAATGAAAGATAAAGGAATAGATCCTGCCCGTTTGAGAATGGCAGCAATCTGCTCAGTATGTAGCGAGTCTTTTGTAAAACATGTAAAAAATTTTACCAAATATTTAAGTGATACTTCAAAATAAAAAAATATGCAGGAGGAAATGAAAATATTGGAATACGATGTTCTTGTGATAGGTGGGGGAATTGCCGGGGGTGAATCAGCATTAAACCTGGCCAATCTTGGTTACAAAGTTTTGCTCGTGGAAAAAGAACTTTCAATTGGTGGTAAAATGATTTTGCTGAGTAAAGTATTTCCTACACTCGATTGCGGTGCTTGTATTACTACACCTAAAATTTCAGAAATAGCGAGGCATAATAATATCAAAATTTTTACGGGAGTCGAAACCCGAAAAATTACTAAAAAAGGCGAACACCTGTTTGAAGCAGTTGTTTTGCAAAAACCTCGCTATGTTAATATCGATGATTGTACAGGTTGCCAGTTGTGCGAAGAGGCTTGCCCGGTAAGTGTTACAGACGAATACCAATACGGGCTTGTTGGGAGAAAAGCTGCTTATATTCCTTTTAGTATTGCCAGTCCGCGTGTTGCTGCAATCGACATAGAGAATTGTACACTGTGTGGTGCGTGCCAGCGGGTTTGTCCTACCCAGTGTATTGATTTTACACAAACAGAAACAGAGTTATTGATTAAAATAAAATCAATAGTGGTTGCTACCGGATTTGAGTTGTTCGACCCGTTGAAAATCCCACGTTATGGATTTAATAAATTCAAAAATGTAACAACTGCCATGCACATGGAGCGTCAGTTATCACCTACTCGCCCGTTTAATACAGTATTACGACCAGGCGATGGCAAAATGCCCGACAATATTGCTTATGTATTGTGTGCCGGTTCGCGCGACAAATCAGTGGGTAATCCTATCTGTTCACAAGTTTGTTGTATGTATTCAATTAAACAGGCTCAATTGCTTTTAGGGGCTTTACCAATGGCAGATGTTACTATTTACTACCTGCATATCAGGGCTTTTGGAAAAGGGTTTAATGAATTTTATGCACAGGCGCAAGATATGGGTGTGGAGTTTGTTAAGGGTAAGATTGGTAAAATCACCGAAAAAGAGAATGGGAATCTCATTTTACGTTACGAAGATATTGAAAAAGGTAAAGTTACTGAAGCAGAACATGACATGGTAGTTCTTGCAACCGGAATTTTACCAAGTCAGGGTATTTCCGAAGTTTTTGATAATGAAAAACTTCGGCTCGATCCATTTCAATATATCGATCAGTCTGATGTTTTGGCAAGTCCAGCCAAAACAAGTATCAAAGGTGTTTTTGTAGCCGGGACTGCCTCCGGGCCCATGGATATTCCCGATTCAATTTTATCAGGAGGTGCAGCATCAGCAGAAACAATTAGTTATTTAAGGAGGGATGTGATATGAAACAGAGAATAGGTGTTTATATCTGTCATTGTGGAGGAAACATATCTGATTATGTGGATGTGGAAAAAGTCCGTCAGTCTGTTAAAGATATCAATGGCGTTTACCTGGCTAAAACAACGATGTTTGCCTGTGCTGATTCTAACCAAAAAGAAATGGTGGAAGACATCAGGGATCAGCAACTCGACGGAGTTGTGGTAGCTGCATGTTCACCCAAATTGCACCTACTTACTTTTAGGTCTGTAGTAGAAAGAGCCGGTATGAATAAATATAATTTTGTTCATGCCAATATTCGCGAACAGGTATCCTGGGCACATTCCGACAATAAAAAAGGTGCAACTGAAAAAGCAATTCAGATTGTAAAATCGGCCATTGCCAAAGTTCAAAATACTGAAGCGTTGGAACCTATAAAAGTGCAAGCAACTAAAGCAGTTGCAGTAATTGGCGCAGGAGTTGCGGGAATGCGTGCTGCCATTGAACTGGCCGAAGCTGGTTCGGAAGTTTATCTTATTGAAAGAACATTTTTTGTCGGTGGACGAATATCTCAGTGGGATAATATTTGTGGTACAGAGGAAACTGGTAAAGAATTGGTGACACGATTGTATAATGAAATTATAAAACACAAGCATGTAACATTATTTACCGGAGCCGAAGTGATAGAAAATAGTGGGAATGTGGGTAATTTTATTCTGAAAGTAAAAGTAACACCCCGCCATTTCAAGCTGCCGTGTAGCGATGGAAAATTGCAAGAAGCCATTGATATTTGCCCTGTAATTGTACCCGATGAATTTAATTTCAATATAACAAACAGAAAAGCTATTTACCACAACTATCCCAGCGAATACCCGCAATTACCAGCTATTGATATGGATAACTGCACCAGATGTGGTGAGTGCGAAAAAGTTTGTAGCCATATTGATTTTAGTCAAAAAACTGAATATCTAAACTTGAAAGTTGGCTCTGTTTTGCTTGCCACCGGATTCGATCCATACGAACCCAAAAAAGGAGAATTTGGTTATGGTGAGATTGACAATGTGGTAACTCTGCCGCAGTTTAAAAGAATTGTCCATTATTGCGACAAGAAATTATCTTACAAAGGCAAAGACATAAAACATATTGCTTATATCTATTGTGTGGGCAGCAGGCAGGTGGATGGCGAGAACAAATATTGCTCACGTTATTGCTGCACTGTAAATATCCATACTGCTATTACTGTTAAAAAGAAATATAAAAACATTTACAACTATCACTTTAACAGGGGTATAAGAACTTATGGAAAACAGGAAGTGTGGTACGACGAATCGTCGCGTCTTGGTGATATTTATTTACAATCATTTGATGATGCCCTACCTTTAGTAGAAAAAAGAGGTAATAAAACTTTTGTGACAATAAAGGATGTTCTTACTACTGATAAACAACTGGAAGTAGTAGCCGATTTGGTGGTTCTTGTTACCGGAATGATTCCGAGAAAAGATAACTCCATCGGCAATTTGTTGAAAATTCCAAAAGGGAGGGACAATTTTTTCAACGAAATACACATGAAGTTGCGACCGGTTGAAACAGTCATCGACGGGGTAACTATTGCAGGAGCCTGCCAGGGACCTAAAAATGTAATGGAATCTGTAAACTCTGCACTGGCAGCTGCAACCAAGTCCTTTTCATTAGTTGATTCGGGAGAACTGGCTCTGGAACCTACTGTTGCTGAAGTTGATGAACAAGCTTGTGAATGGTGCGGTAAATGCGACGAAGCATGTCCTTATAGTGCTTTTGGGAAAGTTGAAATAGATGGAAAATTCGTGGCGAGGGTTAATCCTGTAGTGTGCAAAGGTTGCGGTATGTGTTTACCCGTTTGCCCTGTAAATGCCATTAATTTTATTGGTTTAACTGATACTGATGTGGAAAATATGATAGATGCTTTAATACCTAATAATTAAAATAAGACGATATGGAAGTTGAAAAAGGTAAAACGGCAAAATATCTGAAAGAAAAAAGACCTGTTTCCAAAGAAGTAATCGAGCAATTAAAGTCTTTTACAAAGAGAAAAAAACTACTGCTCAACACTTTAAAGGAAGGAGAAAAAACAGTGCCACAAATTGCTGAAGAATTAAATCTTCCCAAGGATGAAATATTGTTTCAACTGATGACTTTGCTAAAATACGGGTTTGTAGAAACCGGTGAAATTGATGACATGGACGAATATTTTTATTATAAAATAAAGAGTAATGGCAAGGATAAATCCTGAATTTACCGGCGAATTAAAAAAGTTTGGAGCGTTCGATACTAATGCTTGCTACAATTGCGGAAATTGTACGGCAGTTTGTTCCTTGTCCGATAAGGAAAATTCATTTCCGAGGAAAATGATCAGGTACAGTGTATTGGGTTTAGAAAGTGAAATAGAAGCTTCGCTCGATCCTTGGTTATGTTATTACTGCGGAGAATGTAGTACTACTTGTCCGCGGGAAGCAGATCCGGGAGAGTTGATGATGTCGTTGCGGAGATGGCTTTCGGCCAAATACGACTGGATAGGTTTATCTGGGTTGCTTTATAAATCAATAATTGCCTCGGCAATTGCTTTTTTGTTGCTGTTGGTAGCAGTGGTTTGGTTTGCGGCTTTCGAACAGTTTCACCTTGAAACGATAATGCATTATGGTCATTTTTTTGAAATTGCAGCCATAGCCCTTGTCTTCACATTAATTTTACTACCCAACATTATTCATATGTGGTGGCTAACAATACTCAAGCCAGGAATAAAGGCTCCTTTGATTGCATATTTCAAAGCTATTGGTGAGCTAGTTGTTCATATGTTTACACAAAAACGTACTTTGGGGTGCGATGATAACCAGGTTCGTTGGTTCGAACATTTTATTTTGGTATTGGGTTATCTCGGACTTTTGTTTACAACTGTTTTTCTCAACTGGTTTTCTTCACAAAATATATTTGTTATTGTACTGGGTTATGTTGAAAGTGTGGTTATCTTTTTGGTAACATTAGACTTTGTACGACGTCGTATTCAAAAGAATGATGAAATCAGTAAACACTCACATCCCAGCGATTTGTTTTTTGTAATCTGGCTATTTCTAATTGGATTGACTGCATTATTTGTACGGTTGTTTATCGATTTAAATTTTCTTGAAAACAATATTTGGTTGTACCTCGTGCATTTAATTGTAATGGTACAATGGGCTTTGATTATTGTTCCTTTTGGCAAATGGACACATTTTTTATATCGGTCTTTTGCAATGTATTTTAATAAATTAATTGTGGAAACACAAAAGCTTGAGATATAAGCAGACTCTCTTAAATAGGATTATTAAAAATAGTAAAGCATGAAATCAAAATCAAAAACTATTTATTATGGAAACAGAAAAATTTTGTTGCAAATGTGGGACATTTTGCATGATTGTTATATTAGGTAGTCTGGCTATTGGATTTTTA
>Ga0307988_1001670_pt1 | contig 12081 bp, 4 predicted proteins | sample EllFjometagen183_FD_203166 | JGI IMG/M metagenome (GOLD analysis project Ga0307988, IMG submission 203166) | Marine microbial communities from Ellis Fjord, Antarctic Ocean - #183 | ecosystem: Environmental > Aquatic > Marine > Unclassified | place: Southern Ocean | collected 2014-10-08 | reverse complement strand
ATAGTTACAGCTCATCCCTGCCTGCCTGCCTGCCTCAATATTCAATATACAGAATAATACGAAATTGTGGTGAAGATGCGCCAAAAATTTATTAAGTTGACTTGAAAAGCAGAAAGACTATTTCGCAAGTAGTCTAAACTGTTTGAATTGATGCAAAATAACAGTTGCTCCTTAGGTGCAGAACGGCTTACTTTCCAAAGAACGTGTCAAGTCACATCTGATTTTTTAAGCGATACTATAATCCATATATTATAGCACAGGAGGCAGAAATGGAACGAATGCAATCGTCGATGAAACGGATAATTATGCAACAGCCTGTTATTTCAACTCTGGCAATTACCACCTTGATTCTACTATCCAGCCTGCTTGTTGCCCCGCAATCCGGCTGGGGTGATTCGCCGTCCTTTGATACCGCGCTTTACCGTGGCTATCCTGCTTCTCCTAAGGGTGCAAAACTGGATGAACGAGTAGGCTTCTTCAGGGCATTGGTGACACCATCAACGACTGGTTTCGGTGAGCCGGTAACGGACCGTACTTTCTGGATGCGAATTGGTGCAACTCCTGATTTTACCTCGATTGTCCCTGACGGTGAAAGTGCGCTCAATCAGGCGCTGCCCGAGCTCCCCGACAGCCTTTTTCTGGATTACACCCGGACAGGGAATCGTAACCGCTATCAGTCGCCTCGTTCACGCAGGCGCAGCATACTGACAAGAATGGCGCTCGCTGAGTGTGTGGAGAATAGCGGCCGATTCATGGGGAAAATCGAGGGCGCAATCAGGAAAATTTGCGCTGAAAAAACATGGGTGCTTCCGGCCCATGACAGCGCCTTGACTAATTTCAATGAAACGCTGGTAACAATCGATCTCGGCTCATCAATGACAGCGTTGACATTATCACAAGTCCATTGGCTGCTTCAGGATAAACTGTCGCCCGAAATACGTACCTTGATCAAAGAACGAGTGGACCACTTCATTTTTACCCCTTTTATGGCCATGCACAGTGGAGAGCGTGAGCCCCACTGGTGGATGACGGACGATACCAATAACTGGACAAGCGTGTGCATGAGCGGAATCATATCTGCGGCATTTGCGTTGATAGAGTCACCCGATACTCGTGCCCGCTATCTTGAGGCTGCTGAGAAATACGGCCCCTACTACATTTTGAGCCTCTCTGACGATGGTAACTGTTCCGAGGGTCTTGCCTACTGGAATTATGGCTACAGTTACTACCTTGTGATGGTTGAAGCCGCACGCAAAGCAACGAACGGGGCATGGGATATGCTGGACGACGGGAAGCAGAAACGGACCAGCGCCTATCCCATGAATGTTGAGATCATGCCGGATGTCTACCCGTCTTTTGCTGACTGTAGGACTGACACCAAGCCGGGCTTTAAGTATATCCGCTATCTGAACCGCCGTTATCAGTATGGCCTGGATTATCTTGAGGAAAAGAGTGATTCACCGGGAAGTTTCCACATGTTCAGTGTATTTGACCTTGATGATCCCTATCGTGAGAGAGCGAGTCTTTCGTCAGAGGAATATGCAATCCCTCTTCGCAGCGCTTTTGAAGATGCCGATGTCTACATTTACCGCTCTCGACAGGAAAACGGCCTTTCAGTGGCGCTCAAGGGCGGGCACAATGCTGAGGAGCACAATCACAATGACCTCGGATCCTATGTTGTCGCTCTTCATGGACATGCTACCCTGCTTGATCCCGGTGGGGAGGTCTACACAAAACGTACTTTCAGCGGGAAACGTTACGACAGTGATGTGCTGAACTCATTCGGCCATCCGGTTCCCCGAATCAATGGTCAGCTTCAGAAAACCGGCAGTGAATATCATGCTCATGTGCTTTCAAAGCGGTCGAGTGACAATGAGGAACACGTAATCATGGATATTTCAGAGGCGTATGCTGTTCCGACCCTGACTAAGCTTGAACGCAGCTTCAACTTTTCACGTGAGGGTGAGGGATCATTCACCGTGACAGATCAGGTAGCGTTTTCTGAGACTGGCCGTTTTGAAACCGCGCTTATTACTTTTGATACATGGCGATCAATTGACAGCAATACTCTCGAAGTCGGTGAGGGCAGGTCACGGATGCTTGTAACTATCGATACTGGCGGCAAGCCATTCACTCTGGAGTCGATTACGATCGAGGAGGATATGCAGGTCAAGATGCAGCCGGTGCGGTTGGCGATAGTTTTAACTCATCCGGTTAAAGATGCTCGTATCTCTGTCAAAATCGAAGCTGCCCATTAGAGATGCGAATTGATTCTCCCATTTTGTTTTAGCGGCATGGAAAAATATAAAAAGAGCTCAGTCATTATGGCTGAGCTCTTTTTGTGGACTCTTCAATTGTGTTCAATAATTCGATAAAAACCGTGGCGCTACATTAGGATTTCGCTATCGTGAAAAGCAATGAATACTCCCCGTGTCGGTACTGACATAGAGACGTCCTCTGGAGAACGCAAGGCCATGGGCACGGCCGTCAACGTCGAACGTTTTCAGCAAAGAACCGTCATCAGCGTTGTATGCCGCCACTGACTTGTCGCCCCCGGCAAAAATGATGTTTCCTGCCATGATGATCGTAAATGGATGATTCGAGCGGCTTGTCCAGAGTTTATCGCGCGTTTCAGGATCGACCGCAGACAGTGATGTGTCGGTGAGAATATAGTAGCGGTCTTCAGTTGCAAGCATTGCGTTGCCGAGGGGATATTGGGCGATACGTTCCCGTGATTCGCTGTCGCTTTCTGTTATCCACCCAGTTTTGTTTCCGGGGCCGTGCATAATGCGCGAATCCGGTGTAATGAGGGCAAATACACCGCCACCACCGGGGAGTTGGCCGAGGAAGTCACCGTTTGAACGGTCAAATACCGCTGGCGGCACCCGTCCCTGTGTCACATAGAGTCGAGAGTCTGATGCCAGCATTGCACCCTCGAGTGTCATGATGTCGAGCATTTCAGTGAAGCAGTTTTCACCTTCAGTTGAGCCGGTTTTAGCATCTACTGCGCAGAGGTAGGAGTTTTTCCATGGCAGCATTCCCGCGCCAAAATAGGCTGTCCCGTCTGTAAGCATCACACCTGTTCTGACAGGCCACTGAGAAATGAATGCGCCATTGTTTGGAATGAGTGGCTCCTCAGGTGATGGTGAGAATTTCCAGATAAGCTCGCCCGTCCCTGCATCAAGGCAGTAGGCGAAACCGTCATCAGACCCGAAATAGAGTCTGCCATCTGAATATGTTGGTGCAATTCGGACGGGGCCGTCGGTGAAGTAAACCCAGCGCTCATCTCCATTGCGTGCGTCGATACAGGTGACCGTGTTTTCAGCGGATGATCCAAAAAACATCGAATTCCCAACGCTTGCGACATGAAAGACACTATCGTAATCGCGCATGGAGCGAAGGCCGTTGACCTTGGCATACGCATCCCATTTTGCCGGGCCCGACCATGCAGGATTTGGCGCTGCGGGAGAGTGGTATGCCCATGATTCGGATAGTGACGTTACATCGATAGACTCTGAGCTGACACCGCTTCGTTGTGTATCATGCCTAAACGTTGGCCAATCTTCGCCATCAGGAATGCTCCCGCACGAAGACAGCATGAGTGAAACGAGTATGACCGTTGCCAAGCCCGCAAATGGAACTGTATAGCGCTTCAATTTCAATGATTTCATTGTGCATCCCTCTAAGAATTGACTGAATTATTCATGCATGAGCATAGCGTCTGTTACAGGCAGTTTTTCAATGCCATCAGTGCTGTATTCAATTGTAAGATCAGAAACAGTATTGTTACGTGAGCTGAAAACACTGATTTTATGCAGGCCTTTTTTTAGGCCGATTTCAGCCTGCTGAACACTTCCACCTTTCGGAATGCCGATTTTTTTTCCACCGATATAGAGTGCAGCCTGCTCGTTTGAAGCAATATGAAAACTGTACAACGCATTCTCAGGCAGCTCAATCAGGCCGCTGAACATAACCGCTTTTTTGCTATTGCTGTCAAGTGATGACGGGTCGAAATATTCAGCCGTTCCCGAAAACTCAAGATTTAATGATTCAAGGCTGGCGGGAAGCTCTGTCGCGTCGAGATATGCGTAGCGGATGCCCTTCTGTGGGCTCTCTACGCTGACTGCTTCCTCAGGGATGATTTCGTGATAGCGATGAGCTGATTCAGGGCTTGACGCACCGCCGGGTAGATACGCTCTTGCGAGTATTGTCGAACTTTCAGTGACACGTACGGGTGTACGGTATTCAGGCGATTCCGAATCGGGGTGTGAGCCGTCAAGCGTGTATCGTATGACCGCGCCGTCTTTCGGGACCGTGAGCGTGACATCGAGTGATTCCACAAAACGGTTGCGGCTGCGTTCAACAGCAGGAGGAGGGCAGGGGAGCGGTGCAAATGCAAGGGATGTCTCCATCCAGTTTCCGCAGCTACAGCCTCCGCCAGCCTCGGGAGAGAGCACCATTCCGGCAGCAGGGATCGTTGTCAGCCAGCAGCCGGGTCTGAGCCTGTCCCATGCTGAGAATGACTCATCCGCCATATCCCACATGGCGATACGTCGTCCACGGCCACGGTATATGAGGGCATTGCTTGAAGCGGCGTAGGTCGCGCAACCCTCATGACGTCCCATATTTTCCGTGAGCACTGTGCCGTCAGTAAGATCATAGCCAAGAGGCTCTACATAGACCATACCGTTCACTACAACCTGATGCTGCATATGGCCACTGTGGTTGTCGCTTGGCCAGAGATGGCTTTTCTTCCACTTTCGATTCCCGTTTGCTGAATCATACACCATTATTTCGTAGGACTTTTTCGAATCAACAGAGGTCACGAGTACAAGAGAGCCTTCACCATAGGCAAGATAGAGTACCGGTATGTCACTCGGTAACTTAAGTTTGCGTTCCCATACTTTTGTGCCGTCCTGCTCGTCAATGCTGACAAGGTAGAGGTCCTGGAAGAGCCGTTTGTCAATGATACGTCTGTTTGCGGCTTTTAGTATCTGCCGATTTCGGCACTCAATAAAATACAGCTGGCCTTTGGCGGACGTTATTGTCGTATTGAGAATGACACTGCCATCGTGCTGCCAGACTATCTCTCCGCTGTTTCTGTCGGCTGCAAAAATGATGTCGCTACTCACTTTCCCCGCACCATATCCTTGTGCATCCCCATAACCCGGCATGTGCTGATCGTACCAGTTTTCCCCCGACCAGAAACCCGTGTATGATGCGCCGGTTTTTACGGTGCTGCCAATAATTTGATCCCCTGACTGTGCAATGTATCCCCAGTCATAATCAGTATTATTGTCGGGGCCGTCGGCGGGATTGAAGAGCGAGAGGATCGCACCGTTTTCGACATCTATTTTCAGACATTTATCCCTGACCGCAATGTAGAGTGCCTCATCATCGGCGCACCAGTTTGCGGCATCGCGAGGCATATTCATCCGAATGCTGTTGGGAAGTTCGAGCGACCAGAGGATAGTTCCGTTGTAGGCGTCTTGCGCGATTATACGGTTGTAGCCCTGCGTAAATAGACGTCCGCCGACTGAGAGTGGGGCCGGAACCCGTGAATTCCTGTCAACCATGGCACGCGGCCCGGGTCTGCCTATCCATTGGACATCCAACTCATCAATACTTGTTGCACCTGAAAGTGATTCACCCTCATATGATGCATTGTGTGCACCGCCATACTGGTGTGTCCAGTCAGCCGATGCTGCGACTGAGCCTTTGGGCTTTGGTTCGAGTGAGTTGTCTAAGAACGCCATAGCGCTAGGACGCAGGAGGGATTCAGCCTGTGTGAGATCATGTTGCCGCCCGTCAAGGAGGGCAGAGCCTGAAACTATCAGATTGAAAGTATTATCCTTAAAGGGCAACGTCGTATATGAATCGACATGCTTCACTGTTACTTGCGCCCCGTAAACTCCTGCACTGCGGAGTGTTTTTCGCAATTTGGCAACATTTTTAGCATCAGTATCAACGGCAATTACCTTCATACCGCTTTGCCGGGCAATTTCATAGGCCAGCGCTGCGTCGCCCGAACCGATGTCGAGACAGAGCCCTTTTGCATTACCGATTTTGGCGATGATTTTTTCAGCGCTTTGAGCCGCTGCTTCCGCTCGTTTGCCTGAGAATGGGCTCGTGCTCTGTTCCTGCCTGGCTTTGTTATAGTTAAAAAATGTGTCGCAGAGATAATTGTTTGAGACTGCTTCTTTGCCTGCGACTGAACTGACAAGGGCGTAGGAATACCGTGCATTATGCCTGAGATTCGGGATCTTGATGCTGTGCTTTTGAGTTTTTGTGCTGTTCTCAATACGCTCGTCCAGTGAGCCTTCCGGTCCATAGATGAGGATAGAGGGCATAGGTGTTTGGGTTTCCCAACTGACAATAGCGCTGTTATCCGCAGCAAAAACCAGCCAGGGGCCGGCACTGGCGCCGGTGTTCTCGAAATAGACAACGGGCTCCGGCGACATTACAGGGCCGGCAGTAACAAAGCTTACGCGAACATCCTCAGCGCTTAAGGTAGCATTGTGAACCTTGATGCGAAAAAGACCACCGTGAAGTTTTTGTGCTGATGTAGCGGCAGCATCTGATGCAATCGTATAGACCGCATCTTTATAGTTGATCGGGCCTCCTGCGGTATCGCTCTGTGATTCGAGCTCGCTGTCAAGATAGAGCGATGCTACGCTGCCGTCATAGCTGGCTGCGAGGTGATACCATGTTCCGGGAGTTATTTGATGCTTGCTTTCAATAGCCGCGCTGGCATTTGCGCTATGAAGTGTGAATGTGAAATGGCTGCCGTCGAAGCCGAGATTCCAGCCGGAGGCAGCTGCTGTATTTGGCGCAGAACATGCGATGACTGTACCTGCTGAGTCAGAATCTATCATCACCCATGCTTCAATTGACAGGGAATCTGATGGCATATCATTCGCTGTAAATGCCTCATCGACAGTTAAAAATGTTTCGCCGGTCAGTCTCAGCGTGGATGTTATTTTGGTGAAATCAACAGGGCCGTGTGTAGTTGCGTTAAACGTTTTGGCTTTTTCGCTGAATTTTGGACGGCTTGAGTTAGTGAATGCGCCGTTTTTGACGGAACGGTAGTTGAATGTCCATTGATCGATAACAGCCGCATGGATTAATTGAGACATACACAGGGAAAGGACCATTACTCCGACTGGTAGCTTTATGAAATTTTTTATCACTGAGATTTCTCCCGGCAGTTAGTGTTTATTTTATGAAGAAAAATTGGTATACTCTAATGTAGTATATAAAGGCTTCTGATGAAAATGAATAATGTTTAAGAATACTGCTTTCGTAAGATGAGGGTCTTGTAGTCTTTCGTGAAACCTGTCTCACGCATGACACTCTCATAGGGACATCCCACTGCTTCTTCGCCGTTGACAGTCTCGGCACTGACAGATTTTAAGGGCTGAAACTGGCGGCCGAGCAATGTTGAGAAGAAAGCGAGATAGTCTTTGATGTCCGGGTGATCCGGCGGCACATTAAAGAGCAACTCACGGCCGTTACGTTTCGATATCAAAGTCACTTTTTCATCGTGAAAGACAATGTGATTGGACGGGAGACGGTCCGGCAGCTGCCCTTTTAGCTTATCAAGGGCAATTCCTGCGAATGAGGCTGGATCGGCAGCGCTCATCCAGTAAATGCTACCCTGAGGGAGACCTCTATTGAGGAATCTGAGCGCAGAGTGTGAGCAGAACTGTACACCCGGTATGTCTTTGAAAAAATAGCCGCTTACGATTTCGCCGGAGAACTCCATAAGGCGAAGTGATCTGAAAACATTCTTCCATTGCAGTGCGGGGATCTCATTTTTCAGTATTTCACGGTAGAGGATTCCATAGCGCATGAAAAGCTGCCTGATACGATCTCGGATCAACTCTTCATTTGCCAGTGTGTCGATTTCTTCTGAGTTTTCAGAACTAGTCGGGAACCAGTGGCCGCTGAAGGCTCTCGTGTTTTTCCAACGGCTGAATCCCGAGCGTTTCCTGTGCCCGCGGTTGTTTTCAATCGACACTTTTTCCGCTTTGAATTTGCACATGAGCCCTTTTCTCAGCGAATTGAAATCATCATTACTTACTTTCCCCTGCCAAGACAACTCCCAGAGCGCGGTACTGGCCTTGTCCATAGAGAGTGAGGCTGCATCGGCGATGTCGCTAAGACTCACTTTACCCGGTGTCTGCTGCATGAACTGAACTATTTTGTCATGCCCGTTGTTCTCCTTTTCTTCGCTGCTGTCATGCACGTCCAATCGGAACATTGGCAAATCCTCCTTAAATGCAAATGAGAGCTTGTCTTTTCCGCATCCCAGCCACATAAGACCGCTGTCACGCATGGCCTGATCAAGCCATACGGTATAGTAGGGAGCAAGCCGCGCCGGGAGGATTTCCTGTTCCCAGAGCGCCGCACGGGCGGGATAGCCCAGAAGTTTTTCAAGGCGCTCTTCGAGATCGTCAATGGATTCACCATGAGGAATAATTCCCTGCCAGGCTGCCAAAAAGAGGGGAAGTTTTTCGATTTCAAGCGTATCAAAGACCGGTTGCGCTGCTTTTCGACGCATTCTCAGGAGAATTTCAAGATTTTCACGGTCGCAAAACTCGATGGTCTCGACTGCTTCACGGAAACTGTCATACATGAGGGTGCCATCGTCAACAAGTATGGTCAGGGCATTTGAAAGGGGTTTGGCATCGCAGTGTAATTTCGCTGAAATCGTGTCCAGCGACAGTGGGCCATAGTAGCGCAACCAGCTTGTCAGAAATGCTATAAGCGGAGGATCGTCACTGTCCTGATGCGGCACTTGCAGGGCGTTTGAAATTTCCGCGGCCTTGACTTTTTCGATTCCCAGCGCAGCACTGATCCTCGGAAGTTCTTCAAGCGCGCAAACAGCGCTGACAATATCATTATCCATAATGAAATGCAGCCTGTCTTTGATTTCGTCAACGATTACATCAGAGTTCACGTCGTGATCACGCTCGATAGCGTTTTTCAGATCAAGCCATTCTTCATAAGGGATGAGCAGACGGTCTTTGACCCATTCGAGAAGCTCGACAGCGTTGTCAGGAGTATAGCCCACAGCGGTACGCTGAATTTTTCCGTTGAAGGTCTCAATCAGATTTTCTGTAAAGCGTGGCCTGAGCTGTTCAGACTCAAGCACCTCCTGGATAAGCTCGTCACTCAAGCTGCTTTTCAGACCCGCACCGGGGGTGTCGTCCGCATACATGTAATGATTAGTCTGCCGCCAGATAATTTCCGAGGCAAAGGGTGAGGGAGTCCTGGTTTCGACCTCAGTGACCTCGATTGTCCCGGATCTGATTTCTTCAAGGAGGCGGTCGAGCCCTGCGATGTCGAAGTCACTTTTCAGGCATTCCCGCCATGTTTCAAGCACAATGGGGAAATCATCATACTTTGACACTGCCTCAAGCAGTTTCTTCGAGCGGAGCCTGTTGAGCCAGAGCGGCATACGGTCATGAAAATTACGCCTCGGCAGAAGCATGGCGCGCTGGGCGTTTTCACGGAAGCGTGCGCCAAAATATCCGGTGCTTTCCAGGCGTTTACGGAGCAGCCGTGCAATATCGCCCGGTTCAGCAAGTGCGAGGATATCATCTGTTCCGAAATCGTGTGGCAGGTTGAGCATGATACAGTCATTGTCGGCAAATGCCTCAAGCGTATAGCCGTATTTCTCATCCCATGCGGCGGCTAACGCAAAAGCAAGCGGTCTGTTGACTGCTCCGCCCCACATGGTGTGAAGTACCGTCTGCTTTGTGTCGCTGAGATTTGCAGGATCGTTAAAATGCTCCACAACTACACGGTGACGGTGCGGGAGGACTCCAGTGGCCTCAATTTGTTTCGAAAGCTGCTCTGTGAGGCTTTCTGCGGCATTCACGGTCATCCTGTGCTCTGTGGCAAGGGTCGATGCGAAGGCTTTATCCTTTATTCTTGTTTCAGCATTCTCAAGAAATTCGCCGATTTTCTCGGAGAAATGCCATGACCTGTTCATGTCCTCAGCTTTCCAGAACGGTATGAGCGTGTTGCTGTTTTTGACCTGCCTGACTTCGACATCGTTGTGGGTTATTCTGACAATCTGCCATATTTGATTCCCGAAGGGGAAGGCGTCTCCCAGCGAACGTTCCCATACGAATTCTTCATCGAGCTCGCCAATACGGGCTTTTGAATCTGCAACTCTGAGATTGTAATAACCTCTGTCGGGAATAACGCCGCCTGACATATAAAGGAGAGGGGCGACATTGTCGCGGGCTTTTGCCGTATTATTGATCCTGTCAACACTCAGCCGTGGTTTCAGCTCACGAATGCGTGAGTCGGCATAACGCCCTGCCAGCATCTCGACGACAATATCAAATTCTTTTCGAGTGAGTTTTCTGAACGCCCAGGAGCACCTGATCTCAGCATAGAGAGCGTCGAGATTCATTTCCTCATGGAGTGTCATTGAGAGTATGAGCTGTGAGAGTACATCAAGTGGCTGCTCGACAGGCGATATGGATTCGATGTCCTCGCCGCCGATAAAGTCCGACAAAACAGTTGCCTGTAAGAGATCACGCTGATGAATCGGGAAGAAGCCGCCTTTCGACACCTGACCGACACCATGTCCGGCTCGTCCTATACGTTGAATCGCAGAGGCTATTGAGTAGGGTGTCTGGACAAGGGCCACGCTGTCAACGTCGCCAATGTCGATACCGAGTTCGAGAGAACTTGTTGCCACAATGGCGTTGAGTTCGCCGTTTTTGAGACGTTGCTCCACGACCTCCCGGATTTCTCTTGAGAGTGAGCCGTGGTGAGAGTAGACATGCTGTTCAGCTTCACGCTCGTTGATTAAGCGTGTGATTTTCTCCACCATCCGCCTGCTGTTTGCAAACACAAGCGTCGAGCGGTTATCAGCGATTTCAGCACGCAAAGAATTAATGACAACATCCCACCACATTTTCTCATTATCAGGCGAGAGCTCAGGGTCGGGGAAGTCGATGCTAATGTCATATTTCTTAATATCATTAGAGCGTATAAGCTCAACCGGCCGCTTTTCAAATACAGGTTCCATCCGGTCACCGATTTGTCTGAATCCGCCGATAAAGGATGCTATCGTGTCGAGCGGTTTCACTGTTGCGGACAGCGCTATCCTTTGAAACTCGCCGGAGTAGCCTGTTAATCGCTCAATTGCACTCATCAGATAGGCGCCGCGCTTCGTGTCGGCAACAGCGTGAATTTCATCGAGGATGACAGTTCCGATACCCTCAAGAAGGCGTTTTCCACTTTTCGAGGATAGGAGGAGGTTCAGGCTTTCTGGCGTAGTAATGTAAATATCAGGCGGGCGTTTGATGTGTCGTCTGCGATCCTTCTGGGCTGTGTCGCCACTCCTGACAGCAGTCCGAATTTCTGGGAATGGCTCGTTTTCACTGCTGAAGAGCTCTCTGAGACTGTCGAGGGGCTCATTAAGGTTGCGACGGATGTCATTGTTCAGCGCTTTCAAAGGCGAAATGTAGAGAACCCGTTTTGCCTGATCTGACGATTTTGCGGTGACAAAGGTGTTTATTGCCCAGAGAAAAGCCGTGAGTGTTTTGCCGCTTCCGGTTGGGGCGGTCACCAGGACATGTTTCCCCTCAGCGATTTCGGGCCAGGCTTTGTGCTGGATATCAGTGGGTGAGCCGTACTTCTCCCTGAACCATGAGGCTATAAGGGGATGGAAGCGGTCGAGGATGTTTAAGGCAGAGCTGTTTTTTTTCATGAGATTACTAACGAGTATTATTGAAAAGGATAGAGGCTGATTAAATTGTGGGATAATAAAAAGTGTCAATTAATGATCTTTAAGATATTCATCAATAAAAGCGATGTACTCTTTTACTCCAAGCTCATTCTTATCTTTATCGGTATATCTTTTTGTGATGAAAATAGCGTTGAGTTTGCTGCTAAAGTCATTATAACTATTCCAGATATTTGATCCGATTGGTTGTCCGTTGGAAATACTGTTTATCCACGTTCTTATTTTATATACAAGTGTTTCTGGATCTGAATTATGAATTTCTATATCGTTTCCTGACATATCTGAGATAAATGATTGGTAGCTATACT
>Ga0307988_1001669_pt1 | contig 12081 bp, 9 predicted proteins | sample EllFjometagen183_FD_203166 | JGI IMG/M metagenome (GOLD analysis project Ga0307988, IMG submission 203166) | Marine microbial communities from Ellis Fjord, Antarctic Ocean - #183 | ecosystem: Environmental > Aquatic > Marine > Unclassified | place: Southern Ocean | collected 2014-10-08 | reverse complement strand
TAAGCTCAAGATCGCCCATATGGTCTCTCAGATTCTCTCTTTTGAGGCCTTTAAGTTTTTTATATTCGCTTGGAGTTACACCAAATGTAGCCTTGGATATTTCGGCGGTTAAAATAGAATATTCTTTATCTGTCTTAATGTCTCTTTTATCCCATTCGCTGGTCAATTCATCGCGTATTGCTATTCCTCGGACTCTTTTTTCAATCCATGCGTCAGAATAACCTTTTGCTTTGTATAGTTCTCTCATTCGCTTCTGGGCAATCTCTGGATTCTCAATTTCCTGCACTCTTTGATAACCAACTTCCGCAAGCCATTGTTTGAAAGGTTCAGCTTTCTTAGAGGGGATTGACTGGATGACCCTAAATGCGTTTTTAGTATTTACACAATCAGTAAGTCTCATTTTTCCATCTTCTGCTGGCATTTTTAACTGTCCGATTTTTTCGGACAGTTCAAAACCCTCTTCAAAAAGCTTCTTTTTAAGGTCAGACCAATATTTTCTAGCTCTATCTGTTTGTGTTAAAACTCCAATAATATCAACTACTGAAAACCACCATTCGTCATTAAACCATGTGCGTCTTATTTTCTTGCCTTGAAATACCACTAATGCTTTTTCCTGATCCATTTTTTAATATCTCCTGCTTTTGTTTGTACCATAAAAATATAACCTAAAGAAAACAAACTTCAATGTCATAATCTAACTTACTGAAGTATCTTTAATATTTGTATTTCAGTTTCAGTCAATTGAGTTTTTGATTTGAGTAAAGTGCTAATTTCTCGATTCTTTTCCTCTGCAGTTTTTTTGTTTTTAGATTCTGGAAGCAAATTTCCTTGCGGCAAGGCATTAATAGCTTGTTTAACGGACTCTTCGCCGATATGTATATAATGCCTGGTGATTGCGGGATTACCGTGCCCGACAATCGCTTGAACTACTGGCAATGGAACTCCTGCTTTGGCGCAAAATGACACGAATGAATGGCGGAATGAATGAAAACCATAAATGTTTGCTTTTCGTTTTCGCTGCACTCCTTCTACTTCCTGGGTCGTAGCGAATCCATTGTAGTAAAAAACTTTAATAGCATCTTTTGTTACGCCGTCAGGACTATGCATATATCTTTCTGCAGTTTTGGGTAATACATATTCACCTTCCTGCCAAGTCAACGCAAGGGTAAAGGCTTCTTTTAGCAAAGGATGAATTGGGATAGTAACTGTTTTGTTTGTTTTTCTTGCGGTTTTTTGTGGCTTGCAAACTATGAGATTTCTTTGAAAATCAATATTTTCCCATTTTATTTTTACACAATCAGCCAGTCTTAATCCTGTCCATATGCCAAGATTAAATAAAACTTTTATTTCTTCTTTATTCATTAATGAAAGTTCAGGAGCATTAAAACTTTCTAATATTTTTAAAACTTCATCCTCAGAGAATTCTTTGCGCGATTGCTTATTTTCAGCTTTACGAGTAACAATGCCAAAAGGATTTTTTACCAAGTCCGCTTGCCTGGATAATGTTTTTATCACTAGCTTTATTGCCTGGATATGATAATTATAAGTATTTGCAGAAAGTCCTTTATCCCATAGATATTCTGAATATTCCATAGCTATATTTTCAGTAATTTCTTGCAGCCCAATAATTGATGAATAATGGGTTTTCATCCAATCTGCAAATTTATTCCACATTCTTTTGTAATTACCTAAAGTTCCCTCACTACTATCAGGACGTGCTGGATTTCTAAGATAGAGATCCCAGACGTTCTCAAGTCTAAGCTTATTTCTTTTTCCAAGCTTTCTTGCTTCAGTTACATGTAAAGCTATTTGTTCTTGGGTTTTTGCCTGTAAAGCTGGTAATAGTTCAGCAGCCTTCTTTGCGGCTTCTTTTTTGCTGGTACATTGTAGCGAAACTTTTTTTACTGCGCCGTTAACCATATATTGCAAGTAATAATATTTCCCGCGCTTGAAAACCGTGCCAGCACCTTTGTTGCGATTGGTCTTTCCCATGATGACTCCTGTTTTTTACTTAATTTCTGCTATGTCATTTAACATAGCACAGAAAATCAACATTTATAACCAATTTATTACCAAATTTGCGTTTTTCTCCTCAAAAACATCACGTTGCCAACGTGATTGTCGTCGGTTCAAATCCGATCACTCGCTCCATTTTTTTGCCTAAATTTCTGCTTAAGGTTTCCCTTGTGTTTTTATCTGTCTATTTGTGTCTTTTCCTCGTTTCGTTACACCTAAAGCAAGCAAAAAGCATACAGTCGACTTTATAGTATAAATCATTTTTTAACCTCATCATATATGATTATATCTCAAATTCAAAAGACATGGAGCATACAAAAGCATACAGGAAGCCATAAAACAGTCTTTGAATTACTAATTGATCATACTACCAACCTTAATTTCTCCACTTTTTGTGTCATAATATACTGTTGTGGTCTCTTTAGTTTATACTAGAGGGCTTTTTTTCTATAAAAACACTTTTTAAAGGAGAACAGTATTATGGATAATATTATGTTAACTTTTACTTATCATTGCCGATGATCCATCATGAACTGATGTTTGATGAGGTAAATTTTTATCATCAGAATAAGGTCGAGGGCTTATTGACTCAGTTTAATTTTTTGCATTGGGGCGTTTACGGCATAATTATTGTGCAATGGCTCAAGCCGGATATGGTACGGATAAACAGCTGTTTTTAAAATGGTGTCATTCCCAAAAAGGCAAAGGGATTATTGTTCTTGACCGCTTAGATATGTATTTTTCCGCATTGGCTGATTGTTTAAAAGACGGTAAAGAATGGATTCATTTTAATATAGATTGGGAAGATGACCATATAAAACGAGTCGATGAATATTTATCTAGAAAATAAAATATTTTACCACGTTTAAAAATATACCCTTTACCTTTTGCAGTGTCTTTTTTTGCCATAAGTGTTCTCCATATTTACATTCATTTCTTATCTATTCTCTTGTATATAGGCAAAATAAACAAAAAGCAAGCAAAACACATACAATTGAGCAGTGTTTCTTCTTAAAAAATCGGGCTTTCAGCCCATGCCCATGCCAAAATCACAAATAAAGGTGAATTTTTAGATTTTTAGATAAATAAATTTTCTGATTCGTTAGTTTATTTTTATCACTTTTTTAGCGTGAAAGTAATCGGCTCTCCAGCTGGTCTATCAGGAAGTATCTCATAAATAGATTGTAACTTATTGAGAATTTCTTTTGATAGTGCACCTTTGTTGGCGTTTTCTACATTGCTTTCCAGTTCTTTAATGTTTCTGACACCAGTTAGCACTGTACTGACAATTGGATTAGATAAAAGGAAACGTATTGAAAGTTCCGGTAAAGATATTTTCATATCGTTTACTAATTCATAGAGTTCAAGGAATTGCTTCCTGCGCATGGGCTTGAGTTCCGGAATTGGTTTTTCTATAACATCTTTCTGATAGGTTTTTGCCAGTAGTCCCTGGTGAAGCGGCGAACCGCAAACAATACCCATGTTGTGTTTTTGAGCATTAGCTAAAATTCCTTTTTCCGCATCCCTCCATAATAAGTCATAGTTGAATGCAGTTAAAATAGCATCAAAATTACCAGTATCCATAATCCGGGGCATTTCATCACTAGTTGTTCCGCCAAGACCTATAAATTTTGTAATACCCTTTTCTTTTGCTTCAGCTAAAACATCCATGACTGGTCCTGTATAATTCTCGCAATCATCCCACCAGTCCATGTAGTTTGGATCACGCCAGCGATCTGGCTCATGGATCATTAAAATATCCACCGAGTCACGTCGCAGATTTTTCATGCTTCGAGCAAGAGCATCACGAAGAAATTCAGCACTTTTTGGATTGAATGGTTCTGGATTATAGCCTATTTTGGTGCTGATAATAAAATCTTCATCCATTTGAGATAAAGCTTCACCCAAAACGCTTTCGCTATCACGGTATCTGGGGGCTGTGTCAATGTAATTGATGCCAAGTTCATGTGCGCGTTTAATGACATCAATCGCGGCAGCTCGTTCTGCTCCAAATGAGCTAATAAACAAACCTCCCAGTGAAAGCTCAGATACTTTCAGCCCGGTTCTTCCTAAAATACGTTTCTTCAACATTCAACAACCCTTTATTTATGAAAATCTTCTTCAAGTTCCTGTTCAAATTCTTTAACTTCTTCTTTGAACTCTTTTTTATCCGCAGCTTGTTCTCCAAGATTGTGATGACCAACTACCATACCATCATCAAGGACATCACGTTTTGCTGTTTTGAGAGTGTGGAACATATCCTTAATATCATACATCCCACCGATGAAAAACCAGATAGTAGTTCCTATACCAATAACAAGAGTTATGCCGACTTTCCAAGCCCAAAATGTTGCCCATTGACTATCTGTTACAGCATAGACAAGATTATAGCATGAACCTATAACAAAAATGAAAAACCAGACGACTGTCCAACTCAAACTGGAATAATAAATAAGTTTATCACTTTTGGTAAACTCGGCAGAAGGAAGAATTGCTTTCAATCCAGTAGGTGGCTTTTTGATTTCTTGCGCATGTTCTCCTTGGATTGCGTATTCCCCACGATGCAGGAGTTTATCCATATTGAAAGTCGGACGTTTCTTGACCAGACTGTCTATTAAAGAAAATGCAATATATACCGATAGGGACATTATTATTGAAGATAAATAAATCCATTGACTATTGATTGGGAAAGATTTCGGTTCAACCTTCCAGTTTATTCCTTTAACATTATCAGATATACCCTCAATCACATAGGTAAACCCATGAAGCATAGAAGGTGCGTCAAGCTCCATCCATGGATAGATGTATCCTGCCCAAGTTTGTCTCAATATCATACCACCGACCGCCATGACAGAACCAACTATCAAAGCTGCCCAAGCACCACTTGTCGAACCTCGTTTCCAATACAATCCACCGACGATACAAGCCCCCGCGCCACCCAGAAAAATTGCTCCGGTGATTGAAAAGAACATCAAGATATATTCATTCTGTTTAAACAACATACTGAAACAGAAAATAAATATTGCCACAAAAAGGACAGAAAAACGCAGTAACCAGATATGTTGTTTAGGAGAAAAAGGTTTTTTCCTGAAAGGCAGAATCACATCTTGAACGAATATACTTCCCCATGAATGCAGATAGGTGTCGTGAGTTGAAATAAACGCTGCCAGCATGACCGCGCAGAATAAGCCGAGTAATCCAACCGGGAACATTTTCGATAGAACTACCGACACTGCCATTTGTTTTTGTATGGTTGGATTATCTATGCCGTCAAGAACTAACTTTGCTTGAGCTGCGACAGGAGCAAATGAAGGATTGTTCATTACTACATAAGCAACAATAGGAAGCATTAAAAGCAGAAGCATGAGTACCAGGCCACGCCATTCGCCAAGTATTCCACCCATTCTGGCTTCATGCGCGTTTTTAGCTGAACAGGCATAACCTTGAGATCCCTGCCAGGCCATACGACCATAAACCAGTCCAATTGCTCCTATCAAGAAATAGAAGAAGTTGAAATCTCTAAGTTTGCTTGTCTTAAAGGGATGGAGCATGGATTCACCAATTGGAGCATTTTGCAATGTATCAATCAATACTGACCAGTCAAATTGATAAAGAATATATATGAGGATAAATAATAATACAATATTAGTAAACATCCCCTGTATGAAGTCCGTAACCATAACCGCAATCTGACCGCCAAGAAAGACAAAAAACAGAGAAACGCTTATTAGGACAAGCATTACAAAGGCATAACTTGATATACCCAAGTATGGAACATATTCCGGCAACCCGCAATAGTAAACAAAAAATCTGGAACCAACCGCTGGAAATATTCCAAAGTTAATAATTCCAGAAGTCCAACCTAGTATTCCAGCAAAAACACGAAAAGATTTGCTATAGCGCACTTCAAAAAATTGAGCAAGAGTAAACACCCTAGTTTCACGGTAACGGTAACTTACCCAGCCGGAAAGAACCATTATTAACATGACAGGAGTCATCATTAACGCCCACCATGTAGCAGTAAAACCAGCAGCATAATACATTTCAAACATAGCGATAATTGAGATTGCGCCTATTCCAGACATACCACTTGAAATAGATAATAAGTACCTGCGTGCGCAACGGTTTGCAGACAGAAAGTCAGAAACGCTCTCTGTGTACTTTTTAGTGTAAATTGCTACCCAAACAATACTTACAAGTAATGCTCCAACAATTGCCCAATCAATAAAATGCATATTATTCCTTCAGTTTATATTAATTTTCTATGATAATTTTAGTCATAATCTTTTTGGCGGCAAACAGTAAATTTTTGGCAACAATAACATTGTCAGGAAGCAAATGATAATCATGTAGACCATGACCAGTTAGCACATAAACTCCATGTCCACCAAAAGCTTTGCCAAATTCCATATCCGACAGATGATCTCCAATCATGTAAGATTGAGACAAATCCAGACCATAACGCAAAGCTGCCTGTTCCGCAAAAAAGGGTCGTGGTTTTCTACATTCACAATCTGCGCCTATTGCATGCGGACAGATATAACAGTCCTTAATATCAACACCAGCCACGGCAAGTGTATCTATAATAAATTTGTTTACTTCCTCAACCTCATCCAAACTTAAAATTTTGTTTGCAATACCACATTGATTGGTTACAATAAACAAATCGAACTCCTTTTGGAGAATACGTAAAGCTTCTACTGTAAATTTGTACATAGAAACTTTCGAAGAATGCTTTAAAAAGCCATTATCTTTAATTAAAGTCCCATCTCGATCAAGAAAAATAGCAGGTCTCACAATATGTTTCCTTTTAAATTATTGGATATCCAGTTTTTACCTACTTAACATAGCTCATTATATTGATTTTTATAATAATTTTAGCCATCCAAAATCAGAAGGAGAGTCATTTTGTTGCAGAATGCGGTGCATCATGGGATGATATCCTCCCCAGGTTTGTGCAGCATAAGAGTTTGCTTTCGTGTCAGGAATGATTCTTTTTATATTAACTCTAATTGGTCTTTCCGGAGCTTGGTTAAATCCCATAACGTCCCATGGTATACAAAATAATATGCTCCAGCTTTTATCATTCTTTGACACTTCAACTGACCACTGATAATCTTTTGCTTTTTCCTGTTGTACATATAAAGTGTCGCCACCAGCGCTGGCGGCAAATTTCTGTGGTGACCAAAGACGTTGTTTTTCAATAACCAATTCAACGCAGTCAGCCATTTGATAACCTGGAAGCTCCCAGTGTGGTTCTAAAGAAGACATATCAGCATCTCCACATTCGACTCTGACATACAATGTTTTTTGTGTATAACAGCTTTGCCATTTAGTGGTCTTAGCTTTCAATAATTCTGGTTTTTCATTTTTAAGGAAAAATATCTCTTCACAGTTTTGAGAAGCAATTGTATCCCACAGGGCATCATCAATTGATGGTGCTTTTTCAAGTTCTAAACTATGATAAGACCTACTGCCTGCCTCTTTGCCAATATATTCAGGAAACGGCTCTTCTCCAGCTTTTATTTTGGCTTCAACCAAAGGAAATTCTTCATTCAAAAGCTTCTCTAACTGTTCCTGACGCCATTTCAATTTTGAAGGGAAATATATATGACATTCTGAATCAGCTTGAAATCCAAGACGGCTGTCATTTTCAGACAATTTATAATGGTTTTTAGTATTGCTAATTTCTTCTTTAACAATATCTTTGAGTTTCTTAAATAATTTTATTTTTTTCTCAAAAGAGCGACACCATGCCATTTCTTCACGCAGATAATAAAAAGTTAAAATATTATATGCGGAGCGAATTTGGATACCAACCGCATTTGCCACACCAATATCTTTTTGCCTATCATCTTCATTACTAAAATCATCGGCAATATCATTTAATAATTTTAATCCTTTATTCCAGTAAAAAGTCATCTTTCCACATAATTCTATAGCTTCTTTCAGGGTAAATTCATCCATCAAGCATTCGCCTATGCGGTCTCCGCAAGGTGGTCGGTTAGCCCGGAAAGGTGGATATAATTCTTTATCTTGCGGTTGTAAAAACAATGGCCAGGCGATTCCGGCATTCATAGGAGAGTAATATGAAAAAACTCTGGCATAAGGATAATTTTCATAAGCTTTCTGAAACAATTTCCAAGCCATAGCAATGTCTTTTGCATGTTCTCTCCAATCAATTGCAGCTAATTTCAAGAGAAATTCTTTTTCATTTCCAGGGAATGGCTCAACAGTAAGCATTCCAGCCGCTTGAGTCATAACTGAGGGGCAACTGCCTATCAGCCAGTTCTGCATTACTGTACTGACTTTTAGTTCCCGCATTGCTTTATATTTTTTATATAAAATTCCCGGTACCGGAACAAATGGAACCGTTGCGAGTTCATAAGAACAGGATGTTTGAATTTTCGCACCAAATCTAGTATTGCTTTCTATTGCAGTATTAGCGCAATCTTTGAATAATTGACTCGGCCCGGGATATGCCAGCCAATAGTCGTCAAGTACTCGTTCTTTATTCAACTGTTCTACTCGTCCACGAGATTCAAAGTTATGTATTAAAATAATGTCATCCTTTATATATTTCACAGCTTCTACAGTATCTTCTTCACCCCATGCAAGATATTGACTGTATGGCCAGGCAATCAATTCAGCTTCAGGATTAGCTCTTGTCATAGCATTTTTCATGATTGTCAAAACTTCACTGACAACTTCTGCTGGTTTACGTTTACTGCAACGAGGACAATGATTTTCGTAACCGTTTATAATGTAACCGCTACAGCAATTTGTCCCACGCTCGCCAACACATAGATTTATCAATCCCCCCAGCCCTGGAACTTGGGAAAACAAATAGTAAGTTGATTCAGCAATATATGCTTGACCTTTTTCTGTGCTTGTGCAGAAATAAGATGCTCCACCTGAATGATTTCCTTTCAGTTCAGGGTGTGCATCAAGAATCTTCATAGGAATTCTTTCCCCAAAGCCACTAGGTTCCATGCAGAATATATATATTTTAATACCGTATCGACCACATTTTTTAACAATTTCGCGGAGTTTTTTTAGTCTTTTCTCTGAATCTTCTCCATACTCAGGAATGATTTCGCTTTTACATATTTCATTGAAATATCCAACTAGCCATAAACCATTAACTCCATGACGAGCCAAACGACTCAAATACGCATCAGGGAAATAGTCAAAATCATCTACTAATTCATCACGATATTCCGGATTGTTTGCTAGAATGTCTTTGCAATTCGGCATTGCCATTAATTCATCTTTAGATAATGGCGGGCGTTTTTTAGGTCCGAAATAACAGCGAGATATACGAATTTTCACAAAAGGTTCACGACGAAACTTCTCTATTGATAAAAATGCACCTTCATTGCTAACTATTTGATCCATTAAAAAGTAAATTGCTCTTCTAGCTGCTTCGATATCTGCGATTCGTATTAAACTAATCGTTTTTTTGACATCAAGGACAAAGGTTTCTTTTGGCAGATTCTCATCGAATTCAAAAGCGATCTCATGGCCACAATCACTTGGTATTTGTAAATCATCAAGGAAACGTAAAAAATCACAGTATGCAGTTTCAAGAAATTGTTCTGTATCACCAGAGAATTTACCCAGCTGAACACCTTGCGACAAGTCAAGCTGCCCATTTCGACATTTTTTTTGTCGCTTCTGTTTAGCAGTGCGCTGGAATATTTTAAACTGATCCACAAATTTCCAATCAGACATTTTAGGAGGATCAGGAGTGATAGCAAGATTGTTCATTAGCAAATTAAATTCCCATTTTGAATTCAGTTATAACTTCCATATTGATTGTCGAACACCAAATAATCAATTTATTTCCAGTCATCTGCAATTTCCTCAGCTGTTTTGAAAACTCCGCCTCTGTTTTTTAATTCTTTTAGTAAAATATCAAATTCACGGCAAGCTACATCACCACAGTTTTTAGTGATAAATGGCAAAGGAGTAACGCTGGCTTCTCCGTAGTCGATTGCGCCTTGCGGCATTGCGTAAAATTCCCATGGATGGAAATAAAATGCCAAGACTGGACGAACTCCACGTTTATCAACATATTTAATAAAGCTATCAACTTTTTGCAGCAAGGCTTCAGCTGATTCTGTGCGAAACAGCGGCCATTGGTCGCGGTCACGCTGGTAAGGGTCGTTGCTTTCCATTGATAGATCACAGAAATTTGGAATCTCAACTAATTTCATATCACCTTCTTCAACCCAATTTTCTTTTGATGGGTGATATGGATAATACAAATTTCGATAAAAATACAAGGGCAGTGTTGCATCGGCTTTATAACCCAGCTCTTCCAAAACATTAGTTACTTGTGTGCTTCCCCAGAGTCTTGGGCAACGAAAACTAACTGGTTTAATACCAGATACTTTTTCAACAAGTCTGGTTGCTTCACGAATACGCCCTTCCACTTCAAAAGGAAATACCGGCCAATTGTTTGGTAATGGAAAAATCGGATCTCCGAGAGTTTCATGTACTAAACTATGACAAGCGGTTTCATGCCCGGCGTCTCTAACTAAGCAGACCTCTGCCGGATTGTTTTCGGCGGCATGTCCTGTCCAGAAATAAGTAGCTACAGCATCGTGCTTAGCCATTATTTCAAGTAAACGAGGGGTGCCGTGACGAACACCCTCGTATTCGCAGGTGAAGGAACCGATATCGGTTTCCATGTCGATTCCTAATAATATGTCAAATGATGTTTTCATTTTTATATACTTGTGTGTATTTTATCCATTTTCGGGCTGAATGGAACAGCACCATTTTCAGTGATTTCATAACCTGTTTCGATACGTACTCCGTCGAATTCAGGATGACCAAAGAAACTAATATCAACACATACTGTCATGCCCGGAACTAATACATCATCACTACCGGGACCGAAGAATGGAGATTCCGCTTCGTGCAGACCAATAGTATGAACGAATGGACAGACGAGATATTTGCTAAAACCATGTTTTTCAAAGTAGGCACGGGCTGGCGCATCGATTTCACGACCAGTCTTACCGACAATCAACATATCTTTAGTCAAGCGAAATGCTTCTTTCAGATGACTCATACACACTTTTTGTTTAGCAGTGTATACGCCAGAAACTGGAAGGGCATCGCCCATAACTCCAGCATAACCGTTTACCTTCGGCGCTAAACCAATCATTACCAGTTCGCCGTTTTCAACTTTCTTAGAGCTGGCAGTAGGCACAACTGCATTAGAACGTGCACCGCTACCAACGATTGCGCTGAATCCGAAACCACTGGCTCCGCGACTACGAGCGGCATATTCACCTGCTGCGGCAATCTGAATTTCAGAAGCGCCATCAACAGTAGCTTCTTTCATTGCATCGTAGCAGTAATCTGCTAATGCAAAACCAGCTTTGATTTGTTCAATTTCCCATTTGGATTTAACATATCTTAGACTGACGAATTCATCAGTAATGTCAACCATTTCAACGCCGGTAAAGCCATCTACGATACCTTGATAACATTCAGCAGGCATGCGTCCGGCTCCAACTAAACCAATACGTTTGATTTGACCAAGATTAGCATTTAATTCCGCAAAGAGTCCAGGAAAATCAATGATTGTCGCATTTGGATATTCTTCGTCTGGAACCATGAATACAGGAAAATTACGAGTTTCAGTGATGGTACTGTCGAGTTTTGCGAAAGGCTCGCTTTCGGGTCCCCCTAGCAATAAAGGAGTGCCTTCTCTAGGAACTAATACTGTACCGCTTTCAAACTGCGGACACCAGCCAGTCAGATACCAGCCGTTACCAATATTGAATTCATCATAATAAACTAATGCTAAGTCTAAATTCTTTTTTTCCAGCATTTCACGAACTTTTGCGATTCTATTATCGCATTCTGATTGAATTAAGTAACCCATTTTTTCTGCCTTTATTTTATTTGTTTATTTTTTTGCGAAATCACTTTTTCTGAAAGTTTTTCCGTATAATTTTAGCTTTATAGCCCATTTTGTTTTGACACCACCGATATATAGATATTTTTCATCCAGTCTAGTTAATAATTGTTTAACCAGTTCGAGAG
>Ga0307988_1001668_pt1 | contig 12086 bp, 16 predicted proteins | sample EllFjometagen183_FD_203166 | JGI IMG/M metagenome (GOLD analysis project Ga0307988, IMG submission 203166) | Marine microbial communities from Ellis Fjord, Antarctic Ocean - #183 | ecosystem: Environmental > Aquatic > Marine > Unclassified | place: Southern Ocean | collected 2014-10-08 | reverse complement strand
TCCTGGGCGGTGTACAAAGATAAGTCGCGGGGCCACACTTCAAAGTTGAAACTGGGATTCCTAACTATACGCCGAAGGTGTCCGGAACTTTCCGGAATCGGTGTCCGAACTTGTCCGGATTTTCCACATTTAATCTGAGGGACTTTCCGGACAAGTATTCCTGCTATTTAATATGATTTATTTGAGGGCTTTTTCGACAGCCTCGTTAGGCACCACACTATATTCTTAGAAAAAAGGGGACTCCTTTATTTCAGAATATTTAACTGGGGCATTAATTCCATATTTTTTGGTAGTTTCGATGACCAACTCATGAAACCATTTTGGGCTGGTATGTGACACATAGATCCTTTTCAGCAGTATCTCCAAATTACAATCAATGTACTTTCCTATCTCTGAACATTCAGGGTCGTAAACAATCGCTCGTACTTCACGCTCATACTCAAAGGACTTACGCTTTCTCCAGAAAGCTTCGTGCACACCAGCATAGTCTTTTTTATAATCAAGGTACTTAACCCTTCCAATGTAAATATGCGGCTTTTTTCCCATCGACTCATACAAATTCAAATATGTTGTTTTGACTGCTACCGCGTAGTCCAAAAAGTTTGAGTATAATTTCCACATTGCCTCTGACTCGGAATCATTTTCATGCCAGCAATTTATGAATGTAGTTTTTCGTGCCTGTTTTCCTCTATGTTCCCTTTTAGCCAGCCGTCTTTGAGCATTTTCCTCAATTTCATCATCTGAATAGGCTGTTTTTACGGGAGGTGAAGGGTTTCTCTCGGTATGACGAAAAAAACTTAGATATGGTTCATTCCACTTCTCTTTTTTTGAATGTAGTCCTTTTGCTCCTTCAAAAGGATCGCCTAATTTATCAGCACGAGCAAAATACATGGAATTAGATGATAGAAGCGAAACGTATTTCGCAAAATCCATATACCGCCATAAGCAAGATTCCTTTCCAGGTGCTTTGTAAGGTCTGGGAGAATAAGAATGGCGATCTGCGGTTTCCTTTAGATTGCTAGTACATTTATCACATGCTTGAATTGGCTCATCGTTTTGGTTGAAACCTAAATGAGCAACCTCTCCTTTTTTAAACTCAACTCCGCATTCTGTACAATTATCATAATTCTCGTTCTTGAGTTGCAATAAATCGTCAGTCCATCTATGGGTCATTACTTGCATCATTAATTCAACCTAATATCATATTTAAAGCAGTTAGATTTATTCCTATTTCAGACTCTTGTTCATCAATTTATTTAATGTTTCGGTATCTTTTAAAAAGGAAATATTTAGAAATATATTCCCATAATATTCTTGATTCATTTGATAATAAAGCGTTGGAATATTAAGTGTAAACGTGAATGTTAAATTATTAACTAGTGTCTGATAAGAAATGGATGTCATATTTACCTCATAATCCAAATGGCGTTCATTATAGCGCAAAAACCGTTTAATCGCGGGATTCCCTCTTATGTATGACTTGGAGACTTTATGGTTGGTAACCGTTGTTTGGAATTGTTTCTCTATCAGTGTGACAAAAGGATAATCCATTTGCTCCTTATTGCTTTGATACATTTTCCAAATATCTGGAGTTTCTTTATGAATGGATCTCTGGATATTTAATTCAATTACATTAATTGAGAATACTAAATTACTATCCGGTTGATAAGCTCTAAATATTGTGTGCTCAGATAATCCAGCGTCTGTAGACCATCTGTCAGGCGCATCAAAAGCAACATGGTATTTGAAGTTTGAATATATGTTTGTTGTTGAGTCTAAATATTCGTTAAAATGGTTGTCTGATTGTTCTTTAAATGATTTCTCGTATTCAAGTAAGCTGCCTTCTTCTGAAGTCCGTGTATCACAAGATGTCATAATAAGTAGGATTACAATTGCAATGAACACAACATATTTCATCTTAACTCCGGTTGTATTTCACGAGTTGAATTATTTTAATCAAATGGGTGCTGATCGGTCAATGTGCCTTATTAAGATTCTTTGCTAAGATTGGCAGCATCTTGCTGAATTTGTTTTATTTCTTTCCTAACCCGCCATGTAGCATATATGCCAATAGCAAAAGAAGCATATCCTATGTTTTCAGTTGAGGCACCATATTCACTTAACCCAGTGTACAGTAAGCCCGAAAGAGCAAGTGTCACTGCGAAAAGTGATGACAGTGCTATTCTAAGTCTAGTTGATTTATTGAATATTCTCCCCATAAGATAATAATATCCAAAATACCACAATAAGGATCCGAAAAGTCCGAAGCTAACAAATGTAAATTGCACTTCCCAAAAGTAGGCTTCTGAAATATCAGTGTACAAGAGCGATAAAAGATTCACTAACCCTGTTGATAGTGAGAAAGAACTAATAAATGCAAAAAATAGTAGGGTAATACCGACAACAGGTTTCTTGCTGGCTGTCTCAGTGGTCTGTTGATTCATAGTACTAATCTCCTGTTAATATTTTACATTATCCTAATTAGTTATGAGGCTATGTCTTACGCTTTCTTAATTCATCGTCATTTTTTTCAAACCATAATTCTACAGCCGAAAATTGTGCGGGCCAGACATGGTTATACTCCCTATCAAATGTACTAATACAAATCATTATTAGATTCTCCAAATCACCAGAGAACAATTCTTTCCATCTACTTTTTAAATGTGTCACAAAATTATCCTCATCCAATTCTGAATATCCAATACTCATGCCTTCAAAATTTGGGTGTGAAGTTTCTGACAGGTCTTTATAAACCTCAAAAATACCAGGGTAGGTTTTGTCACATTTTTCAAGTATTGTTAGAATATTAATCGCCTCAAATTTACTTTCAGATCTTTTCGTACCGAGAAGTAACCTTTTTGTCATTGACTCGAACTCATCGTACGATATCAATCCTTCAGAGAGTGAATTCATTCTTTGATTCAAATAGATTAATATGCCGATAGTTTCAAAAGCACTGCGTAACAATATGCGAGCACCTAATATGTGATCATTTTTGATCATAAATACGACTTGATTCAGTAAGTCTATGTGGCGCCAAAAAACAAGTTCCCTAATAACTAGGGTTCTGAATGGTGCTTTCCAACGATGAACTATTGGATTCCTTGAGTAAAGTTCTCCAACTTCAATTTTATCCAACCGTTCAGACATCCATTTTTCAACTATCGCTTCAATTTCTTTCATAATGTCCTCAACTCATTGTGTCGATTTACAAATAGATGACTATGACGTCATGGTCATTTCACCCACGTTTTTCACCAACAAGAAAAACAGCAGATTTATAGCATCAATGACGTTTCATGTTTCCCAAAATCCATTTCGTATATATGTCAACCTATCTTCCCAGTTCATGGTTTATAAAGATTGGAGCCAATCAAAAACTATTCTGATTATCACTAGCACAAAGATGGCTACATAAAAGTAATATATCCCCTTCCTGCTTACATTTAAGCCCTTGAACCTCCCAACTTGCACATTCTTTTCCTGAGATCTAGGTCCTTTAGGGTTTAAGGTTTTTCTCATGATATACCAAACAATTGGAATTCCCACGAATAGCATGAATACTTCTATTTTGTCCATTTTATGTACCTTTTAACAATTATCTATAATTTGCCGTAATTTTTAAAAGTTTCCATTTGATTCTCATTTATTGTATGCACATAACGCTTTAGGCTTGAGCTGCTTCCTGAGAAAGCACTGCTTTGTGATTTTACTGTATCCCATTTCAACATTCGTGCAGGCTGATTATGCGGGCTAACTCACTTAACTATGACTGCAGTACCTTTGTTATACCTATATTTTGTCTCAATCTCTTGCGGCATAATAACTGCTCATCTATCCTCTTCGGTATATCGACCCTAGGGAAGTGCTAAAAGCATAACCGGATAGGGCATACAGCTGAAATGCGCATCACTCAAAAGCCAGCGGCTATACCTCGTTATTAGGTACCATTAGGGCAATGCCCCCCATGCGCGTCCCGAAAACAATGGCAATCATAACTATTAGCGAAAAACCTATAACTGGTGCTTGGAGAGAAATGAATGAGGCCAATATGGCTATAGGAACGACGCCGATCCCACCAAGAAAAAGACCAGTAATTAAGCCCGCCCAGCCCCATGTCACAAATGTGATAGTAGCCCCAAGAAACCACGTTGTAAGACCAAATAGATAGGACGAATAAAACAGTCCTGTGCCCGCTGCTGATCGTGTTGCCTTGAACAAAGCCATTGGTAGAAGGACAAGAACGACTATTGCCACGCCAATCCATGAAATTGGAAGAAGATTAGTATAAGCCTTCATACTAAAGGAGGCTATGGTTTCATTCATGATGTTTTCCTTTTTATTAGGTATAACGTCTTTTGATTGAGCGGCTTCGCACGACAAACTCGCTTTGTATATTCACTCATCCACATCATTTTTGTCCTGCACTAACCTGTTGTGAGTCAGCTTGAAGCTTGTTAGGCTGAAGATTGGATCCCTTTTTGAAGTTGTTTTAGTAAATCTTTTTGTTCCTGAGGAGTTAGCAAATCAAATGCCTTCATAGCCAACTTTGATTTTGCATCTGCTTGACTAGTTAGAATTAAATCATCATTATTAATGCTGTAATAATAGAATGAGACACTATCAACTATTGAAAGTGCAAGCCTCAAATGATCATCTAGCTCTCCTGCGATGATTATTCCCTCCACATTTTCATCTTCCTTAGCAAGATTTTCCTTTACCCACCCCATGTATCTTAAAATTTGACCAATTGTATCATCACTAGATTGATCTCGTTTTAATTCAATTACTAACCACCCATTGTCGCCACTATCCCGCGCCAATATGTCTATTTCACCAGCATCTCCCGCCTTGAAATGACCAATTGAATTGGCATGATGGTAGATATTCCACTGCGGTGAAAAAGGCGTCCTAGACCAATTTGCAGGTATTTGTTTCTGCAGATCGCTTTCGGATTGGAGAATGGTATTTTCAGAATTAAAGAGTTGGGGATGTGAACGCTTGTTGATCACCTTTAGTGCTTCACCTTTAGTTCTACATTCTGCTAGATATGGATCGTTTTCAATCTCGCGCGCAAGGCTAGTATCTTGAGAAATATGCGAGGTGCTATAGCCAAACCAATTTGCTGCTACTCTGACAGTAAAACGTAATGTTTTGACAGTATGAGCTAAAAACCTTACACCGTCCACCCAATGTCGGGCTTTTAAAGTTCGATAGTACGATTTAAGTAAATTGCTGTCCTTGAATGTGTTAGAGGAAATGTCGTAGCCACAATATGAGCAATATTCTGAAGATTCATCGGTTTCATTCCCACATAGAATGCATTGTTCCATGGTAGTTCCTTTCAGCCTAATGCCCCAGGCTTAACCTGCTTCGCAACAGATTATCCTTTTGTATAAACACTGTATCCTGCGACATCATTTTTGTCAAGCAATTCCTTTGTGTGAGTCCGAAGTAGCTTGTTAGGTGGATTTTAATTTGTGAAGTATATACTGAAATATTGTACATTTTTATCTAAGATGTGAATTGCTTGGTATAGTTCTATATCCAACTCCTGCGGAGGTAACTTAAGTAAATCTGAGTAGGTAATACTAAAAACCAGTTGAGTATACATCTTTGAGATTGATCTCCAGCAATCATTCCCCTTATCTGGAATTCGTTCTACATCAATATGTCCGTATCGATCACCTAAAAATACATCTCCGAAATCATTGAGTGCAAATAGGAAAAACATAGTGTTGTTTTCTACTTTAAGTATATCCCTAAGCGTAGCTAGATCCTCGGACGATGACTCAATTGTTGTACCATTTGGATGAGTATCGATGCCCTCTAGCTTACACCACATAGACTCAGCCCAAATTGATTCTCGCATGGATAAGTTAAAAAAGTTTTTCTTAAGGTCTTTTACGTTTTGAATAAAAAGTTCAGTTTCATTTGCATCCAAATTTAAACCATACGTAAGATTGTTAACAACAAGAAGCATTGCTATTATTGTCACGATTTTCTTCATTTTATCCTCCAATTATTGATATTATGTAAAATGTAGCAACTCCACAATACTCAGTAAGATTGTCAAATTATTCATTCTTGTATACTTCCAGTTTTTATTCCACCTAACGTCCCGTGTTTAAGCTGCTTCCCGAAGCAGACTCGCTTGTATCCATCCACATAACCCCTTGCACTTCTCTGCATGTGAGTCAGCTCTACCTTGTTAGACAGAAGCTGACTTTATTGCCGGAGGAATCATAAGCTTGTAAAACCATCTTAAGTTTTCTGTGAAATCCTCAGGAACTTCAGCTGCTTCTCGGCCATTAAATCTCCCAACAATATCAGATAAAGATAAATAACATTTATAGATGAGTGAAATGTAGTCGATTTCCTGGGATACAATCGGATCACCATCTCTAAACCCATATTTATCGACTAGCTCCCTAGAGGATGGCGATGAGGTTCTATCTATGATACTGCGGTTATGTTTGATAACATTTGCGAGGTGATAAACTGACATAAGGTCTTTGTAGTAAAGGGCTGGCGGAGTAAATGGGGTTGTGAACTTAATCTTTTTATCAAGCATTGTTCGGGCATCATACCTCAAGTCTTCCATTACTTTTGCTAGACTCAAGATGGTTGTCTCCTCGATATAATGTCGTAATTGGATTAATGCACTTCCAAATTGCTTCATGTTGTGTTTATTGCCATGATCATCGTCATGTTCGTCGTACCACTTCCCATTCTCAGCAAGGCCATCGATGTATTGTTTGGTAGCTACATGTGAAATCGCGATCCCACGTATACTTGAGCCCATTGTACTTCCAAGAATGCTAATTAGAAGCCCCACTTTCTGTCATAATACTTCCTGTCTAACGCCTTAAGTTTGAGCTGCTACCTGAAGCAGACACGCCTTGTACGTTAATCGTATCTCTCCACGTCAATTTCGTTTTCTACTCCCCTGCGTGTGTGTCAGCACGTAGCAGCATGATATATACCCATTATTCAAGTGAGCTTTCCGCTTGCAAACTTGGTGGCTGAATTCAGTAAGTTTTGGATTCTTGGTTTTGCATAAGATGGAGTCTCACAAATTAGATTATCGCTGAAAAGTGTTCTTGAAAATTCATCTAATACAAAATATAACGCTGCAATATATTTTGTGTCATTGTCAAATGAATTCATCATTGGTATGAGGTTCCGACCATCCAGCATTTCCTCCTTGAAGTGTGAGGACGTTGATATCCAGTAGTCAGTTAAGTAGAAGAATAGGGCTGTAAGTGGATCTTGGGAGCCTAATTGGTTGATTATTTTTTCACTATAATAAGAATTGTACAATTTCTTCCGATTTGGAAAAACTTCTTTTGACTCATCTGATAAACAATGATTGCTCAAATTAGATCGAACAAACATTTTTTCCATTTTCTCGAGTTTTGAATCGTCGACACGTCTAAAAATAATCCACAAACTAAACATTAAGAATTCTTGGTGAATTCCCTTCGCCAATTGACTTGATATCCCAACACTCCATTTTGAGCCAACAAGACGCCTAACCATTGAAGTAATCGTCACATGAATGGCCTCAACGACAGTGAAAGAATTATCATCAATTTCTAAGATGTTGTGCATAAAGTATCGTCCTTCGATTTGCGTTGACTGATCATTGGTGGATATAACGCTTTAAGCTTAAGCTGCTTTCCGAGAAAGCATCGCTTTGTAGGTTCAGTGTATCCATCCACATCATTTTCGCTAAGAATATTCCATCAACTAAAATATGAATCATCAACCTTAAAAAGCACCATTAACATACTAGAAATAAATCCAAAAATTGATGTAACAAACCACATGATGAGACTAATGCCGAAAATTGTTACCAAAATCCCTAACAATATTTTCCCGTTTGAGAAGCTCACGTAAGCCATGTACAACCCTACAACCAATGAGTAGTATTGAGCTAATGTCATCAAAACACTGGTCATCGCAACTGTGCTGAATCCAAAACTATAAAATTGTTTTATATCTTCTGATGTGGTCATAGGGTCAGTTGCGATAATATTTCTTATCGTTGCTAGTTTGTACGCATGAAAGGAAAATATTATCAACTGTAGGTATTCAAATACAGAGGGAGTAGGCAAGTTAATTATTGATAATACTAGCGCAAATATCGCTGTTATAATGAGTCCTGACACCATAAAGGTCCAACCAACATATAGGAACCCAAGTGGACCAAGAAAGAGTGATAAGCTTGCTGCGATATATAGATTTCTACTCTTCAATGTGTTCATAAATCAGAACTCCTAATATTCACTAGAAACATCGTACATACTCTCACAATCATCAACGGTTAGTACAGTGGTAGGTACCCATCCAACTAAGTCACCGGCTTTAATTTTAGTTGCTCCGAGTGTAGGACAGGACAAAAGGACGAGAACATCTTGCCCTGATTTAATGTTGCCTTGAAGTATTCCTAAATCTGTAGGTACATTATTTACTCCAAACGACATAGTTGTTGTTGTGATGTATTGTTCACAAGCAATGTAGTAATTACTCGTGATATACGATATCTCAACGTCTGAGGCATAATACTCAGACCGTAAAAATGCCCCTTCTGATTCACGATACTCAGCATATTCTAACATGTTGGATCTTAATTGCTCTTTTGTATATGACGAAACGCTAAAATTACTACTGATGTAGAGACCTGCAGAAATCAGGAGAATCGCAACTATTGTAGCTGTGATCACACCACGTTTTGTATCCATCTTAGAAAATGATTTGTGGCTTATCCAGAAAGACTTGAAATCTTCCTGATAAATTATCATTGTCGCATTACCCCAATAAACTTCAAATATTGGTGTTTTTGATTCATCATAACTAATCATTTGGGGATAATCATCTTGTTTCATGGGGTCAAATATATGCTTGACTATTACATCATAATATTCAATACGTTTGTAGTGCCAGGTGATAATTGTATTGTCAATATCAACAGCATAATAGATAGTATCACCTTTTCTAATTGAGCTTTCACGCCCAAAACTATCAGCAATTATTACTTCTTCCGTATAGATATTGACATAAGGCTTTTCATGGGTGTATTCTTTCGAATCATATTTTATATCATCTATAATTGAGGTGTCGTACCACTTACGTTTTTGAGGGTCAGACAGAATCGAATAAATCAGATTGAGATTTTTAATTTTCTCACTATCATTTTTATAGTCAGGATTCGTGTCTGGATGATACTTGAAGACCAATTTCCTGTATGCGGCTTTTATTTCTGAAGAGTCAGACGAAGGTGAAATGCCAAGTTCATCGTAGTAGGAGGAGCTCATAAACTACCCAGGCAAGGAGGTGTACCAAGCAATAAGAAATGGTAGAATTACACCAATAGAAAGAGAAATAGCTAGTTTTATTGACCAATGGTATTTCAAGTTGCCAGACAGCACTTTTCTTAAGACATCTAGTAGATATATTACAATTCCGGCCATAATTGCTACGAAAAGTAGATTTTGCCAGGCTATATCTAGGGCATTGCCTTCATCACCTTCGCTAACACCAAAAAGTGTAAACCATTTAAAATTCAGCACCAAGGTTACTAGGGTGTGACCTACTTTATAAATGAGATTTAGTAGGACTTGACTGTAAATTGATATGGGGATAAATAACCAAAAATAGTGAAACCATTTAATATCCAAAAGTGTCCCATTCCTACTTTTGTCTAGCACATACAATGGGTTATTAATGATCTCCATGCCTAGTTTCATTGATATCATAGCTGATGCAAACATGCCACAATATCCTAATGCTATGAAGGCAATGTTTAATGGCGAAGACAATAAGACATATAAACCCACCCCCATTTCATAGTTGAAATTAGAGCCAATAGATGGAAAAAAGGCATTTATTATTACCGACATCCCAATTAGCAAGATATATCGAATAAATACATATAGAGTTGTTAATGATATTCGAGATGAAAGGCTAAGAGATCGTGATAGATATCCGAAGATTATTCCAAACACCCCTCCGGTAAAAGCCATGACAAAAATATGTAAAATATTTAGCCAAACAGAATGGCCCCACAAAATATCATTTGGATTAAAATCAGGTCCCAACCCTAGAATACCTCTGTGGTTGAGAGTTGTTATATAAACATAGACTGAATTACCGAACACCCAATCAGCAAGTGTTGCTGCTGCCAAGAAATGCAGAATTGCTTTAATCTTCGATTTCGAAGTTATTGCAGATGGTTTCAGTATTTTACTAGTATCCATCCTAATCTCTATTCCTTACTATTTGCTACTATCTATTCGTACCTAATCATCAATTATGTTTCGAGAGTTGAGATTGCTCCTGTGAACATAGAAGACCCTATTTGCGTGCAAGTTTGTATAGAAGCCCATTCAGGCTTTTCCTGAAACAAATTCCATAAAAACCATTGGCCTATTGCGAAACAATAAAGATTGTCGTCGTTATTTTTTATAGCGTCTATCCCACGATTTACGAATTGGGTAAGGTCAGCTAATGCATGCTTACCATCAGAAAACCAGCGGTTGTGTCTAGCGTCGATTACATCATGAACAGCCTTTAAGTGAGGATTAATTGCCTCATCACGTTTCAATATTGAGGGGTCGTACAATGCTTCTAGCGCTTCGTCTGGCAAACCAACTGTGCGTGCACGGTTAATCCATAAAATTCCTGAGTAGACCCAACCGACCATAAATAAAAAATCATAATCCTGAGTATTGATTTTTTCTGCCCTAGCCTCAAATTCTGGTAGGCTATCTAGCAAAGAGTTAAATGAAACAGTCGCAAATAGTGAGCTAGATTTAACTATGCCTCTTAACTGCTCAGTTTCTTTTTTAAATTCCACTCAGATTAGTTCCAAAATTTCAACCAGGACTTCTTTTTTTTTGATCCCTTGCTAGTACGCAGATTGGATAGGTAAAGAAGTTCCTGTTTAGCAGTTGGGTTATCAGGCTCAAGTTCCAATGATTCCATAAGGTGGCCCTCAGCCTCATCTAGACGATTTAAATCCATTAATTGAATCCCCATTCCTCTTAAAACAGCTGCACGTTTTAGATTTGGTAAGTTTGGTAAGCCAAACGCCTCCTGATAGCAGTTAAATGACCTTTGAGGTTTTTTCATGTGAGCGTAGACCACTCCCATTTCGAGAAGGAAATTGGGGTTTTGCGGTTCCATCGTCATGCCCCTATTAAGCCACTGAAGTGCTTCTTCTAGGTCGTGCTTATCCACAAGCACATACGCAAGATAAAAACAAGCACGAGGGTAAGCGGAAAGAATCCAAAACACTGTTTGTTGGGCATTATCCTCCCCCCTTATTGCAACATATTCAGTGAACTCCGCTGCACTCCAGAATTTGATATATCGGGACCCATTAATAATGTAATCATATACATACTCATTAGGACACCGTGAGCAAACATCGCGTAGTAAAGCCTCTGCTAGTGAAATATCTTTCTCATTTAAATGATCCAGTGCCTGATCAACTTTCTTTGCATCAGCTTTTTCTATTTCTGTCTGCAAAAGAATCTCCCCTCGGTATTTAGTAGCGTTTGACCTATAGAATATTTAGGACAAGTTGAAATTTGCCAATTTGAAGAACATCTTTATCATTGAGCAATGCAGATTCTACCACCAACTCATCATTTAGGACTGAACCATTGGTGCTATTTAAATCCTCTAGTACTATTGATTCGCCTTCAGCGATTATTTTACAGTGCTTTCTTGAAACAAATTCGTCAATAATCACTATATCATTATCAGGTAGCCTACCAATTGAGATGGGGAATTTAGAAAATAATCTTTCCTTTCGCTCACCTCTTCTCTCAATTACAGAGATCATCAGCTTCAATTGAGGCTGCATCTTATCAGCTCTTTTTCTCATCCCGTAAATCAAAATATGCATTTTCAATATTGTCGATGTTATTTTTCCTAGAAGTTGTTTTAGGTGTCACTGCGGCCTCACTATCAAATTTATCCACATTTAGCAGAATTTCATTTTCACCAAATCTCTGTCTGATAATTTCATCGTCAATTGATAAAAAAGATCGAATCAATTTAAGGAATTTGATTTC
>Ga0307988_1001667_pt1 | contig 12089 bp, 11 predicted proteins | sample EllFjometagen183_FD_203166 | JGI IMG/M metagenome (GOLD analysis project Ga0307988, IMG submission 203166) | Marine microbial communities from Ellis Fjord, Antarctic Ocean - #183 | ecosystem: Environmental > Aquatic > Marine > Unclassified | place: Southern Ocean | collected 2014-10-08 | reverse complement strand
GGTCATTTTATACCATAGGTCGAATTGAGATATGAATAGTGAATTTCTTGAAAAAATTTTTCGAAGCCTGTTTTGGTTTTTTCCGAAATTTCGCTCAAGGTAATTTTTTGAATATTTCAAATAACATGATAGGTAAAATAAATCACCTTTTCCTTGACATAGAATGTTATTTGTTTATATTAATAAGCTAAGACATTATTAGTTTGATGAAAAAAAATAATCTTTCTTGTTCCTACACTGCACCAGAATGAGACATTATTATTAAAAGAAATGTAATGCATAACTAAAGAGGAGGAATTTCTAACAGATAATAGGTTTTGAGAAGTGGGAGGTATAGAATTATTGCAGTCATATATCTCACATAAATAAATATTAACAACATAAGGCAAATAAGCTAATTATCATTGTTTGAGCATGAACCAAAAAAACGGAGATTTTTAAAATGGCTAAATATATGGAAAGGGAAGAAGTAAATTTAGAACTATTGCAAGAGTTGCTGGAGATGCACTACGATGCAAAAATGGATAAGGAAGACAATGAAATTTTTTTGAAAGATTTGTGTATTACTCTACGTCTAGACGTAGAACGTTCAATTATTCAGTTAAATGCTAGATTAACCCCTAGTGAAAAAGTCTCCTCGGCAAAAATACTGAAATATACAAATGAGTGCAATAAGAATTTTATTTTAGCGAAAGTTGTATTAATTGAATTTGAGGATGAAAATTCAAAGAAGCTTAGGTCCATAAGATTTGAATATGAAATTGACTACTATTACGGTTTCTCTCCTGTTGGCATTATTAAGGCTGTCAAAAAATTCGATAATATAGTTGAGTTGATGATTGAGAAAGGAAACGAATTGAAAGTTTTGGGATAATCAAGGTTGCATATATCACCAACAAATATTCTCATTGACGGCACAAAGCCATTTGAGCGTAGATTAAAGACAAGGAATAACGTGAGGTGTTTTATGTTTGGCAATTTTTGTGTTTCTAGTAACAACAGGATGTGCTTCCTGTGTTGGCGTTCGGAACTATAATTTTGTCCATGTACGTTACTCCCTGGTCTATGAATGTCTTCAGCTCTGCTTCGCTTAATTTTAACGGATGAGCTAAGTCTTTGACAAGGGCAAACAGTTTTGGTGTATCTTTTTTTGTAATGTATCCGCAGTCGGTAGATATTAAAATCGCCAGAATAAGATACTGAAGTACTGCTTTGGTATCTGGGTAACATTGAATGCAAAGTTCTGTAGATGCTTCTGTATAGGCCTGCAATGCATCTTCTCGAGACTTATAATCAATATTTAAGTCTGGCGGATATTCTTCATGGCTATAAAAGGTGCAAAATATTGTATCTTTACTTTTCATGACAGTTTGATTGATGAATATTTAATATATATTATATATATATGTATATTTGTTTTTTGTTTAAAGTTGAGTAGAATTATTTATAGTTATTAAATTATAATTAATTTAAATGTGGTAAAATTACCACATTATAATAACATATATATATATTATAATTACCTCCTCCAGTACTGGAACCTACTTAATCTTTTTAGTATATCTAGTTTATATTTAATACCTAACTATTATTATACTGACTATTAATCCAGCTATATGTTTATGGTTATTAGGACGCCTCTCAAGGGCCTTTAATATAATTACCTGGTGCAGAATAGGATGTCAGATTGATGGATGCTGAATATAGCGGGAAGTGATATATTGTAAAATCCACTATATAGGTGAATATGAGATTTAAGGATGAATGGATACGATTTTTAGATTGATTCATATAACATACATTAAATTAATATAAAAGTATTAATTAAAGTGGTTATACTGGATAGTCAAAAAGGGTCATTTTACCCTATAAAGAAATAAAAATGAAATTTTAACAAAAAGAAGCCAATAGTTTTGAAATAGGCTCATTATATAAAAGAGAAGTGAATAAAATATAAATTAATATTTACTTGAAAAATCATAGAAAATAGATATAGTATATAAAGGTAACGTTGCCAAAACACAAGGATTGTCATTTAAATATGCGGGAAACATCGGCAAAGCATTCATTACTATTAAAAAATAGTCTTCATGAATTTAAAATTCTTGAGCATGTTGAATCCACCCCATTATTAACCAATCGTATGCTTGCCATAAAACTTGGCTGTAGCTTAAAATTAGCGCATAAACTCTTAGGCAAAATGGTTGATCGCGGTTGCTTACATGTGAAAAAGGTTCATTCACGGCGCTGGGATTATTTTTTGACACCCAAAGGTATTTCTGAAAAAATACGTTTAACTTATGAGTTTCTACAGTTTTCCATGCAATTTTATAAAGACGCCAGAAAGAAGAGTTCGCAATTATGTCGTGATTTTGTTGAATCAGGCGTTAAACAAGTGGCACTTCTAGGAGCTGGAGACTTAGCGGAAGTAGTATATCTCGGGATCAAAGAGTGGAATCTTGAATTGGCGGATGTTTTTGATGATGAAACCGAAAAGTTTATCAATCACAAAGTAAAAAAGATAAAAGAGTTGGAGTTTTCAAATGCGGAAGCTATTATTGTGTGCACTTACGATCCCCAAAAACCAATGGATGAAAACTTTATGCCGGAAAACATCAAAGCAAACATACCATTATACAATGTTTTTGGCGAAAAATTGCCGGCGCGACTGCTTCGGGATAACAAATAAAGAAATTCAATGATTAATCGAGCAAAAAAACTTATTGGAAAAGCATGGGAACACAAAGGTTTGCGGTATTATGGAGCAAATAGTATTTGGTTGTTCGCGGAAAAAACTGTTCGCATTGTTATAGGTCTTGTAGTCGGGATTTATGTTGCTCGGCAATTGGGGCCGGGTAAATATGGTTTATTGAGTTACGCAGTTGGTTTTGTCGGTATATTCTCTATAATAGCCAGCTTTGGACTGGATCCTGTTGTTGTCCGGGAATTAGTGAAATACCCAGAAAAACGTAATAAACTCTTGGGTTCAACCTTTGTTTTAAAGCTGTTGGGATTTGTTTTAATGCTGAGCGGGGTTGGGATTGCCTTATATTTCAGTTCTAAAGATTACTCGACCAAGCTAATTATTCTGGTAATTGCAGCAGGGTATTTATTTCAAATTTTCCAGACAATAGACTTTTATTTTCAATCGCAAGTTCTTTCCAAATATGTAGCAATCTCACAAATAATAGCTTGGGTTATGGTTTCATTTGCTCGCGCGTTCTGTGCTTGGCAGAATTACCCTTTAATTTATTTTGCATGGCTGGAAGCAATATATATGTGCCTGGTAAGTCTGGGTTATTTGTTCTTTTATGTAATTAAGGTAAGCCATCCATTTCACTGGCGTTTTGATCTTAATATAGCAAGAGGCTTATTCAAATATTCCTGGCCCTTATTACTCAGTAGCGCGGCGGGTGTAATATATATGCGTATTGACATAATAATGATCAAAGAGATGCTTGGTAATACGGATGCCGGATATTATTCGGTCGCGGCTAAGTTGAGTGAGATATGGTATTTTTTCCCGTTGGTTATCGGTAATACGCTTTTGCCGGCTGTGATCAGGTCAAAAAAAATATCAAAAGTTCATTATATGAAAAGACTTCAAAAATATTATACTTTCATGATTTGGACTGCTATATTATTATGTGTGGGAATGAATTTAATAAGTTATCATCTGGTAACAATTTTATACGGGAAAGAATATGCTCCAGCTGTTATTCCATTAATTTTCTATATGTGGTATTTGGTGGTTATGTGCGCGATGATTCCATTTGGAAATTGGTTAATGGCTGAAAATATGCAGTCTTATGCGATAGTATATACAGGATGTGGAGCTATTATCAATGTAATCTTAAATTATATTTTGATACAAAAAATTGGAATAAATGGAGCCGCTATAGCAACAGTGGTCGGCCCATTTGTAAGTTTTTTAATAATTGGTTTTTTAAATAACAAAACAAGGCGGCAGCTGTTTATGGCTCTAAAAGGACTTTTGCTTGTTGATTTATTTAAATTAATATTCTGTAAACAATAATATAGATCTAATTATAAAATAGGTAGAGATAATGATAATATCAAGAACACCTCATAGAATATCATTTTTAGGCGGCGGAACAGATTATCCTGAATATTATATGAAACATGGCGGTAAAGTCCTAGGGACTGCGATTGATAAATATTGTTATTTGAATGTCAGAGAACTGCCGCCATTTTTCACTCATAAGCACCGCATAGTTTATTCAAAATCTGAAAACACCCAGACTCTGGACGAAATTCAACATCCATCAGTTCGAGCGGTCTTGAAGCATCTAGGCGTTGATTGTGGAATGTCTATTCACCATGATGGCGATATTCCTGCTAGAAGCGGAATGGGATCGAGTTCGGCTTTTACTGTAGGTTTACTCAAGAGTATGCACGCGCTTGAAGGTAAATATATTTCCAAGGAAGACTTGACCCGTGAATCAATTTATATTGAACAGAAACTTATAAAAGAAAATGTAGGTTCACAGGATCAAACCTTTGCGGTTTATGGTGGTTTCAATCTTATAGAATTCCAGAAAAATGGAGAAATTGAGGTCAAACCAATAATTATTCAACCGGAAAGGATGCATTCTTTTGAATCTAATCTGATGTTGTTTTTTACTGGTTTATCGAGATTTTCTTCTGAGATAGCGGAAGAGCAGGTGAAGAACACTTCGCTTAATATTGCAAAGCTTGATAAAATGAAAGATTTGGTAGATCAAGCAGTGCAGATTGTTGCAGACGAGGAAAATAATTTGAATGATTTCGGAGCTCTCTTAAATGAAACCTGGCATATTAAAAAGCAATTATCGTCTCAAGTAAGTAATAGTTTGATCAATGATATATATAAGAAAGCTTTGGCTGCCGGAGCTCTAGGCGGAAAGCTTCTCGGAGCCGGTGGTGGTGGTTTTATGTTATTTTATGTTCCGCCTGAAAAACAAGCCGCGGTTAAAAAAGACTTAAGTGAATATTTGCATGTTCCGTTCAAATTTGATTTTGAAGGTTCAAAGGTAATAGTATATCAACCTGAAAATCAGTCAAGGATATTTTTATGAAGGATAACAATTTTAGTTTACCATTGATGGAAAACAACATAACAGAAGGTGACTTGGCTGTTCTCATTGACTTTTTAAAGCAGAATCCACGATTGACCCAATCTGAAAATGTTAAAGAGTTTGAAAAAGAATGGTCGGATTGGTTAGGGGTAAAATATAGTGTATACGTCAATTCAGGAGCTTCCGCTAATTTAATAACAATGGCTGCTTTGAAGCATCTGTATGGGGAAGGGGAGGTTATCGTTCCTACTTTGACTTGGGTATCTGATATTGCTACGGTTATACAAAATGGTTTCAGCCCTGTTTTTGTTGATATCAACCCTCGCAACCTGGGAATGGATGAAGATCAAGTATTCAATGCTATTACAAATAAGACAAAGGCCGTTTTTATGACCTACGTACAGGGTTTTAACTGCCTATCGGATAGACTTCTAAATGAATTAGAAAAAAGAAATATTCTTTTGATAGAGGATGTTTGTGAATCTCACGGCGCTACTTTCAAGGGGCAAAAACTTGGAAGTTATGGATTCGCTTCAAACTTTTCATTTTATTTTGCACACCATATGAGTACGATAGAAGGCGGTATGGTATGCACAAATGACAAGAAATTTTATGAAACAATCAGGATGTTCCGTTCACACGGTATGGTCAGAGAATCTCACGATGAAGAATTGATTGAACGCTACAAATCAGAAAATCCAGAATTATCTCCAGACTTTATATTTGCCTATCCGGCTTATAATGTTCGTGGTACAGAAATAGGCGGAGTTCTTGGTAGAACTCAATTGAAAAAATTGGACACTAACAATAAACAACGTCAAGAAAATTTTAAACTATTTTTAGACAGGCTTGATTCGGGTAAATACAGAACAGATTTCGATGTAGAAGGCAGTTGTAATTATGCTTTTTGCCTGGTAATAAAAGAGGCCGATCCTGAGTTCAGAGCTCGATTTGAAAAAACGATGAAAGCAAATAATGTTGAATTTCGTAGAGGTAGCTCAGGCGGTGGCAATCAATTGCGTCAGCCCTACCTGAAAGGCATTGTAAAAGAGGGTGAATGGAATAATTATCCAGAGATTGAGCATATTCATTTTTATGGATACTATATAGGTAATTATCCATCACTGGATAAGCAACGAATAGAAAAACTTTGTAAAATTTTAAACAGCGTCCAATAAGGAGAGTGTATGTCATACAATATTTTAGTAACAGGTGGGGCGGGTTATTTAGGGTCGGTAATGGTGCCGAAATTACTTGAACTTGGGCATAAAGTTACGGTTCTTGATTGTTTCATGTATCAACAACATTCTCTTGCGGAATGTTGCGCTAACGATAATTTTGATATTGTTCGTGGTGATTGCCGGGATAAAAAACTTTTAGCAGAATTAACTAAAGGGAAAGATTTTATTTTCCCATTGGCTGCATTGGTTGGAGCTCCGCTTTGCGACCGTGATGTGATTGCCGCTAAAACAGTAAACCGTGACGCGATCAAGACTTTAACAGAAGTTATTTCTGATGATCAGAAAATTGTTATTCCTATTACAAATAGTGGCTATGGAGTCGGCGAAAAAGGTAAATTCTGTACAGAAGAAAGTCCATTGAATCCAATTTCACTTTACGGTAAAGTAAAAGTTGAAGCGGAAGAGATTGCTTTGAGTCGGGCTAATAGTATTAGTTTGCGTCTTGCTACGGTTTTCGGCATGAGCTCCAGAATGCGTCTTGACCTCTTGGTCAACGATTTTGTTTATCGTGCGGTAAAAGACGGAACAGTAGTTATTTTTGAAGGTCATTTCAAACGTAACTATATTCATATCCGCGATGTTGCTCGTGCGTTTATTCATGTGATGAATAATTTTGATAAAATGAAAGGTCAGCCTTATAATGTCGGTCTTTCGGATGCGAATATTTCAAAACTTGAGCTTTGCGCTAAAATAAAAGAGCAGGTTCCGAAGTTTGTCTATATTGAAGAGAAAATTGGGGAAGATCCTGATAAGCGTGATTATATCGTCTCCAACGAAAAAATAGAAGCGACTAGATTTATGCCAAAATACTCCTTGGATCACGGTATCCGAGAACTTATAAAGGGCTATACAATTATTAATAATTCGAGATACAGCAATGTCTAAATTAAATACAATTAAAGAATTGAAACAGAAAGCCGACTGGGTGAGAAATCAGACCATAGCACTGCATGGAAGATCTCCCGAGACAAGGGTTGCGTCAAGCTTGTCCGCAGTAGAAATTCTTACAGTTTTATTTTACGGGGATAAGCTGAAGTTTAATCCGGCTAATCCGGATTGGGAAGACAGAGATAGGTTTATTGCCAGCAAAGGGCATGGATCTATTTCGTTTTATCCGATTCTTGCGGATCTGGGATTTTTTCCCAAAGAAGAGCTGGAAATAATTGGCAAAAAGGAATCATTTCTGGGCAGTATTCCTGATCCGGTGATACCCGGTTACGAAACAGTTAATGGTTCTCTGGGACATGGTCCTGGAGTTGGAGCCGGAATGGCTTTGGGATTAAAAGTCAAAAAGTCTGACAGTAAAGTTGTGGTCATGATTGGTGATGGCGAGATTTATGAGGGTGCTGTGTGGGAAGCTGTAATGTTTGCTGGACATCATAATCTAAATAATTTAACTTTTATTCTTGATCACAATAAAATATCAATGCTTAACTACTGTGATGAAATTATATCTCATGGCGAGATTGAAAAAAGATTTTCTTCTTTTGGCTGGGGTACTCATAGAGTTGATGGGCATGATATTGATTCATTGTCAGAGGTGTTTGATAAGATATTTAATAATAATAGTTCAAAACCGCAGATACTTATTGCGGACACAATAAAAGGCAAGGGAGTCTCTGAACTTGAGAACGATCATCTTTGTCACATAAAAAGCTTAAAAGCTGACAGGGTGGATGAACTTTTGCGAGGTGATGACAAATGATTAACAAGCCAAGAGCAATGCGTGATGTCTTTTTGAAGAAAATCCATACGGAAATGGGAAAAGATTCATCAATATTTTTTGTTACTGCTGATTTCGGTTCTCCGGTGCTGGATAGTATTTTATCTGATTTCCCAGATAGAGTAGTAAATGTCGGTATTGCCGAACAAAATCTCATCAACATATCGACTGGGCTGGCTTTAGAGGGCTTCAAAGTCTATGCCTATGCAATAGCCCCGTTTATTACTATGAGGTGTTACGAACAGATCAAAGTTAATCTGTCATTACTTAATGAACTGAAAAATATGGATGTCAATCTTATTGGTGTGGGTGCCGGCTTCAGTTATGTTGTTTCCGGTCCAACGCATCATTCTATTGAAGATATTTCAATAATGCGGACATTGCCGAATTTTCAGGTGATTTCGCCTTCAGACTGGGTGTCAGCGGAAGCTTCATTTGAATTAACACTGAACAGCAAAGGTCCTAAATATTTCAGATTTGACAGTCAAATTTATCCAGCTATCTATGATGAATCCTTTGAGTTTCCTGAAAGCGGCTTTAATATTTTGACGGAAGGCGAGGATGCTGTCATGATTGCCACTGGTTATATGACCAAGCACGCACTGTTGGTCGCGGAGGAACTCAAAAAAGATAATATAGATCTCAAGTTGATAGATTTGTTCAAGCTAAAATATGTTGATCAATCACTTTTGGCAGAAAAACTAAAACAATTTTCTAAAGTATTTACTCTAGAAGAAGCATTCATCAAAAAAGGTGGCATGGACTCTTTAGTGCTTAACCTTGTAAACGATTTTGAATTAAAGGCGAAAGTTATTGCTATGGGAATCAGCGACGAATATAAATTCGCGCTTGGCACTCGTGAAGAATTATTCGCCAATTACTCTTTGGATAAAGACAGTATTGTTGATAAAATAAAAGGCGAATTGAATAATGAATAACGAGAAGTATGACATTGTTTTAATAAATCCAGGTGACCGCAAACAGGCTTTCCAAGGCTTAGCCTTGGATGTAGCCGCTATAGAACCACCCTTCTGGATAGTGGTTATTGCTGCTTACTTGCGAAACAAAGGCTTTAAGGTGGCAATTATAGATGCTAACGGCGAAAATATTGCACCTGAGGAGACTACAGCGAGAGTTGACGCTTTTAAGCCATTGCTTAGCGCTGTTATTGTTTACGGCTCACAGCCTTCGGCTTCGACTCAAAATATGCCTTCAGCAGGAAGGATTTGTACAGAAATGACAAAATACGGAAATTCAAAAATAGCTATTGGTGGTTTGCATCCTTCGGCGCTACCTGAACAGACATTGAAAGAAGAAAATGTTGATTTTGTCATTGACGGCGAAGCTATCATAACTATTGAAAAGCTTTTGCGGAAACTACAGAATGACGATAATGATTATGACGATGTCGGTGGTCTTTGGTGGAAAGAAGGCGACACGATAAAGCACACAGAACGTTATCCAATAATCAAGGATCTCGATGAGTTCCTGCCAGTTGGAGCATGGGATTTGCTGCCCATGGATATATACAGAGCGCACAACTGGCATTGTTTCGACGATATAGAACACCGTCAGCCATATGCGGCGATTTATACCAGTTTGGGTTGTCCTTTTAATTGTGTATTCTGCTGTATAAATGCCCCATTTGGAAAACCCTCTATTCGCTATAGAAGCCCTGAAAAAGTTCTTGATGAAATGGAGCTACTTGTAAAAGAATACGGGGTCAAGAATTTAAAAATTGTTGATGAGCTTTTTGTTTTAAAGAAAAGCCATTATATGACTATATGCAAAGGGATTATTGACCGTGGTCTTGACTTAAATATCTGGGCTTACGCCAGAGTCGATACAGTAGACCCTGATGATTTGGAAATCATGAAAAAGGCTGGTGTGAACTGGCTTGCGCTGGGCATTGAGTCCGCTAATCCGAAAGTCCGTGACGGCGCGACAAAAAACATGAGAGTAAATGAGATAAAAGAAGTTGTAAGAATGATTCAAGATGCCGGTATTCGGGTTATTGGTAATTACATTTTTGGTTTGCCTGATGACACTTTGGAAACCATGCAGGAAACTCTGGATATGGCACTTGATTTAAATTGTGAATTCGCCAATTTATATTCGGCAATGGCTTATCCTGGCTCAAAACTTTATGATATAGGAATCAATGAAGGATGGCAACTTCCTGAAAGTTGGGGAGGTTTTTCACAGCATTCTTATGATTGCTTACCGCTTCGCAATAAACAGCTGTCAACGGCGGAGATCTTAAAATTCAGGGATGACGCCTTTGATACATATTTCAAGAATCCAAATTATTTAAATATGCTCGAAGAAAAATTCGGCTATAAAGTACGCGAACATATCGAAAATATTGCCGCTAAAAAACTGAAGAGAAAATTATATGAATAATATTAATAATATAACTGCTGTTATTCTTGCCGGCGGCAACGGAACCAGATTGAAAACGCTTGTTTCGGATCGCCAGAAAGTTGTTGCTCAAATAAAAGGCAGACCGTTTTTGAGTATATTATTGGAGCAGATTGAAAGCTTCGGCATAAAAAAAGCAATTGTTTGTACTGGATATATGTCAGAAACCGTGGATGCGGTTGTAAAAAAATATAATGGCAAAATCAGTGTTTCCTGTTCTCTTGAAGAAATTCCGCTTGGTACTGGCGGCGCGGTGAAAAATGCCTTGTCTTTAGTTGAAACGGATTATTTTATGTTAATGAACGGAGATTCATTTCTTGATATTGACGGGGATTTTTTTTTTCAGAATATATCAGATTCCAAGGCACTCATGGCTTTGGCTAAAGTCAGCGATGTTTCAAGATATGGAGCTGTTGTTTTAGGCAAAGATGAAGAAATTATTTCTTTCAGCGAGAAGGGGGAATATTCAGGCGAGGGTTTGATAAATGCCGGAATTAGTTTGATCAACAAAGAATTATTCAAAGAATTCTGCCCTGATAAATTGAAATTCTCCATTGAAACAGAATTTTTTCCACTTCTGGTGGAACAAAAATGCCTTTCAGGTTTTGTCGAATGCGGCGCATTTATAGATATCGGTATCCCCGAAGCTTATCATAAAGCTGCTCAAATAATTAAAGGAAACTATAGTGAGCAATAAATACAAAAATCTTAAAGTGTTACACCTTGTTATGGAATTTTCAAGGTGGAGGCGTTCACGCTCATGGGCATATTCTGCTCAATTTAGTCTGAACGATGGATTAAAAGAACACGGAGTACAATGTTTTACTATAAATACTATGTGCTTGCCTGTAATAAAAAATTTATGTGAAGGCAAGAAATTTGATCAGGTTTGGCTTGAAATCGTTCATCAACCACTAGATAAAGAATTGCTAGAGTGGATTGCGCAATTAGCTCCTGTTCGTCTTGGTTTTGCCGGGGAGTCTTTGGAATATTCAGAGGCAGATTATCAGGGGTTCTCAGGCTTGCGAGAACTAAAAGAAAATGCAATATCCATGTTGCCATATTTAACCCATGTAATGCTTGTTGACGAAAAAGATGTCTATGATTTTGGAAAAAGAAAGGACCTTGAGACGATGTGGTGGATAGCTTCGATCCCTAAAAATTTCATTGCTTCTGAAATAAATAATTCTTCTTCTCCTTTTGCCGCTTTTGCAGGAACTATATACTCAAAACGTGCTAAGTGGCTCGAAATAGATGAACTGAAAACAGCTCTCGTTAAGCAAGTATCTTCTGAGGCTAACACTCTTTATCCTGCCTTTTACAATGCTTTACAATTTTCCATGTTTCACGGTTCAAAAATTATTGATATGCATGACGGAAAAATTTTCAAGAAATATCAACAATACTGGCTCTCTTTGCGAAAAATATGTTTTGAACGCTGGCTTCAAAAAATGCAATTGACTTGCGCTTCTGTAAATTTGCCGTCAGCTGTGAAAGCTTATGCGGGTAGGGTATGTGAAGCAATGAGTGCTGGAGTCCCGGTTCTTTCTTGGAAAATCCCTGAAAGACCCCAAAATGAAGCACTTTTTGAGCATGGGAAAGAAATATTATATTTCATTTTTTACA
>Ga0307988_1001666_pt1 | contig 12093 bp, 12 predicted proteins | sample EllFjometagen183_FD_203166 | JGI IMG/M metagenome (GOLD analysis project Ga0307988, IMG submission 203166) | Marine microbial communities from Ellis Fjord, Antarctic Ocean - #183 | ecosystem: Environmental > Aquatic > Marine > Unclassified | place: Southern Ocean | collected 2014-10-08 | reverse complement strand
TTTGATTTTCCACCCCTTATTCACACAATTAGTGTTGTTATTTGGGGGAATGTTTTTTTGGTCATGTCTGTAAAACGGCTTATAGCCTTAATCTTGAAGCTACGCAATTAGCTCATAGTACGTAATGGTAGTATTAAAGTAATTGATTTAGATGAATTCGAAGAACATAAAGTGCTCTATGGATACAGTAAAGACTTGCAAAAGAGGGTTTTTGAAGCTGTTGACATAGTAAAAAATGATATATCAAAAGGAAACTACCCTTTCGACCGTAATATTCTAATATAGGGCTAACCTTTTGTTTACAAATAAAAGTAATACGTATATAATTTAATATAGTCAAAAAAAAGCATCTTGTAGGAGGAAAATAATGAAAAAAAGAAAGTTAATTTTAGTGCTTGCCATGGTTATGGTAATTGCCTTTGTAGTAGCATCTTGTAGCGAAACAGAAACATATGTCAGTGATGTAGATGATGACTCTGTAGCAAGAATCAACGCAGTTGAAACAAGCTATACAGTTGTTGAAGGCGGAGAAGAGTACGGTGGTGTTTACTATGTCTATCCTAAAATTGAAGGAATGACAAACTTGTCAAAACAGGCCGATGCAAACGGAAACATGAAAAGGCTCAATACAAAGACAGCAGAAGCTAATGACGGTGTAAGAGGAGCGATTTCGGATAGTTATGAAGTTTTGATATCAAATGATAAACTTTTCTCAATAATTTTCCCAACTACACTTAATATCGATATAGCTACAAGAGCGATGGTATTTTTGGTTGAAGATCATAAATTTATCTATTCAATAGATAACCTTTTTGGACGAGTTGACAACAATTCGATGTTTGGTGAAATGAGGGCGGGTTTTGAAGCGGCCGGAGCTTCAACTACTCAGTCAGATGATGATTTTAGAAAAAATCTTATTTACTTCAAAGGTGATGACATGAAAGATCTTGAACTGCATATGACCTATTTCCTCGAAGGAAATCAGGATATAATGGTTCCATTTGAAGACGTATCTGATTATCTATTAGAAGAAAAAGCAGAATTATTTGATTTTGCAATCAACTAAATCACTAAAGCAGACCAAATAAAATGCCCTCGTAGTATGCGAGGGCATTTTATTAAACAATTTTTATTTATTTGGGAGGTTGGTTAGGTTTTTTACTTTAAAAGCTTTATGTAGCGGGTAGATGAATTGGTAATAAAGCCTGATTCGAAAAACCCACACCCTGTAAGAAAGAGGGAATATTTTTCCCATGATGGCTTAACATCAGTGTACCAGACCTTTGCTTCAGGAAAACGCTTTAATGCATAATCTACAGCTTTTTTACCGATACCAAGATTTTGATATTCGGGGAGTATGAAAATTCGTTCCAATTGGAAATTTAAATGACCGGTTCGAAAAGCTACAAACCCACCTGCCAGTTCACCGTTAAATATAATTTTATAAAGATAGCCGGTATCGGATATATTAACGTACCATTCCGGATCGTTAAACCCATCAGGTGCGGAAATAATATCATTTGAAAATACAGATTCTGATATTTTAGCGATATACGCGATGTCTTCAGGACAAGCCCGATTAATAGTGAGCATCAATATCCTCCGGAAAATTTTTCTGACACAAGTGCTGCTTCCTAAGTTAATATAACACAACGACCCCATATGGCTCAAGAGGAATACTTCCACTGAAAGTCAAACCGCTTAGTTTATCCTTATATTCTCTATCTATTGGTATATAAACTGTGCTATCAGTATGATTCATAGCAAAAACATATTGGCAGTTATGGCCCTTACGGATAACTGTTTCGACTCCTGGGACAGGTCTTATTGATGCTTTTTCAACATTTGCTTCAAAGCTGATAAAGTTAAATAGCGGAGTCAGGTCGTCAATATCCATATTGCAACCGACATAGTAGACTTTTCCTTTGCCGAAATTGTTAGCAGTTATGCAAGGTGTCCCTTTGTAAAATCCATCTATATATTCTGCAAGAACAGTAGTATCTTTGCTGTCGATCACATCACACCAAACATTTGATGTAAATTTGCCGGTCATACCAGATGAAGAGCGCGAATTTATGCCGATAGGATCGTAATTAACAACATCAATTCCACAGAGTTCCCTGAAATAGCCTGGAAGTGTAAGGCCGTTGATTTTATTAAATTCGTCTCTGTTCCCGGAACGGAAAGATATAATAAGATGACCTCCGTTTTGAACATATGAAGTAAGCTTCTTTGCATCAGCCTCCGATGAAATGTTATAAGCAGGCATTATTACTAGTTTATAATTGTCCAGATCTGCATCAATATCACGCACATCGCAATTTATATTGTTTCTGAGAATAGAGTTATGGGCAGTATACAGGAGTTTGTTGTAGTCGAATCCCTCTGAATGCCACTGGTATGAGTGGCTCCAGGTATTATCAAAAGAGTGAATAACACAGGCTTCGGAAACTATATCAGTATTATTAATAATATCACTCATAGCCAGCATTTCACTACCGGTTTGCTTTATTTCATCATAACGTTGGCGGGGAACTCCGTCGTGGTCCAATATTCCATGCCAATACTGCTCTGTACCAAATAAACAGGGGCGCCATCTGAAGTAAACGATTCCGTTTGCTCCATGTGAAACTGCCTGCCATGCCCAGAGTCGAATTTCGCCCGGGTTTGGAGTTGCATGCATAAAATTCCAGCCGTTCTGGCCGCTGCATTGTTCCATGACCCAAAACTTTTTATTTGTGTATCCACGTAGTTTATCGTGATTATATGATACCTCAGACAAGCCTGAGAATGGTCCATGGGCTATATTGGGATAACAATCCCATGTTATGAAGTCATATTGTTTGGCAAGTTTAAAATAGTCAATATCATAAAAACTACCCATGAAATTATGAGTAATAGGTTTAGTTATACCACCGTTACGAAGTTCTTGAATCTGCATATCTGAGTAATCACCAACAGAATCAGAAGCAAACCTACAGTAATCTAGAAAAAGTCCGGGGTTATGTGCATACATGTTGCTTGCTTTCGCATCGCAGACTGTGTGCGCGGGCAATACGACAGCATCAAAAGAATCATATTGCTGGCTCCAAAAAGCCATACCCAATTTTTCATTTAGGTTAGCTATTGTTTTATACTTTTTTTCAAGCCAGATTGAAAATGACTCTGAACAATCTTCACAATAGCAGCGCACAGTGTTATGACATCCGAATTCATTGTCCAGCTGCCAGGTAATAATATTTTCGTTGTCTCTGTACTGAGCGGCCATAGCTGTAATGATTTTTTTTGAGAATTCTGTAAAAACAGCACTGTTAAAACAATAGTGCCGACGACTTCCAAAACCACGAACATGTCCATATTCGTCTTTTTGATAGATTTCAGGATGTTTATCCATCAACCACTTTGGTGGTGCAGCAGTAGGAGTGCACATAACAACTTGGATATTATTCTCAACAGCCAGGTTAATTACTTTATCCAGCCATTCAAAATTAAATACACCTTCAGATGGTTCCATAAGCGTCCATGCAAATTCTGCAATGCGGATGGTGTTTATACCGGCATCCTTCATCATATGAAGATCTTCAGCCCATCGCTCTTCCGGCCAGTGTTCCGGATAATAATCAGTACCATAAATCATAGAAAAGCACCCCCAAAAAACTCCTCAACATTATATCACATAAAAAAATGAAAATTGTCCCTAGGGACAAATCGACAAAAAAATGAAAAAACACCCTAGGGACAATTTTCAAAAATAATAAAAATTCTTAGGACAAATTTTCAACAGAGATATTTTTATGGTTTGATACACAGAACTATGTTAAAAAAATAACTAATGCTACAGTGATTGATAAAAATTAGACGATACATTATAATACAGGTTATGAAACAGAAGAAACATATTAAAGGAGGCGTGAAGACGCCTCATTACAAGAACACGGCCAAGTCTGAAACAAAATTCATGCCCATACCGGAAAAAATTGAAATACCAATGTTGCACCATATAGGTGCACCTTGTACGCCTACTGTAAAAAAAGGCGATGAGGTTATGGTTGGAACGCTGATTGGCGACAGTGGAGCATTTGTAAGTGCACCCATTCATTCAAGTGTTTCGGGGACGGTCGTGGATGTCAAAAAGAGGCTGTTTCCAAATGGCGCAAATGTAGATTCAGTTATTATTAAATCTGATGGACTTCAGACTATTGACCCTGGCATTAAACCACCTGATATTAAATCCAAAGATGAATTTCTCAAAGCTGTGCGTGCCTCTGGGCTGGTCGGCCTTGGCGGTGCTGGATTTCCTGCACATGTCAAACTGAATCCACCCAAGGATAAGAAAATTGATTATCTTTTAATTAATGCAGCAGAATGTGAACCTTATATTACATCTGACTACCGTGAAACTATAGAGAACTCATGGAATATTATAAGCGGTATCAATATAGTAATGGATTTTTTGGATATTGAAAATGTAATTATTGGGGTTGAAGACAATAAGCCCACAACTATTAAGATTCTGAATGATATAGCTGATACAGATAAAAAGATTACAGCGGTATCATTGAAATCCAAATATCCTCAGGGCGCAGAAAAAATGCTGATATATGCACTCACCGGCAAAAAAGTACCAGCAGGCGGGCTTCCCATGGATGTGGGCGTTATAGTCATGAACGTAACAAGCGTATCTTTTATTGCCAAATATATGAAAACAGGTATGCCGCTGGTGAAAAAACGTCTTACAGTGGATGGAGCAGTTATAAAAGAACCATCTAATGTAGAAGTTTGCATAGGAACCTATATAAAAGACCTTATAGATTTTTGCGGTGGTTTCACTGAAGAACCATATAAAATTTTAATGGGTGGACCTATGATGGGCCTGGCCCAGTATACAGCAGACACACCTATCCTTAAGCAAAACAATGCTATATTGGCATTCAATAAAAAACAAAGCATGCTTCCAGAACAAACTGCATGTATAAGATGCGGAAATTGCGTCCGGGCCTGTCCAATGAGCCTGATGCCGCAGCAACTTGATGTGTTCTCAGAAGCTCAGGATGTTGAGGAACTTCAAAAATACAATATTATGAGCTGTATAGAATGCGGATCATGCTCTTATGTTTGTCCAGCAAAGCGGCATCTTGTTCAGTCAATAAAAAAGGGAAAAGTATTGGTTAAAACGAAAGGTCAAAAATAATGATGATCATTAACCTTATAATAGAAGGCGGAGGAAATTTCAATGGCTGAAAACAGACTCATAGTTAACTCTTCCCCTCATATGAAATGTCTAAAAAACACAAGCAGCATAATGCTTGATGTTATAATTGCACTTATACCAGCTGTTATTCTGAGCGTATATTTCTTTTCTTATGTTGCTGCAATAATAATTGCTGTTTCTGTTGCTACGTCAGTAATATTTGAATATCTTTACAACTTGGTATCTAAGAAAAAACAAACAGTGAGTAATCTTAGTGCTGTGGTGACAGGATTAATACTCGCATTAAATCTACCACCTGTTAAATCATCTATATGGATTGCAGCAGTTGGTACCTTAATTGCAATAGTTATTGTAAAAATGTTATTCGGCGGCATCGGAAAAAACATATTTAATCCGGCAATTGCTGCAAGGGTATTTCTTACGGTATCATTTGCATCACAGATGACATCATGGGTAGCTCCCGGTGTTGACGGCGTATCAGCTGCAACGCCTCTTGCGCTTGCTAAAGCAGGTGAAATTACCGTTTATCTCGACCTATTTCTTGGAAATGTAGGAGGAAGCCTGGGAGAAACCAGTGCGTTCGCATTACTTATAGGCGGGTTATGGCTCCTTCTTAGAAGAGTAATAACATGGCATATTCCGGTAGCGTTTATTGGTACGGTTGCTTTAGGTGCAGTTGTGTTCGGACAGGATCCGTTGTTCCATGTTCTTGCGGGCGGCCTGCTTCTTGGTGCAATATTTATGGCAACAGATTATGTAACATCGCCTATAACGTGGAAAGGTAAGCTCATATTTGGGTTTGGCTGCGGGTTAATTACAATAGCTATAAGAGTGTATGGTAATCTTCCCGAAGGTGTTTCGTTCTCTATATTATTAATGAATGCACTTGTACCGCTTATTGACAGATATACGATTCCAAAGAGTTTTGGCGAGGTGAAGAAAAATGCGTGAAATATTTAAACCAGCATTCAGTCTTTTGTTAATCTGCGTCGTTATTACATTTTTTGTGGGTCTTACATACAATATTACTAAAGACACTATCAAACACAGAGAACTCGAGGAACTTAATGCAGCAATGTCAGAAGTATTGCCTGAAGGAAAAACCTTTAAAGAAATTACTAATGATTTTGAAGATGCATATGACGCAGTTAAAGTTAGTGGCGTATATGAATCCGAAGCCGGAATGGTTTTCAGTTTAATAACTTCGGGTTATGGCGGAAATGTGGCAGTTATAATTGGCATTGCTAACGACGGTACCATCAGTGGAGTTAGACTTGGCGCGAATACTGAAACACCATCACTTGGTAAACAGGCTGAAGAACCTTTCTTTACATCGCGTTTTAATAAAATTGCAGTAAATGCAAATATAGATGATTCTGTAGACTCTATTAGTGGAGTAACGATTACTTCTACAGCTGTAAAAAAAGCCGTTCAAGCGGCATGTAATCAATATAATCAATTAAAAGGAGGTGCCGGCAATTGAAAAAGCTTTTTAAAGAATTTACAAAAGGCCTAGTAAAAGAAAACCCTATATTTGTGCTGGTACTCGGAATGTGCCCGACTCTTGCGGTCACTACATCCGCAGAAAACGGATTAGGAATGGGTGCGGCTGCAACAGTGGTCCTCCTTGGTTCTAATATAGTAATATCAATGTTAAGGAAAATCATCCCTGATAAGGTAAGGATTCCCGCATATATAACAGTAATTGCAGGATTTGTTACAGTTGTGCAGCTTTTGCTTAAAGCATATCAACCTGACCTCGACAAGGCTCTAGGAATATTTATTCCTCTTATAGTTGTTAACTGTATTATTCTTGCAAGAGCAGAAATGTTTGCAAGCAAGAACAATGTAGTTAGTTCAATTGCAGATGCTCTTGGAATGGGACTCGGATTTACACTTGCGCTTTTCATTTTAGGATCAGTAAGAGAAATTCTGGGAACCGGAGCATTCTTCGGGATGGATTTGACCGGTGGGGTTGTAATACCAGCCACATCATTTATACTTCCGGCAGGTGGATTTTTAGTACTTGGTCTATTGATGGGACTTTTCAATAAAGTAACTAAAAAGAATCCATCATCAAAATTTGACTGTGCGCACTGTCCTTTACAATGCGTAGTAAAGCAGACGGAGGAGGTTGCTAAATGAAAACAATAATTTTTGTAATCATGGGAACCATACTGGTAGAAAACTTCGTGCTTCAGAAATTCCTTGGAATATGTCCTTTTCTTGGTGTTTCAAAGAAAATGAATTCAGCCGTCGGGATGAGTGGTGCGGTAGTGTTTGTTATGACACTGGCATCTGCTGCAACCTGGGCTGTCAATGAATATATACTACTGCCCAATGACCTGGAATTCCTAAGGACTATATCCTTTATTCTTGTAGTAGCAGCATTGGTTCAGTTCGTAGAAATAATACTTAAGAGGTTTATAAAACCATTATATAAGTCGCTGGGAATATACCTGCCGTTGATTACAACCAACTGTGCAGTTCTCGGGGTTGCGCTTTTAAACATCCAGAAATCATACGGATTCGGAATGTCTGTACTGTATGGATTTGCCGCAGGACTTAGTTTCACAGTGGCAATAATTTTGTTCTCGGGTATTAGGGAAAGACTGGAAACAGCTGACGTTCCCGAAGCGTTCAAGGGGCTTCCTATAGCATTGATTTCAGCGGCATTTCTGTCGCTGGCATTCATGGGCTTTCAGGGATTATTTACATTTTAACAGACTGGTAGGAGAAATATGGATTCAAGTTTATTTATAGCGGTAGGAGCAATTGCGGCACTAGGTCTGGTTTTTGGGATCATTCTTGCTGTTGCTTCAAAATTGTTCGCAGTTAAAAGCGATCCGCTTGTTGAAGAGGTACGGGCAGCATTACCGGGAGCTAACTGCGGGGCATGCGGATATGCCGGATGTGACCAGTATGCAGAAGCGGTTGCAGCTGATGAATGCAAGATAACACTTTGCACCGTGGGCGGAGAATCCTGTGCAAAAGATCTTGAAAGAATTACAGGACGCACCGCTGAAGCAGGGCAGCGTTTGGTCGCACGTGTCAATTGTGGCGGAACTTTGAATAACCGTAAAAAGAGTTACGAGTATACAGGGTTGGATACATGCCTGGATATGGCGCAACTGTACAGTGGAGACAATGCCTGTGCATATGGATGTCTTGGAGCGGGTGACTGCGAAAAAGCATGTCCTTTCGATGCTATTAGAATGGTAGAGGGTGTTGCATTTATTCTTGAAGATAAATGTAAGAGCTGTGAAATATGTGTAGGAGTATGTCCTAAGAATATTATTGAAATGGTTCCTGAAAATGCAGCCGTAACAATAGTATGCTCAAACACTGACAAAGGTGCAGTAGCTATGAAGGGCTGTGCGGTTGCTTGTATAGGATGCAAAAAATGCGTTAAAGAATGTCCCGTAGATGCAATTGAAGTCAATGATTTTCTTGCGAAAATCGATTATGATAAATGCATCAACTGTGGGAAATGTATACAAGTATGTCCCACAAATGCAATTCTAAGATATAACAAAAAGAAAAAGAAAATAGTTAAAAAAGCCAAAACCGAAGAAGCCTAACGGCTTCTTTTTTTACTTTAAATGAAAATTGTCCCTAGGGTCTTTTTTCATTTTTTTGTCGATTTGTCCCTAGGGACAATTTTCATTTTTGGAATATAATTTGTAAACAAATTGTTAAGTTTCATATAAAATCTACTTTTTAAAATTAAAGGTAGTATAATTTAATCATGAAAAAAGTTATTTTATTTGTTATGGTTTTTCTCATTTTTCTATCTGGCTGCAATGATAGTGCTAATCAAAGCACCGCTAAAAAACCAAATATAGACGTAAGTAGCAATCCTATAATAACTAATTCAAATGGAACGTCTTCAGAAATAACACCTACAAATGATTCGACAGAACAATTACCTGATGTTTTTGAGCCTGTCAATTTGCTTTCAATTTATCAACCGGCATATTTATCTAGGGAAAAATATTATAACTTAGACGGATGGCAGAAATATATTTATGATAAATTCGGTGTAGAAATAAACATTGCATATGGCTCAAAAATGAGTTCCTCGGTTTACTATTATAATTATCTTGTAAATAGCCCATATTCATGGCCTTCAAGAGCATTGGAATATATTGAAACCGAAGAAGTTTTTGATTTATCTGCGTATTATAAAAAATATAATTGGGAAAGTTTTATTGATCCTGATTACATAAAAAAGCTTTCGGTAAATGGAGAAATATATGCTGTTCCGACAGCTCCGCAGAAATATGTAATTCCCCGCTACTATAACAAGACATATCTGGATATTCTGGGAATTGATGTACCGACAGATATAAATAGTTTCATAGACTATCTTAGAAAGGCTAAAAAATTGATGGAGGGCGAAGGAATATTACTTCCCATGTTTGTACAGCAACGAACATTCTTTCAGAGTACGGCAGATATTTTCAGGGCTTTCGGGGCATATGTGAATAGCGAAATAAATTCTACCGTATCATATAATCCAAACACAAAAAGTTATGAAGACGCAGTTTTTTCAGAGAATATAGAAGAAGTCCTTGGTTTTATACGCACGCTTCAGGACGAGGAATTAATGGGAATTAATGGTGAAGCATATTGCCCAAACGATTACTTAACAAATCCATTTATAGGAGATAGATTGAAGGTGAACAAGGCATTTGCAACTGAATACAACTTTGTTTACAATACTCAGACAAATAGTTTCAGGAGATTCTTAGATGCACAGATTGATTATGAGACGGTGAACGGATATTACTTATCTCATTTAAATTCAAATAACATTTGTGAAATCCGCAGTGATATGGGGTTTTATGTCTTTCCAAAAAGTACACAGAATATTCATGGTACTGTTGATTTGTTTAATACTATAATGACTGATAGTAATTATTATGCTGATTTACTGTATGGGGTTGAAAATACTGACTATGCAGTTATCGATGAAAAAATAATGCCGAATATACCGACATTGGGAGCATTTCTGGGAATAAAAATGATTAAAACGGTTGAGGATACAAATAGTTATTATTCTGGAAACAATATAGATGTGATTAATAGTCTGAATCAAAGCTTATGTTATGAGTCCAATGTTTTTAATTTTGTAAAGACAAATAGTGACAGTAACAATTTTTCTACCGGTGGTTCTTTTCACGATGCGTTGTTTTTAATATGCATATCTCCTCAGGATGCAATAGAAGAATATAAAAAATGGTTTTTGCGAAGCGGAATGAGAACAGATATTGAAGAAATGAATGAAAAAATTGGAGCTATTACAACATACGACTATAACTAAAAATTTCCTCGGAATCAAATATTGATAAAGTTAAAAAGTATTCTGAAAATGAAAATTATCCCTAGGGTGTTTTTTCATTTTTTTGTCGATTTGTCCCTAGGGACAAATCGTTAATATGGGCAAAGGAAAGCATGGTAGTGTATAATAGTTTATGACGATTATACACTGCTTTTTTGCATTTTCAGGTAATGGAGGCTCGATTTGAAAGTTATTGATAAAAACATGAAGTTATTCGGCAAGGTGAGCTTGCTAGATATACTGATAATCCTGATTGTTATTGCTGGGATTATTGCTGCAGCCGCATATTTCGGGAAACATGGTACCGGAATTGGCTCAGTTGATACCCAAACCATTACATATGAGGTTATGGTTAAAAAAGTTGACATAGATATAGCCGATGACATAAAAATCGGTGATCAGGTAAATGACCGTGTTAAGGGTTATAACAGGGGCTTCGTTGAAAGTGTAGTGGTGGTTCCTCATTCTGAAAAAGCAACTGATCTTACAACAGGAGCTCAAGCTTTAAAAGAATATCCGAGCCTTTATGATGCTGTTATTAAGATAATCGTAAACGCAGAAGTTACAGACAGATATATTAATCTTTCAGGAAATAGAATGGATATTGGTAAAGAGGCATATCTTCAAATCGGAGCAAATGTATATAAGAGCTGGGTCTCGGCAATTGAGATACACGATGAAGGAGGAAGCCAATGAAACTTATTAATGAAAAAGGCAGACTTTTCGGCATCCTCAATATTTTTGATTTATTCGTAGTTCTACTGATTATATCCTTGATGGCAGGTGTATATTTTGTATTTATTCGCAACAACGATAGTGTTACCAAAGAAAATGTAAAAGTTATATATGAACTTCAATTGGAAGATGCACGAAAAGGATTATATATAGATGCGTTTTCTCCAGGAGAGAAAGTATATTTTAAAGAAAGCGATATTTTAATTGGAACAATAATTGATATTCGCTCCGAGGATGGATGGGAATACGAAACCGATGTAAACGGTAACTGGGTATATGCAAATACAGAAGGATTTTATGACATAATTCTTATTGTAGAAGCTGATGCGGTAAAATCCGGAGAAGGTTATATCATACACAATAATTGGAATGCTTTTACAGGCACATCAATAGAATTCTCGACAAGAAGGTACACAACCATCGGTCAGGTCATATCTCTGGAGGAAAAATGAAGCAGCGAAGTATCCTCATAGCTACTATGGCTCTTGATATCGGCGGCGCTGAGACCCATGTTGTTGAATTGTCCAGAAAACTGGCAAAATTCGGACATAGGGTAACGGTTGTTTCGAACGGTGGTATTTTTGAGGATGAACTTAAAGCCAGTGGAGTGCAGCATATCAAAGTTCCCCTTCATACAAAAAAACCCGGAAGTTTACTAAAATCATATTTTCTTTTGCGAAAAATTATAATCAACCAGAATATAGACATAGTACATGCGCACGCACGAATACCGGCTTTTTTATGTAATTTTCTATGCAAAAAACTAAATATACCGTTTGTTACGACGGTGCACGGTGAGTTT
>Ga0307988_1001665_pt1 | contig 12096 bp, 10 predicted proteins | sample EllFjometagen183_FD_203166 | JGI IMG/M metagenome (GOLD analysis project Ga0307988, IMG submission 203166) | Marine microbial communities from Ellis Fjord, Antarctic Ocean - #183 | ecosystem: Environmental > Aquatic > Marine > Unclassified | place: Southern Ocean | collected 2014-10-08 | reverse complement strand
GCAGACCTTCAGTAAAAAAGCTTTTATTATTTTTAAAATAAATATTTTTGGCCTGAAGGTCTGCCTGGGCAGTCATTCCAAATGTTGTGTACCTCACGTCAATACGGGGGAGAATGTTTTGAACATGCTCGTTATCAAGACAGAGAATTGCAAGACCATAAAAAGGAACTGAATTGATAAATTGAATAAATTTTTCCTTGATATCATCAATCCCTGTATAATAATCAAGATGTTCTAAATCAATGTTGGTTACAATGGCAATGGCAGGACAGTATTTAAGAAAGGATCCGTCACTTTCATCAGCTTCGGCTACTATAAAATCTCCTTTGCCGTGAAGCGCATTTGTATCCAGATTTTTTAAAAGCCCTCCAATAATCACTGTAGGATCAAGCCCTGCTGTATTAAGAACTTCAGAGACCATGGCGGTGGTAGAGGTCTTACCATGGGCACCTGAAACTGCAATAGAATATTTAATTCTCATTAGCTCTGCCAGCATTTCTGCTCTTGGAATGATAGGAATTGAATCTTCTATTGCCTGCACAACTTCAGGATTAGTATCAGATATGGCAGTTGAAGTTACGACCACACTTGCACCTTCTATCTGTTCTTTTTTATGCTTGATATAAATTTTAGCCCCTTGTTCTTCGAGCTTTTTTGTTATAGTTGAGGATTTAATATCAGAGCCTGAAATCTTGTACCCGAGACTGATAAGAAGCTCAGCAATTCCACTCATTCCAATTCCACCGATTCCTACAAAATGTATATGGTATGCTTTTTGGTACATGTTAGTTCCTATCTGAAATCATTTTTAAAATGTGTGTTGCAATTTTTTGATCAGCATCTGGTTTTGCAAGTTTCAATGATGCCTTGCCCATGGAAATAAGCAGTTCTTTATTTGCTTTTAATGATTCAATATGCTGCTTGATAACTTTCCCATCTATATCCTGATCTTTAATTATTATCGCTGCATTAACTTTTTCAAGTTCCTCTGCATTGCTTGTCTGGTGATCATCAGCCGCATAAGGGTAAGGTATAAGAATAGAAGGAAGGCCCTTTAGATTTATTTCAGATATTGTTCCGGCTCCGGCTCTTGAAATAATGAGATTTGCCATATCTTGAAACAAGCCAAGGTTGTTGAAAAATGCTTTTACAATGATGTTGTTAATATTTAATTTTGAGTATTGTTTCTGAATCTCTTTTTCATCGTTTTGCCCTGTTTGATGGATGATATTGTAAGACTCTAAATTATTCATTATTCTGAATGCTTCAACAACAGCTTTATTTATGCTGCTGGCTCCCTGGCTGCCGCCGGAAATTAGAATGGTGAATTTGTTTTTGTCAATAAGCTTTGTTAAATCAGCTGACGAGAATTTTTTTTGTTCAATTTTTCTGACCGGATTCCCTGTATGGATGGCAGTTTTTTTATCTGATAGCAATTTAGTTGTTTTAAAATTTAAAAATATTACATTTGCAATTTTTGAAAGCATTCTGTTTGTTAAACCAGGTATTGTATTCTGTTCTTGTATGCCTGTTTTAATTCCAATGAACCATGCAGCTATAACGACAGCAAAAGAAGAATAACCGCCGGTTCCGATAACCATTGATGGTTTAAATTTATTTATGATCATAAGTGCCTGAATAATGGATATGGGGATAATGGCAAGGGAAAATATCAGGCTCAAAGGATTTTTCCCTTTTATTGGCCTTGAATATAATTTTGCATGATCAAATCCAAAACTTTTTGTTACTCTGGTTTCAAAATCAGTACCAAGACCTGCAAAAAGTATTCTAACATGGGTGTCCGCAAAAATAAGCGCCTGGGCAATGGCAATACCGGGAAATAAATGTCCACCTGTTTTACCCCCGGCAATTAATATATTGAGTTTTTGATCAGTCATTTTTTACTGATGCTCCAATATTTATAAGAATACCCATGGCTGCCATATTAATAAGAAGTGAAGTGCCGCCATAACTTAAAAATGGAAGTGTAAGCCCTTTTGTTGGCAATGTTCCCAAGGCAACTCCGATGTTGATGATCACCTGTAATGCAAGACTTATTGTTAAGCCAGCTGCGATCATACTTCCAAAGATATTATCCGAAGTCCTGGCAATTTTTGCGCCCCGTATCAATATAATTCCGTATAGAATGAAAACTGAAGTTACACCAATCAACCCAAGTTCTTCTCCTATAATTGAAAAAATAAAATCTGTGTGAGGTTCCGGAAGGTATTGTAATTTTGCAATACTTAGACCCAAGCCTTTACCAATAATACCGCCTGAACCGAAAGCTTTGAGTGAATGTGTGATCTGGTAACCCGTATTATACGGGTCAGCCCAGGGATTTAGAAACGCAAAAATTCTATCCATGCGATAGCTGACTTTGTAGACTAAAAAGTAGAGTATGGGAATTAAAAACGGTACAGGGCTCAAAAGGTGAAGAATTGGAACGCCTGCAATAAACATCATGCCCCATGTTATTAACCCCAGGATAATTACAGAACCAAAATCCGGCTGAATGATTATAAGCAGTGAAAAGACGCTGAAGATGATTAAGTGGGGAAAAAACCCTACAGTATATTTAGTAATCAGGTCCTGCTTTTTAGAAAGTGAGTAGCTTAAAAAAATTATCAAGGCAAGTTTTGCAAATTCAGCTGGCTGAAAAGTGATGCTGCCTAAATTGATCCACCTGTGTGCACCTCCGGCTTCAATATTAATGGAGGGAAAAAGTACTGCCACAAGAAGCCCTAAGGATGTTAAAAAAATAACATAAGCAAGGGGCCTTAGGAATTTATAGGGAAAAGAAGAAGTAAAAAAGAGCACTCCAAAGCTTATTAAACAGAAAAGCGCCTGTTTTTGAAGATAATGGAAATTATTGTTAAACTTTTGCATGCTTATGCTGGAACTGGCACTGTAGACCATTATAATACCTAACCCTGCAAGAAGAAGAACAGAAAAGAATATTGCTTTTTCTGAAAAAATTGGATGCAATGGTTTTGCAATTGTTTTATTCAGCTCTGCCATTCTAATTCTTCCCAAGCCTTTCTACTTGTTTAATAAAATCAAAACCTCTCTGGGAATAACTTTCATACATGTCAAAACTGGCGCAACCCGGAGATAATAATACAACATCTCCTTTTTCAGAATTTTGATATGATTTCTTAACTGCGTCTTCCATGGAATCAGCATTGATTGTGTCACAAGTATCTGCAAAGGCCTTAGTTAGTTTTTCCTTTGCATCTCCCATCACAATCAGCTTTTTTATTTTTTGCTTGAAACTCTTTTGTAGGAACGAAAAGTCAGTATCTTTGTCAAGTCCACCCATTATAAGGATGATGTCTTGGTCAAAACATTCAACAGCCCTGGCCACAGCATCAGGGTTAGTTGCTTTTGAATCATTGTACCAGTCTATTCCCAGAGTTGATTGTACAAACTCCAGGCGGTGGGGAAGAGGGCTAAAATTTTCCAGGCCGTTTAAAATACCTTCCATGTTGCCATTGGCAGCTAAGGTTGCAAGACAGGCCGCAGCAATATTTTCGTTGTTATGTTTGCCTTTTAGTTTAGTAATGCTTAGATCAATCACAGAATTTGAAATAGATATGGAGTTGCCATTAATGAATGCATTTTTTGAATTGGGAATAACACTGTCATCACTATAATATAAAACCTTTGAATTGAAGGCAGACGTGTTTTGATTTGCATTATCAATTTTGGCATTCACAACAGCAAATTGCATGCCTGTCTGATTTTTGAATATTGACCATTTTGATAATACATAATCTTCAAAACTATCATAACGGTCTAAATGATCCTCAGCTATGTTTAAAAGTACGGCAATATCGGGTTTGAATTTATTTGAGGTATCCAGCTGGAAGCTTGAAATTTCAGCAACTATAATGTCAGCTTTTTCATCAGTAGATAGATAGTCAACTATTGGCGTACCAATATTCCCACAAACAAAAACATTTAAGCCTGATCGTTTAAGCATGTCTCCAATAAGAGTGGTCACAGTCGTTTTGCCATTTGTGCCGGTAACTGCGACAATAGGTATGTCAATGAGTTCTGAAATTGTATCAAGTTCGCCAATAATTGGGATATTTTTTTCTCGGGCATTTTTTAGTTCGGGAATATCCAGAGGAATTCCGGGGCTTACTATTATGCGTTCTGCGTTTTCAAAGGTTTCTGTATTATGAAATCCTATTTCAGTTTTTATGCCTTTCTTCTCAAAGAAGCCTGTCTGGTCTTTTTTTGCTTTATCAATATCTGTTATTATTAGTTTGTCGCCATTTGCATTCAAAAAATTTGCAACAGCTATCCCGGTTTTACCAAGGCCAACAATAAGTGTATATTTTTTATCTCTTTTCATTGCTACCTTATTTTCAAAGTGCTCAATGACAATAGTGCAAAAGTGATTGAAATTATCCAGAACCTTACAATTACTTTTGATTCTGCCCATCCTTTTAATTCAAAATGGTGGTGAAGTGGTGCCATTTTAAAGACTCTTTTTCCATGGGACAGCTTGAAATAACTCACCTGAATGATGACTGACATCGCTTCTATTACAAATATTCCGCCCACAAGAATAAGCAGGATTTCCTGTTTTGTTATTACAGCAATTGTTCCGATTATTGCTCCTAATGGTATTGAGCCAGAATCACCCATGAATATTTGAGCCGGATGTGCGTTAAACCATAAAAAGCCTAGGCCTGCACCGGCAAGTATTCCGCAGATGATGGTTACTTCGCCGCAGGAGGCAATATAATTGATGTGTAGATATTCTGCCATTTTTGAATGGCCTGTTACATATGCAAAAATCATGTATGTGACACTGGTAATAATAATCGGGCCAATAGCAAGCCCATCCAGCCCGTCGGTGAGGTTAACAGCATTGGATGTCCCGACGATCACAAGGGCAGCAAAGGGAATATAAAAAATGCCAAAGTCTGGAGATACATTTTTGAAAAAAGGTATTGTCAAGTGAGTGTTAAAATCCGGGCACTGATAAATCAGCCAGCCAACAATTAATCCTGAAACAACCTGTAAAGAGAATTTGGCTTTTGCGCTGAAACCTTTGTTTTGTTTTTTGATTTGCATAAGGTAATCATCTATAATCCCGATAAAGCCAAAAATAAGAAGAGAAATAAGTATGATTCCGGTATAATGATTTGAGAAATTTCCCCATATAATTGTGGATGTGAGTACTGAAAAGAGTATCAGTATTCCACCCATTGTAGGTGTGCCTTTTTTTGTCTGATGTGTTGCTGGGCCATCTTTTTGTATATATTGACCGATTTGCATTTTAGATAGTTTTCTGATGACAAAGGGCCCAAATATAAAGCAGATTAAAAATGCAGTAAGCCCACCGTATATAGTTCTGAAAGTGATATAACGGAATATGTTAAAGGCTGATATTTCAGTATATAATGGGTATAGTAAATGATATATCATGCGCTTTTTTCCATTTCTTGATTATTATTTCTAATATTTTCCATTGCCTGAATTACTTTTTCCATTTCCATACCCCGGGATCCTTTTACAAGAACCCATGAGTTGTTAAATGAATCAACATCTTTCATTATTTTCTCGGCAATTTCTTTTTTTGTTCCATTCATTGTATTGTTTTCAGGAAATCCATGATTTACAGCTTCTTTAACAATATGACTTGAAAGTTCACCATGGGTATATAGTTTTGAGATTTGATTTTCTATTGCAAGCATCCCTATTTCTTTATGAAGATTAATTGAATCTTTCCCAAGTTCCAGCATGTCGCCTAACACTGCAATGCTGTTATCTTTCTTGGCCATGAGAGCCAGTGTTTTTATTGACTGCTTTACAGAATCAGGATTGGCATTGTAAGTGTCATCAATTAAATCAAGTTTATCTGAAAACTTTATAAAATTCATTCTACCTTTAATCGGCTGAAAGGTTTTTAAGGTTTTTGAGATGTCATTCTCTCCAGCACCTGCTTTAAGAGCAGCAATAGAAGCAGCAATTGCATTTAAAACCATGAACGGGGCAGGGCAGTTAACACTTAAATCAATATCCTGTCCATTTTTCTGTTGAATTGAAAAATGAGTCATTCCATTGCTTAGAGAAATGTTGGAAGCTTTAATATCAGCATTTTTGTTGATACCAAAACGTAAAATTTCAGTAATTTTTGAGTTTTCTTTGGCTTTTGACTCCATGATATTAAATCTTGGGTCATCAATATTGATAATTGCTAGGCTATTGGCATTCATATTCTGAAACATCTCAGATTTTGCAAGAGCAATATTGTCTGCACTTCCAAGTCCTTCAAGGTGAGCAATAGATGTATTTGTAATAATACCGATATCTGGGAGAGCAATATTTGAAAGCCTTGCAATTTCACCTGGATGGTTCATTCCCATTTCAACCACTGCCCATTCGTGTTCTTCAGAAAGCCTCAGCAGGGTTAATGGGAGGCCTATCTCATTATTAAAATTGCCTTTAGTTGTTAATGTTTTGAATGTGTTTTTTAATATTTGCCCGGTTAATTCTCTTGTGGTTGTTTTTCCGCTCGATCCGGTGATTGCGATTATTTTGGCTTTGCTTCTTAACCTTTGAAATCTTGCAAGAGATCCCAGGGCAGATAAAGTGCTTTTTGTTTCAAATACAGAGATTTTATTTTTTTGATCAGTCAGTTTATTTTTAAGATCCTGAGGTATTCTTTCAAAGAAATCTTTATGGACAACAAAACCCTTTATGCCTTTATTAAACAAATCAATAATAAAGCTTTCGCCATCAAAGTTTTCGCCCTTTAATGCGAGGAAAAGGTCATTTTTATGAATATGCCTTGAATCTGTGCAAATGGCTGAGAATACGAAATTTTCCGAAGGTGTTTCTGCAATGGCTTTAACCGAAAGAGCCTGCCCAATATCAGATACACTAAAAGGGATTGGCTTGGTCATTAGACAGCCTCCCTTAATATGACTCTGTCATCAAAATCAATTTTACCGGTTTTAAGAATTTGATAGGTCTCATGTCCTTTACCGGCCGCAATGATAATATCTTCTGGCTCGGACCGTTTTACTGCAGTTTCAAGCGCTTTTTTTCTGTCTATTTCAACAATCAACTCTTTTGCCGTGTCTTTGAGGGTGATACCTTCAAGAATGTCCTGAATTATTTTTTCCGGATCCTCTGATCTTGGATTGTCAGATGTTACGATAATAATGTCACTGTAATTGGCTGCAATTGAGCCCATTATTTTCCGTTTTAGAGGGTCTCGGTCTCCACCACAACCAAAAACTGTGATTACTTTTGATTTTGCCCTGGATTTTAACGTTTTAAGAATTGATTCAAGGGCATCAGGAGTGTGGGCATAATCAACAAAGATAAACCGATTGATGTCATTATCTATTCTTTCAAGCCTGCCCGGGATATTTTTACATACTTCTATTCCTTTTTTAATGTCTTCAAAAGATATTCCAAGAGAATCAGCAGCGCCTGTAGCACAAAGAATATTTTCCAGATTAAAACCACCTGCAAGAAGGGAGTGAAATTTTATACTCTTGCCATTTTTTGAAATACTGGCTTTTAGTCCTGAAATATCATCTTTCACATCCTTACAGAACAAATCAGACGTTTTATTGATACCAACCTTTAAAACAGCCATATTCTTTTTGTTAAGTGTCTCTGCAAGGCTTGCTCCTTTTTTATTGTCAATATTAAGTACTGCTGTCGGCCTGCCTTTTGGATTAGGTGCAGTTAATATTTTTGTAAAAAAGGATTTTTTACTTTTCCAGTAGGCTTCCATTGTTTTGTGATAATCAAGATGGTCCTGGGTCAGATTTGTAAATATTCCAATATCAAATCTGCAATTATCAACTCTGTGAAGATCAAGGGCATGGGATGAGACTTCCATGATTACATGGGTTACACCTTGTTTGTGCATATCAGCAAATATTTTTTGAAGATCAATTGATTCAGGTGTTGTCACAGGCGTATCAATAATTTTACCATTGTATCTGACATTGATTGTTCCTATTACTCCAACCTTGTACCCGGCTGCCAGCAGAATTGATTCAAGGAGCCAGGTTGTAGTGGTTTTACCATTGGTTCCGGTTATGCCAATTAAAGTAAATTTATCAGTGGGTTTGCCGTAGAAAGAATCTGCAATACCAGCCATTGCTTTTCTGGTGTTATTTACCTGAATAATATTTGCTTTGCGGCTAATTGCGTCCTGAACAATTATTGCTGCTGCCTTGTTTTCTAGGGCAGTATCAATATAGTCATGACCATCTTTTACAAAACCTTTAATTGCAATGAAAAGCCCGCCTGGTTTCACCTCCTGAGCAAGAGAATGGATAGATGTTATTTCAGGGTCAATCTCAGGGTCAGAATCCGGCATTATTCTTCTTTCCCAGGGAACTATAATATCTTTCAATATGTATGAAAGTTTCATTGACTCACTTTAGCAGAAACTTCTGCTACCATCTGAGTGTTATTAAAATCGGGCGGAATCCCTAAATAATTAAAAGATTCTAATAATATGTTTTTAAATACAGGTGCTGCAACCACACCGCCATAGTGATTATTTTTAGGCTCATCTACCACTACAAGAATTGCTAACTCGGGGTTTTGGGCCGGGGCAAATCCGGTAAATACCGCAGTGAATTTGTCTGCTGAATACCCTTTGGATTTTTTATTGGCTATCTGAGCAGTCCCTGTTTTACCGCACACAGAGTAGCCTTTGATAAAAGCATTTGTACCCGTGCCTTGTTCTGAGACAACTTCCTGCATCATCATTTTAGTTTTTCTGGATGTTGCCTCGCTTATTACCCTTCTTGTCGGTGTTGGTCCGAAAATTTTATTTGTGGCACCTGTGTTGGAAAGGATGCTTTTTACAAGCAAGGGTTTCATTAAAATACCATTGTTGGCAATGGTGGAAACACCTGTTATTAATTGAATGGCTGAAACTGCAATGCCTTGACCAAAGGCAATGGCACCACAGTCAATATTTGACCAGTCTGAATAATGTCTGAGTTCGCCATACGCTTCGCCAGGGCAGTCGATTAGAGTCTTTTGCGCAAATCCGAAATCATTCAGGGAATTATAGAAAAGTTTTTTACTCATTGTTTCAGAAATTTTTGTAGCGCCAATGTTGCTGGAGAATTTAACAATCTGGGTTAAGGTTAGCCAGCCATAGGGGTGGGTATCATTAATTGTATAGTTACCAACTTTGTATGCGCCATTCTCACAGAAAAATATTGATTTTGGAGAGCAGATCCCTTTATTCAAAGCCGTTGCTGCTGCAAAAATTTTCATAACTGAGCCGGGTTCAAATTGATCAGTTATTGCACGGTTTCTCCATGTTTCAGGAGTAAAACTTTTATATTGATTCGGGTTGAATTTAGGGTAATGTGCAATTGCTAATAATTCTCCGGTTGAAGGGACCATAACAAGGGCTGTGCCGGATTTAGCATCCTCTTTAGTGACTGCTTTTTCCAGAGCATGTTCAGCAATGAACTGAATATTCTTATCAATGCTGAGAACAATGGAGTTGCCGCTATATCTATTTGCAAAAGCTTCCTGGCTGTCAACAACTTTTCCTGTTGCATCATTGATTGTTTTTATTTTTATGTTCTGCCCGGAAAGGATTTTATCATATTTATATTCAAGCCCTTCAAGTCCTTGATTATCAAGCCCGGTGAAACCTAAAACTTGTCCTGCAAGGCCTTTATTGGGATAGTATCTTCGAGTGTCCTTTTTAAAAAAGACATGTTCAAGCTTTAAGGCTTTAACCTGTTTTATTCTGTTTGGAGGAACTCTTCTTTTAACCCATACAAAAGATTTTTTAGAAGAGAGCCTTTTTTTAAGATAGTATTCATTTATGCCAAGTGTAGCAGCTAATATGGAAGCTGCTTTGCCGGGGTTACTGATCTTATTGGCATTGGCTGCTATGGAAAGTGTGTTAATGCTTGTGCTGAGTTCGTTCATGTTGCGGTCATAAATCTGACCTCTTTTGCCTTGCATTGAACTGTACTTTGTGTACTCTTTTTCAGCTTTCAGGTTTAAGGCTGATGATTCGAAGATCTGGAGCTCTACAGCTCTTGCCCCAAGAAAAGCAATGGCTATAAAAATGAGAATTTCCAAAAAAACAATTCTGCTATGTCTTTTTTTGCTATTGTCTTTTTTAATCATTTTTTTAGTCCTGTTTCTTTACTTTTCATTATATCTTCTAATTATCTGATGAATTTATGTAAAAGACCTGGTCAGCTGACGGGGCTGAAAGGTTCAAGTCAGTTCGCGCAATATCCAGGATTCTTTCAGGTGAACTCAGTCTTTCTTTTTCAATAACCAAAACACTTGAGTTCGCTTTCAAGGCCTGTTGCCTTACCTGCAATTTTGATATTTCAGTTCTTGTATGGGATGATTCAAGGCGGATAAGCGTATAGCAAAAAAGCTGAACCAAAAAAAACAGAGTTATAATCAACCATTTTGTAGGTTTCTTCTCTGCCTTTTTGGGAGTTACACGTTTGCTTGGCACATAATCCATTTTTATACTCTCTTTTGCCTATACTTTTTGGGCTACTCTCATTTTTGCGCTTCTGGCCATTGGATTAAAGTCGATTTCTTCTTGGGTTGGTGTTAATGGTTTTTTAAATATGGATTTAAGTTTTTGTTCAAACCCGCATGCACACCGTGGAAGTTCTCTGGGGCATGTACATCCTCGTTCAAATTTTTTTATTTGTTGTTTAACAATTCTATCTTCTAGGGAATGAAAAGAGATCACAACAAGACGCCCATCTTTATTTAAAAAATCAGGGATATCAGCCATGAACTTTTCCAAACATGCCAATTCTTTGTTTACATATATTCTTAGCGCTTGAAACACCTTTGTTGCAGGGTGGGTTTTTTTCTGGAAACTTATTTTTGCCGGTATTGATAGTTTGACTATCTGGGCAAGTTTGTCAGTTGTCTTAATTGAATTTATTTCTCTTTCTTTGACAATGTTTTTTGCAATCCTGCGTGACATCCTTTCTTCGCCATATTTGAAGAAAATATCAGCCAGTTCTCTTTCTTTAAAAGAATTAACAATTTCCATTGCTGTGAGAGGTTCTCGCGTATCCATCCTCATGTCTAAATCTTCAGATTTTTGGAAACTAAAGCCTCTTTTGCTGTTTTTTAACTGATTTAAAGAGAGACCAAGGTCAAGCAGAATGCCATCAGCTCCTTTGATTTCAAGTGACTCTAGTATGTCAGGGAGGTTTGCAAAATTATCATGCACAAGAGATATATTCCGGGTGTAATCTTTTAATATTTGTTTTCCATTATTCAGAGCATCGGTGTCTTGGTCAATTCCAACAAACCTGCCTGTTGGCAGGATAGCCTGAACACTTTGCAGAGCATGTCCTGATCCTCCAAGGGTGCAATCAACGCAAGTCTTGCCAGGCTCTAATTGTAGATATTTTTGAACTTCCCCCGGCATCACAGATGTGTGTTCAAATGCCATTTATAGCCCTATCGAAGCAATTTCGTCTCTCACTTCATCTTTTTCAAGATCATGGGTTACTAACTTATTCTCTTCAAGCCAATTATCTTTTGACCAAATTTCAAAATGGTCTAGTAGTCCTATCAGGGCAATTTCTTTTTCAAGGCCGGCAGCTTCTCTTAAATTCTGTGGGATACGGATACGATCTTGTTTGTCACATATGCATTCACAAGCATTGCCAATAAATACACGTTTAAATTTCACCATGTGGCGGCTTTTGTTGGCAAGAATTTTTTTCTCTATATTGCGCCATTCACTGAAAGTGTATGCATAAAGGGCGTTATCCAGACATGACACCATGACCCCTGTTTGAGTATCAGTTTTTATCACATCTTTAAATCTTGACGGAATGATAATTCTGCCTTTTGTATCTATGGTGTGATATGAACTTGATCGAAACATTTTTATCAGTTTCCTGTTGTTTTTCTGGTTATTTTAACCACTTTGCTCCACAATCTTCCACAGAATCGCTAACTTTAAAGACTTTGTCAAGAAAAAAATGAATTTTTTTTAAAATAAAATTCAACAATATCCTTAATTTACAAGGGTTAAATAAAAAATAATAGAAAAGTGGATAAATGTGGAGT
>Ga0307988_1001664_pt1 | contig 12100 bp, 14 predicted proteins | sample EllFjometagen183_FD_203166 | JGI IMG/M metagenome (GOLD analysis project Ga0307988, IMG submission 203166) | Marine microbial communities from Ellis Fjord, Antarctic Ocean - #183 | ecosystem: Environmental > Aquatic > Marine > Unclassified | place: Southern Ocean | collected 2014-10-08 | reverse complement strand
ATGAACAGGCGCTGTTCCCAATGATAATATTCTGAATCACATGTAGCGATTTCTCGATCCCAGTCGTATGAAAGACCAAGTTGACGGAGTTGGTTGCGCATATATTCGATGTTTGAATAGGTCCATTCCGCAGGATGACTGTTGTTTTTTTGCGCAGCATTTTCAGCAGGTAAACCAAAGGCGTCCCAGCCCATGGGATGGAGAACATTAAAGCCTCGAAGGCGTTTGTAGCGGGCAACCACATCACCAATTGAGTAGTTTCTGACGTGGCCCATGTGAATGCGTCCGGAAGGGTAGGGAAACATTTCCAGGGCATAGTATTTCTCTTTTGAGGGATCTTCGTCGACACGGTATATTTTTTTATCTTCCCAGTACTTTTGCCATTTATCTTCAATGACTTTGAAATCATACCTGGTGTTGTCTACGCTGCTGATTGTCATCTTAAGATCCTCAAAACTTTTGAAAGTGGGATTTTTTAACAGGGTAAAAAATGAAAAATGGGTAAATGTACTGCTCAGTCTAATAAGAGGATGATGTCACAAAAGACCCTCATGTTCTTCGTAGCTGGACATATTTTCAAACATGGTGAACTCTTTAATAAAGGTGAGTTTAACAGCGCCGGTGGGGCCATTTCTCTGTTTGCCGATGATAACTTCAGCAATCCCTATATCCGGGTTTTCCTCTGATTTATTGTAGACCTCGTCACGATATATAAAACAGATTACATCAGCGTCCTGCTCAATCGCTCCCGACTCCCGGAGGTCAGACATCATCGGTCTTTTGTCTGTTCTGCTCTCAAGGCCTCTGTTAAGCTGAGAAAGGGCAATAACCGGTACTTTATGTTCTTTTGCCAGAGCTTTAAGAGCTCTGGAGATTTCACTGATCTCCTGGGTCCTGTTTTCAATTCGCCCTCTTCCCTGCATAAGCTGAAGATAATCTACTATGATAAGTCCTATATCATGTTGAGCGGCAAGTCTTCGGACTTTAGCCCTCATCTCAAGAACTGAAATGGCGGCAGTATCGTCTATATATATAGGTGCCTCGGAGAGCATCCCAACCGCCCGTGTCAACTTTGGCCAGTCTTCATTTAGTAGTTTGCCGGTACGGATACGCTGGGAGTCAATTCGCCCAGCTGAGCTTAAAAGCCTCATTACAAGCTGTTCCTTGGACATCTCCAGACTGAAGACCGCGACACCTGTCTTTTCAATAAGAGAGGCATTTTGTGCAATGTTCATTGCAAGGGACGTTTTGCCCATTGAAGGCCTGGCCGCTATAATTATCAAGTCAGACGGCTGCAGTCCAGCCGTCATTTTGTCAATTTCTGTGTATCCAGTTGGTACCCCTGTTATCAGCTCTTTCCTCTTGTAAAGCTGTTCTACTGTTGCAAACGCTTCAGGAACAATTGATTTTATGGGGGTGAAGTTCTGGCCGTCTTTTTTCCCAGCTATATCGAATATGGCTTGCTCAGCTTCGTCGACCAGGATATCTATATCATTTTGCTCTTCATAGCATCGTGCTGCAATATCGGTATTAACCTGAATTAATCGGCGAAGAATAGATTTCTCTCTGATTATTTTTGCATAACTGGAGATATTTGCGGTGACAGGAACTATGGATGTCAATGAGGCAAGATAGGAGGGGCCGCCAGCACTCTCGAGTTTGTTGTTATCACGTAGGAGATTTGAGACCGTCAGGACATCTTGTGGATCGTTTTTTTCGAAAAGATCCACCATGACCTCAAAGATGAGCTTGTGAGCATCTTTGTAAAAATCATGTGGTTTTAAAATTTCAATTACAGATCCAAAAGTTTCCGCTTTTAAAAGAATTGAACCGAGAACAGCCTGTTCAGCATCGATATTTTGCGGAGGTATTTTTCCGGCGACTATGGGTCTTGTCGGTTCATTAATATGGGAATATTCATTCATATCTATCGCAGGTGAAAACAAAAAACAGCCGGTAAAATGGAGTCGAAGAAACAAAAACACACCATGAAGGAATAACCTTTTGGTGTGTTATGTGTGATCACTGTTTTGGGATCAGCTTGAAGATACCAGAAAATAGAATATATCGCCGGTAAAATGAGCCAGTTCCAAACAGTTTTTCAGAGCTGTGGTGCAGCCAAAATAGCGCAGGTTACTCTTCAGTCTGCAGCGGTGTAACTTTTACGGTGATCTCTGTAGAAACCTGAAATCCGACTTTGACCTGGACTTTTGTTTCACCAAGGGTCTTAATAGGGTCCGAAAGAATGATCTGTTTTCTATCCAGCTTAACATTGAGTTCAGCAAGCTTTTCACAGATATCACCATTGGTGACTGATCCAAAAAGGCGGTCATCGTCACCGGCAAGCTGTTCAATGACTATATCGAGCCCGGAAATCTTTTTGGCTATCTTTTCAGCAATTTTCTGCTCTTTATCAAGTCTGGCAGTAATTGCAGCCTTGTTTTGCTCTGCTATTGCTAGATTTTCACGGTTAGCGAGGAGAGCCTTTCCCTGAGGCAGCAGGTAATTTCTTCCGTAACCGGCTTTAACGGTTATAACATCGCCCTCTCGTCCGAGCGAGCTTATTGTCTCTTTTAAAATGAGTTCCATTTTTAAACTCCTGTAAGTGTGTGCATAAAATCCACCGAACTGATATCAAAGCGATATTAGTCTCAGTGGTTTAAATCATAAAAAAATTAACCAGACGTGTCCTCTGTTGTTACTCCGATTTTACGAAAATTAAACCAGATATCAGCAATACCCAAAAAGAGGAGTAGTACTGTGCCAAACGACTGGAATACTATCATAACATAAAAAAATACTCTGAAAACAAGAGGGATATTCCACTTATACATGAAATAGACACCAATTGCCAACCCCTGGAAACAGTAAACTATGCTTAATAGAATCAGTCCATTTATACCTATTTTACGAATAGGAAATGCAGAGATCAGTGTTAGTGCACCTAGCAGTATAATTCCCCAGATGAGTTTGTCCGGGAGTTGCCAGTTGCGATAATGCTCCCAGGGAGCACGTCCACATAGTCTCAGTATCAGTTTATTCCCGGCAACCATGGTGAACCATGTGATAAGCAGCACAAAACTGCCAAGCATCGCCGGCATAATTATAGGTATAATTATCTTCATCTGCAGCAATGTGCTCTCTAAAAGTAGCTGAGTTTCTGAAGATATATCAGTACTCATCCTATAATACTGCAAAGCTTCACTGATTCCAGCGTCCAGCGTGTTGATCAACTGAGAATAAAAGGATACTTCTGAACCAATTGAAAAACCGGTAAAAGCTATGAACCAGCACCCTGCCAGGGTTAGTGTGCCTTTTAGGCCACTTATGGCAGGGGAATCTTTCCTGCCAACTGAATAAAAAAGCACATATCCAACAGGCAGCAAAGAGAGCGATAAGAAAAAAAAATCAAGTCTCTGTAGAACAAGAAATACTATAAAAACAACAGCCAGGGCTGAGAGGAGTAATTTATTTCCTACGTGAAAACCGAATTTGCTTAACAGAGAAAAAGAGAGCAGGGGAAGTAACACATGCAGCCAGCCAAAAAGAGACCACTGTATTCCGGGGAGTATCAGTATTAAAAAAACAAGCAATATTGTACTGACAATACTACGTATTTCGGGCTGATCTGTATCACTGTTACTCACTTCGGTATGCCTCAGTTCCTTTCAGCCCCTAACCCTGTGTCGAGCCAGAATAAGGTAAAAATGCGATCTGCCGTGCCTGTTTAATTGCCTCGCACAACTGTCGTTGATGAGTAGCGCAGGTTCCGACGATACGTCGTGGGATAATTTTTCCTCTTTCTGAAACGAAATTACGAAGGGTTTTAACATCCTTGTAGTTTATTTTTAATTCTTTGTCTCCGCAAAACCGACAAACTTTTTTACGTGAGAATAGTTTTTTCTGTGGTCTTTGTGCCATTATTTGATCCTCCTAAAATATAAATGCCGAATGTAATGGATTATTCAGTACCTGTTGCTTCTTCGGTAGTTTCTGAACTCACTTTATTCGGTTCTGTCGGTTCTGTTGGTTTCTCGGGCGTGGCTTCTTCGGTAGTTTCCGAACTCACCTTGTTCGGTTCTGTCGGTTTCTCGGGAGTCACCTCTTCTTCCGCTGCTTCCGCTGCCTGGGCTTCAGTTTCACGTGTAGAAACTTCACTTACTGCCAGTTGAATCTGCTCATCTGAAATTGCGGCGGCAGTTTTTATGGTCATATATTTTAGAACCGAATCGTCAATTCTGAACTTTCTCTCGATTTCAGCGACGGCTGCCGGAGTGCCAGCATAATCGCAATAGACATAGTAGCCTTGGGTCTCTTTCTTAATGAGATAGGCGAGCTTTTTCATACCCCATTTATTTAATTCAATTACAATTCCTTTGTCGCCAAGAATAATCTCATTTGTGTTTTCGATTACTTTGGTTATTTCTTCTTCCCCGAGGTTGGGTCGAAGAATGTAGATAGTTTCGTATCTGCGCATTTGTTCCTCCTTATGGACTCTTTTTAATGCGGAGCGCTCCGCAGTTCTCGGCCCTTGGAACTGGTTTAACCAGCTCAACCAAGAGCAAGAAGGTGTACCGCTCTAAACGGTGTAAGGCATAATATTCAATATTGCATTTGTTTGAAATAAACAAACCAATAATGTTCAAGATGCCAAACAGGCAATATTACAATTTATGAAGGTTTGTGTCAAACAGATTTTTTTTCTTTTCTTCAGTTTTGATCTGTTTCCACTGTTTTACCAGATCCTCTTCGCTTTTATACGCTGTATCAGCAAAGACGTGCGGGTGTCGCCGTATAAGCTTTTCATTTATCAAACGTACTACATCAGGAAAATGGAACTCCCCTTTTTCCCTGTTTATCTCGGAAAGCATCACAATTAAATAAAGAAGGTCTCCTGATTCCTCACAGATGTTTGGGGAATCTTGATTCTCTACTGCGGTTATCAGTTCATCCAATTCTTCCCTGAAATATTTTATCAATGAAGCGGATGTCTGTTTCTTGTCCCATGGGCAGCCGGAGTCGCCCCGTAGCGTTTTAATAGTACACAGGAGATCGTTTATGGTCTGGTCTTTTAATGTCATTTTAAAAACGAGGGTAGAGGGAGATGGTTATGGTAAGTATTTTTGCTTAAAGATACTGAAAATTAAGCCTTAATCTTTGCGATTTATGAAAAAAACAGTTGACTTTCTGCTGTCAAACAACTAGAAAAACCGCAGGGATCTGTTGTCAGGTTTTTGCATGAATAATTCTGCGAAGTTGTCTGGGCCCCCTGCTAATTACGCTGGATTAATTTTGGAATTATGTCCAGTATGTCGGAGTCGGGTCTTCTTTAACAAGCCTGATCGAAAAACAAAATCCAATTTAAGGTTTAATATGGAAGACGAAAAAAAGCAAAAAATTCTCCTGGAAAAGCATAAGGATATCGCAAGAATTGATCAGGAGACAAAAAGAACTCATGGTTGGTACGTGCGCGTTAGATTTCTAGGCAAAACCTATTCAAAATTTTTCTCAGACAAAAAATGCGGTGGTCGGTATTCCAGTTTGCTCTCGGCTATATCATGGCGTGACAAGACAGAAAAGAAACTTGGTAAAGTTCGTACTAATAAGCATATGGTGACCGTAAGTAATTCAGGAACTGGAGTAGTGGGAGTGCGGCTAAACGAGAAATTGAAAAGATATGAGGTAAGCTGGGTTACCCATCAGGGTAAACAGGGAAAGACTTCGGTTTCAATAGCCAAGCATGGGAAGAAAAGTGCCTTTCTGCGGGCCTGTGTTATTCGTCAAGAAAAAGAAAAAGCACGTCTTCAGTATTCCGCCTAAATCCGTGATGTTACGATTTTCAATTTGCTGTTTAATTATATTGACAAGATCATATGAAAAGAGTTTAATGACGTGTTCTTGTGTTGATTTGTTTTGATTTATAAAGAATTTATTGAAGGAGTCTATATAATGTATGCGATAATACGTACAGGCGGAAAACAGTATCAGGTTGCTACAGGTGATCAGGTGCGAGTTGAAAAGCTTGAGGGCAGTGTCGGAGACAGCATCGATTTAAATGATGTACTTATGGTTGTTGATGGTGAAGAAGTAAAAATCGGCCAGCCTGTTCTCGGTAATGCCAAGGTTACAGCAAAAATTGCAGAGCAGGGAAAAGGCAAAAAGGTTATCATCTTCAAGAAGAAAAGACGTAAGGGATATCGTCTTAAAAAAGGTCATAGGCAATCGTATACTGCTCTTAAAATTGAAGAAATAAGCGTTTAGTTTCATATAAAGACAACTAGATTACACGATGAAGCAGGGGTGTCATCGTTATAGGGAGTGAAAAATGGCTCATAAAAAAGCAGGTGGAAGCTCAAGGAATGGCCGTGACAGTAATGGTCAGAGACGCGGAGTTAAACGTTTTGGTGGGGAGGCTGTTAAGGCCGGGTCTATAATTATCAGACAGCTTGGTACCCGAATTCATCCAGGTACAAACGTTGGTTGCGGTCGAGATTACACATTGTTCGCCAAGATAGATGGTGTCGTTACTTTTGAGGAATTTGGTAAAAACAAAAAAAGAGTAAGCGTCTACCCAAATGCCTGATCGGCGTTTATGGTTTCCAATAGGATTGTAAATAGCAATCTTATTAAGGAACAAAGCTCGGCCTCAATGTATTTATTGAAGGCCGAGTTTTTTTTTGCCTGAGAAAATTTAAAAGGACTTTTTCTAATTATTCTCACCAGTATTGTTCAGCCTCCAAACCTAAAGGTGAGCGTATCTCCAGGCAAGCATAGTTTTAATGGTAATTTGATTTTCAATTAAAAGGTGGTGTATATGGGATTTATTGATGAGGCTAAATTTTTTGTAAAGGCAGGGGACGGTGGAAACGGTTGTGTCAGCTTTCGCCGGGAAAAATTCGTCCCGAGAGGTGGCCCAAATGGTGGTGACGGAGGAAGAGGAGGAAGCGTTATCCTTTGCGCAAGTCAATCAATACATTCTTTAATCGATTTTCGTTATAGATCGCATTTCAAGTCTGAAAGAGGTGAGCATGGTAAAGGGAAAGACATGCATGGCCGTAAGGGCAACAACTGTACTCTTTATGTGCCTGTCGGATCGATAATAAAAGACAGTGAAACTGGTCGCATACTAAAAGACTTTACGGAAGACGGTGAACAGTTTGTTGCTGCACAAGGAGGAAAAGGCGGTTTCGGTAACCCCCATTTTTCAAGTGGCGCAAACAGAACTCCACGCATCGCAACGAAAGGTAAACTTGGTGAAGAAAAATGGCTGAAAATTGAATTAAAACTCATTGCAGATATTGGACTTGTCGGGCTGCCGAATGCCGGAAAGTCGACTCTGCTTTCCAGATTATCAGCTGCTAATCCCAAAATTGCCAGTTATCCCTTTACTACACTAGAGCCACAACTTGGCGTACTGCATCTCAAATATAGAGACCCATGTATAATTGCTGATATTCCTGGCCTGGTTGAAGGGGCGCATAAAGGTGTCGGCTTAGGACATAAATTTCTCAGGCACGTTGAAAGGACTCGAATAATCCTTCATGTTATTGATATGGCTGATGAAAATAGAGAGGAAAACTACCACATAATTGCAAGGGAACTTGATCATTATAAAAAAGAGCTTGCAGAACGGACCCAGGTAGTGGTTTTAAACAAATCGGATCTTCTGGATGCGCCTGAAAGTATAAAGCTTGAAAAATATTTTTCCCAATTTAGTCAAAATGTTAAAACTATTTCTGGTATTACAGGACAGGGGATTGATTCACTGACAGAGACGATTGTGGAAATTTTAGATGAGGTTGAACAAAAGAAAACCATTCAGCCGTCATAGCAATGTCATTAAATTTTAAATTTAGTTTCAAGAATGAACGACATTTAATTGTACTCACCCCGGTTGACGGGAAAGAAGCAGAGCATCTACATCTACCAAGATGAAGGGGATAAGTACCTTGGCTGTATATTAATCACTTAATTTCAAGATACATTCCTCGGTTTTTGTTTTTTATGACAGTCTTCCTGGGGTAAGGTACTAATATGAATGAACAAATTGAAATCAAAGAAGGACTCTATTACAGACAGACCCTTTTTGATAAGGCCAAACGTGTTGTTGTAAAAGTGGGGAGCGCAATTCTTACAGGTGATGATGGTATGAACCTGGAGGTGGTCAAGAATCTGGCCAAGGAAATTGCATTTTTACATGATACGGGAAGAGAAGTTATTCTAATAACTTCAGGAGCTGTTGCCGCTGGCAGACGGAAAATTAATCTGGCCCAGTCGACCTTGACTATCAAAGAAAAACAGGCGCTGGCAGCTATCGGTCAATCATGTCTGATGAATCATTATGGTGAAGCTTTCGAGGTCTATGATAAAAAAATTGCTCAGATACTTCTAACTCATTCCGACCTCTCAGATCGGAGACGCTATCTTAATGTTCGCAACACTATCCTGACATTATTTAAATTTGGTATTATTCCTGTCATTAATGAAAATGATACAGTATCAACCGAGGAATTGAAATTCAGCGATAATGATAACCTCGGTGCCCTTGTCGCGAATTTGATAGAGGCAGATATGTTTATCTGCCTGACGGATGTTGATGCTTTATACGACAGTAATCCTCAAATAGACTCAAATGCGCAAGCACTCTACACTGTTGCCGAGGTAACACCTGAAATAGAGGCCATGGCCGGAAACAGTAAAAGTGTCCTTGGTACCGGCGGGATGCAGTCCAAGATAAATGCCGCTAAGATGGTTGCTGCAGGCGGAGGGAGCTCTTTTATTGGCTCAGGCAGGCAAGATAACATTCTCCAGCATCTTTTTTCTGGAGAAATGGTGGGGACATTTTTTCTGCCGCGAAAAGAAAAAATGCAGAGCCGCAAAAGATGGATTGCATATGTCCTGAAACCAAAAGGGACTCTTGTTTTAGACAAGGGCGCCTGCAAAGCAGTCAGCCAAAATGGAAAAAGCCTGCTTCCTTCCGGTATAATTAAAATTGAAGGGGATTTTACAGTTGGAGATTCTGTTCTCTGCCTCACTGAAAGTGGCAAGAAGATAGCCGCTGGCCTGACTAATTTCTGCTCCGAGGAGCTGACTAAAATTAAGGGATTGCGTACCGATAAAATAGAGCAGGTCCTGGGCTATAAAGGAGCAGATGAAGTGCTGCATCGTAATAATCTGGTCGTGCTGTAACGGGCAGTTCAAAAACACGTAAAAGGGATACCAATGGCACTTGAAAAGGTAATAACAGATCTGGCAATAAAAGCCCGAAAAGGTTCTTTTTCTCTTATGTCTACCTCTTCAGAAAAGAAAAACGAGGTTCTGCTTGAAGTAGCAAGGCTTTTGAATAAGGAGAAAAAACAGATAAAAACTGAGAATCAAAAAGATGTTACCGCAGGTAGGGACAAAGGGCTTTCTGATTCTTTGCTCGACAGATTGACACTCACCGATGATGTTATTCAATCGATGGTAGAAGGATTGAAAGAAATCTCAACTTTACCTGACCCTGTCGGTAGAATAAGAGACCTTGTGAAAAGGCCTAATGGTTTAATGGTAGGGCGGATGTCTGTTCCTCTCGGTGTTATTGCAATGATTTATGAATCGAGACCTAATGTCACAATTGACGCTGCCGCGCTCTGCATAAAAGCTGGTAATGCTGTTATTTTACGTGGAGGTTCTGAGGCGATTCATTCCAACCTTGCGCTTGCAGCTATACTAAAAGAAGCACTCGATACTCATGGTTTTGACAGTGACGTTGTCCAGGTTATTCCGGTAACTGATCGTGCAGCCATAACTCATCTACTTACTCTTGAGGAGCATATAGATCTCGTTATACCGAGAGGCGGGGAAGGTTTGATACGATTTGTCAGCCAAAATTCTTCTATCCCTGTGTTGAAACATTATAAGGGCGTCTGTCATATTTATGTTGATAAAGATGCTGACCTTAAAAAAGCATTACCCGTTGTCATTAACTCTAAAACACATAGGCCTGGTGTTTGTAATGCTCTGGAAGGCTTACTAATCCATGAGGACATTGCTGAAATATTCCTGCCTGTTGCAGCTGAAGAACTTGGGCGAAGTAACGTAGAATTGTTGGGATGTGAAAAAAGTGTCAAAATCTCCCCTCTTGTGAAATTAGCAGGAGAGAGTGACTGGGGTAGAGAATTTCTCGATTTAACTTTATGTGTTAAAGTTGTAAGAGGTTTTGACGAAGCAAAGGAGTATATCAGGAAAAACGGCTCACAGCATACAGAGTCCATTCTCACAGAAAATTACAGTACGGCCCAGCGTTTTATCGCTGAAATTGATGCATCTGCTGTTATGGTAAATGCATCCACTAGATTCAATGACGGTGGTGAACTTGGACTCGGGGCAGAAATTGGCATCAGTACGACCAAACTCCATGCCTACGGACCGATGGGACTGGACGAGTTAACCACGCGTAAATTTGTCGTCTATGGTGAGGGCCAGGTAAGGACGTGAGACAAAAAACAGGGGTACTGGGAGGGACTTTTGATCCGGTTCATTTAAGTCACCTCGAACTGGCAGAAACCGCCCGGGTTGAATTCGACCTAGGAAGGGTCATCCTTGTCCCGGCTGCAGTTCCCCCCCATAAATTAGAAGCTAGAATCACCCCTTTTCAGCATCGTGTTAAAATGGTTGAAATTGCTTGTGAATTGCACGATGCATTTGAATGTAGTTCCATAGAAGGGGGAATGCCGGAGCCTTCTTATACGATTGATACCATAAAAGCTCTGCTTGACCAACTGGGCAAGGGAAATACACTTTATTTCATTATCGGCAGCGATGCATTTCTGGAAATTCTTACCTGGAAATCATACAAAGAAATACTTCACCTGGTATCTCTTCTCGTTTCAAGAAGAAAAGGGGTAGATGAGACTGAGTTGTCAGATTTGGCCACTACTTTATCTTACGCTGTTATTGACAAATCCATCTGGACCAGTAAGGACGGAGGTAAGGATATCTGCTTCCTCCGTGACACGCCCGCTTATCTTTCTTCTACAATTGTTAAACAATATATTGATGATGATCAGATGATGAAATCAATTATTCCGGAAAAAGTAGTAGAGTATATCAGAGAAAATAATTTGTATTCTCCGTGACTGGGCGAGTCAAGGTTTTGCGGGTTATTCGGAGGGAAATGTGAAAGAAAAAACTAAGCCGGCACAGCTCTGGGAAGAAAATGTACCTGAAATGGAACGCGGATTTCATAAGGAACTAGTACGAAAAGCATATGAGGCAGGGGGTGATGACGTTAAGGTGTTTCCGTTGAAAGAAAATGTATTTTCTGCAATGAGACAGACGAGCCTTGCCAACACCAAAGTTGTTATAATAGGGCAGGATCCATACTTTAATGAACATCCAGAGAAAGGCCCTGAAGCTCACGGTTTATGCTTTTCTGTTAGAAAAGGAATTCCGGTACCCCCATCATTGAGAAATATATTCCAGGAAATAAATCAATCTCTTTATGGTGGTGAGAAAATCTGTCAGGAGAGCGATTTAACGCGCTGGGCTGTGCAGGGCGTATTACTGATTAACGCCAGCCTGACGGTTATCGCCAAAAAACCAAATTCCCATGTCAGCCTTGGTTGGCATAAACTGACAGACAGCATAATTGAAACCATCTCACGGGAAAAAAAGCATGTAGTTTTTATGCTTTGGGGGGCATTTGCACAAAAAAAGACAGATCTTATTGACCAAGACAGTCATCTTGTGCTTGCCACGAGCCACCCATCACCGCTTTCCGCCCACAGGGGATTCCTGGGGTCGGGAGTATTTGTTAAATGTAACAAATATCTGCAAAAAACAGGGCAAATACCGATCAGGTGGTGAATTTTTTTTTCGGCTCTATAGCTATAGTTTTAATAATATCTTTTTTTCCGATCACTCCGACGAGAATGTTGTCTTTTAAGACAGGAAGGGTATGAACTAGTTTTTCTGACATTATTGTCGCTATTTCAGCAATTGTCGTATCTTCTTTAACTGTTATCAGGGCTTTAGAAAAAATGTCTCCGACTGTTGCACCGGCCATTTTTTGCATTTCCTGCTCCATCTTCTCGGGTCTTTCAAGGAAAAAAAAGGA
>Ga0307988_1001662_pt1 | contig 12103 bp, 8 predicted proteins | sample EllFjometagen183_FD_203166 | JGI IMG/M metagenome (GOLD analysis project Ga0307988, IMG submission 203166) | Marine microbial communities from Ellis Fjord, Antarctic Ocean - #183 | ecosystem: Environmental > Aquatic > Marine > Unclassified | place: Southern Ocean | collected 2014-10-08 | reverse complement strand
GAGCGTTCCATCCATATTAGCAACTCCTCAGGAGTGTATCGTAATTGCTTTTCAATTTTATGCAATATCTCTGCTATCTGGCCGATATTTGTTAGAACCCTTTGGCCTAAAATATCTTTCATACAGTGAGTGCGAACACCGTAAATATCCAGAAAGGAGGATATCATATTATAGATTCCCTCAGTATTAATGGTTTTCCTTAGTCCAATGAAGATATCAATGTGTTTTTCTTCGTCAATTATTTTTAAATAATCGCTGGTAAAGCCAAAAAAAGATGAATACAATGCACGGTTTATATCTCCTCTGTTTGGTGATAATACTGCTTTAAGAAGATACTTAATCATATCGGATTCCCCTGATTTCAAGACTTTAGCTCCGTCCCTATTTACGGCAGGAATATTTAATACAGCCAGTGCTTTCTTAATTTCATCTCCTTCCTTTTTACCCCTTACTAAAATCCCAATGTCCTTTGGAGTAATCTTGCTATTGTTAATTTTTACATCTTCAGTAAGAAGTCTGAAGACTTCTTGTGCTACAGCTTTATAATTAGTTTCATCATCATTTTCATCGAACTCCCATAGTGTGATTGGTGAAACTTCTTTATTCTGATCTGACATTATTCCTAAATCTACAGCACCGTTGATTACATTGTGATATACTATTTCATCATCCAAAAACATGTTAAATTCTTCATCTGAGTTCAATAAACTATTTAACGCATTAATAACTTTATTTGTAGACCTGTAGTTTTTATTCATTGAAAATATGGATTCCCCCACATTATTCTTTGCTAGTTTATAAGTGTCCAGGTCAGCACTGCGCCACCCATAAATTGACTGTTTAGGATCGCCTATGTAAAACACAATCGAAGTTTCTGAGAATACACTACTGAAAATTTCATACTGATACTTATCTGTATCTTGAAATTCATCAATAAAAACTGCATCATATTTTTTTTCTAGATTCTGTTTAAACATATTGTTTTGCAGCGCTCTATGAATATTTCTTATTTGGTCGTTGTAAGAAATATAGCCTTTCTTCTTCTTGCGAATAACAACAGCCTCTTTGGCAGAAACTATAAAGTTTGTATAGAAAGAGTCTTCAACTTTAGCTAAAGAATCTGCATAGTTTTTACCATATGGTTCATATAAAAAATCAAATTTAGGTATATATTTTTTTTCAGAAGACAAGCATTCCTGAATAAATACCGGCAAGAACTGTGTAGGGTTCTGCCTATTCTTTGCAAGCCTTGATCCACCATGAATTTTAGTTGTTTGAATTTTGACAAAATCATTATCAATTTGCTCACTCAAGGCTACATAAGCTTTATTTGATTCATCTATTACTTTTTTAATATCCAGTTTTTTTGATAAATCAACATCTAAGAATGTCTTTTCTTCCAGATATTTCTTAAGAATCTCAGTTAGTTTATCAAATTTAAGAGAGGCATTGGTTTTTTTAAACCAACTATAATCATCAATTGTATTAACGCGCTCCCTTCTGAAAGCAAGAGCTAACTCCTGCAATAGAAATGAATCGTCCTGCACAATTTCGTAGTTGAAAGACTGGTTTGTTTCGAAAGTAAATTCATCAATTGTTTTCTGACAAAAGCTGTGAATTGTCATTACGGAAAGGTTATCCATACTTTGAACAGCTTTACTAAGTAATTTAATTTTTGTTTCATTTGGAATACCGATGGCTTCTTTTATTGTATCATCATCAATTTCTTTCCCAGATGCAAATTTGTAAGCCAAGCGGACAAATTCCCTTATCCTGGATTCCAGCTCAGCAACTGCAGCCTTTGTAAAAGTTACCATCAGGATTTTCTCAATTGGAATTTCTTTTTCAACAATCATTCTCAATGCCAAAATAGCTATCGAGTAAGTCTTACCAGTTCCAGCACTCGCCTCTATTAGGTTTGAGCCTTCTAGCTCAACTGTTAAAACATCAAAATTCTTTTGCATAACTAGTCTGTATTAAGATTTAAAAGACTGGTGAGATTTTTCAGATCATCAAAATCATCCTCATTAAAACCATCAAAATAGCCTTCATTAAATAAACTCAGCATATATTTATTTGGGGGAACGGAGTAATTCCCAAATACCTCTTCCTTGAATGCACCTCTTACAGTATCGATGTTTAAATTCTTATTTGATGGAGGCTGAGTAGCTTTAAGTGTGAATTTTAAAGGTTCTTGGGTCCCTTTCTTAAAATAAAACATTAGCTCGCTAAGTCTTGATTTGGCTTCATCTGATGTGAAAAACTTAAGACTTATAACTTTACCATCTTTGTTGATTAGCTGTGCACCATCAATCTCGCTATTTGCATAAAGCAACAACGTTTTAATATATGCTCTTAAAAGATTTTTTTTTGGAGACTTTGAAAAGGAACATAAAATAAACTGTCTGTCATAAATATCACCAATGGTACCTTTAATCTGAATATTTTCAATTTCTATATCAACTAAAACATTTAGTTCTTCTTTATTCTCAACCAACTTATGATAAGTTGATTTAATCGCTGATGATTCATTAACCAGATTTTCAAGCGTAACTTTACCCAGATTTTTTAAAGGTAGTAGTCCTTCTTTTATGCTTTTTTGAAGGTAAGTCTCCAAATCTTCATCTTTTAATTCTACAAGTTCACTTTTAATAATCCATTTTTGGAGATAATCAAGCTCAAACAATTCAGTTTCAGGTAGAATGTATTCGTCTTCCTCATACCTAATGCCCAGAATTGTATTAAAGTACCACTCAATAGGGTGCTCAAAAAACTTCACAAAGGAGTATACTGAAATTTCTGTTAAATCTCCCCGCTCATCTACTTTAGTAGTAAATTGTTTGGCTGGTTTAGAATACAAATAGGTAAACAATCGTTTATCGGCTTTTTGATATATAGAACTAAACCCATGCAAAGGATGCTTAATAATACTCATTTCCGGCCCTAAATAATCCAATAATATATCCAAAACAATTGAGGGAGGAATCTCCGTATTATCATTAGCACTTTGCCCGATATAACTCATATACAGCTTCTCCCTTGCTGAGAGCAATGTTTCAATAAAGATGTATTTATCTGTCTCTTTAATATTTCGGTCACCCACGTTATATTGCTCTCCCAGCAGATCAAACCCCATGAACTTATCTTTACGGGGGAAAATGTCGTTGTTTAAACCCAAAAAACAGATGATCTTATATGGTAATCCCCTAACCGGAACAGGAGATGATACTGTAACTCTACCAGTATTAAGTTTAGACACACGAGGTACTACAAAGAGTTTTGTTTTTAATTCACTCAAAAAGACTTCGAAAGATACTTTCTCATCAAAACCTATATTATTGATAAAAGATACTGCTCTATCTATAGAGGTCTTTTCCACTCGGTCTTCTTTGTCGTAATCATCACGGTAAATCAGTTTTTCAATAACTTCCTCAAACAGAAACTTTTTCCACTCAGTTAACGTTTTAAACTTATTTTGATTATCGATAACCGATTCTAGTTTTGCAACAAAAGCTTTCAATCGAAGTAAGTCGTAACTCCCTGATGCTTCACTATCTTTGAAAGGATAAATTGTAAGATCTTCCCCGATCTTATACTCTTTATCAGTAAGCATAGAATATCCAAGAAGAATCTTTTCCAGACCATACTTCCAGCTAACATATTTGGTATCATCTTCAGAACGATTTTCACGACCAAACCTAATATTAGCTTTATTTAATACAGAGCGTATATAATTACAATCCTGAATTCCAAAGTGCTGTTTTATACGTTTCTGTTCCAATAAACTGATTACTTTTTCGGAGGTAAAATCATCTTCCGTGAAACTGATAATTTGTTCCAATGTTGATACTATTGTATTATCACTATTGTAGTCTGCACCAGATACCTGAAAGGGTATTTTAACTGGAGCATACTGAAACACAGCTTTAATGAAAGGTGCATATTTATTAATATCAGTAGTTATTACCAATACGTCACGGGGTTGTAGCTTGTTATCTTTTTGGAAAAGATCAAGCAAATAATTATACAAACATTCTACTTCTCTAGCAGGTGTATAACAGGAATTTACTTGAACTGAATCGTCTTTCTTCCATTCTAAATCTAATCTATTATTCAGAATTTGATCTTGAATCCGTGTAAGTAAAGAATCACCTACATTCTGAGCTATCTTATAATCTGTAAACTTGAACATATTGGCAAGTTCAAAGGCCTTCTTTCCATAACTCACAAGAAGTTCATTTTGGAATTGTTTATGTTCTGTAGGAAGACACAAGTAAAAATTCACTGTGATATATTTTGCCAATGCGTTAAAAAAATCGAGATGATATTGGGTATAATCTGTAATACCAAATAATGATATAGAAGGATATGTTCTTTTAATTAATTCCTGTTGAATAACTAGCTGATCCAAAATTTTTCTCCTTATTTTGGTTCTGGATTCAATTCCTAATTGTTTCCATATCCATAGTTGCCATTTCTCTACTGAATTTTCTGTTGAGAAACCTTCTCTCTCCCAGTTTGTAATCATTTCGGGTCTATATAACTGATATTGATCGAATAAGTCGGCAATTTTGCCAGACAGTTGCATCCTTCTTAATTCATCGCTCTCGTAGTAATGTGAAATTTCAGGGAATATTTTTTTAAAATCAGTACTGTCAAGACATTTATAAATTTTATATTTAATCTCATCCAGATTATTTTGAAGTCTTTCCTTAAACAACAACTGATATATTCCTTGTAAAAAACTATCCTGATTATAAAACTCAAAATTAGCGAAAACACCATTTTGTTTGGCAAGTTCTGTTTTAAGCCAGGAAGACATACCGTTAGACTGTGTAATTATTACTTGTTTATCAAATATATTAAGGCCGGGTTCTTGAACTTTTCCAGACAAGGTCTGACATAAAATTTCTATATGATTGGATGTGAATATATTGTTCATGATTTTTCCGATTTTAGGCGTTTTTCAATCCCTGATGCTCGTGATACTGACTTTTCCACACATTTTTTAAGCACCTTCTCAGATGTTTGAATCAACACTTTATTTTTTGCACGAGTAACAGCTGTATATAGTAATTCTTTGGCAAGGAGTTTTTCTCCTTGCTCCTCAGGAAGCATAACTACTACGTTTTCAAATTCAGAACCCTGACTTTTATGGATTGTCATGGCAAAAACTGTATCATAATGATTAAGATAACCTGCCTGAATTTTTTTAATTTCACCATCTACAGTTTCAAAATGAACAAAAAAGGTTTCTCCGTCACTTGTGCTCTCCTTTCTGATAATACCTACATCACCATTAAAAATTCCTAGCTGGTAATCGTTTTTTGTAATCATTATTGGCTGGTTATGATAAAAGCCTTCTACTCGTGGATTAAATCCATCAATATGAGCAGCTAAATAGGCTTGTACCTGCTTGTTAACCTCAGACACACTTTGTTTCTTTTCCTTTATTACGCAAAGAAAACGGATCTTGTTTAGCTTTTGGATGGCGGTTTTAATGTCAGGTTCACAAATATATTCTTTATAAAGAATAGCATATTTATTAAATAGCTCGGTGGAGAATGTTGTATCAATGGTAATTTGTTTATCGGTTGCATAGTTAGATATATCACCGAAAGAACCTGTAATTACTTCTTTACTAAACTTTCCAATACCTTTATTATTATCAAATCTCCAGTTTTTTGACTTAACCTCAACCCTACCTTTCAACAGTACAAAATCTTTTGATCGACATAGATCACCGAAAACAGAACCAGCTTCGACCGAGGCTAACTGGTCTTTATCACCTAGTAAGTAGAGCTTTGTTTTATCATTAACGGCATTTAGCAATTTAGCCATCAAAGCTCCGTCAATCATTGAGCATTCATCGATTATCAAAACATCATAAGGCAACCTATTTTTTTCGTTATATCTAAAAAATACACTATTAGGAATATATCCTAGTAAACGATGAATAGTTTGAGCATTCAAACTTGTCAACTTATTTTTTACTCTATTATCAATATCACCTTGTTGATCTTCTGCAAATTTTTTAATAGACTCATTCATCCTTGCTGCCGCTTTCCCAGTTGGTGCTGCCAAGGCTACTTTAATGTCTATATTATTGCTAAATAACTTTATAAGATTTGTTGATACGCTATGAGTTTTACCAGTTCCAGGTCCACCGGTAATTATCCGAAAGTTATTTTTAAGTCGTTTTACATTTTCAATAATATGAGTTTCATATTGAAAATATCGATGGAGATATGCCATGCCATTTTGAATAACAAATGGTTTCAACTCAGCATCAGAGTGTGTAACATAACCACCTTCAGTACATTGTTTTGCGAAATCTTCCTGACTAACCCAGAATTTAGAATCGTTTTCTTTGAATGACTCTTTCGTTTTTTGATCTGCAAAAATTATGGGAAGTTCTTCTTTGTAAGCTTCTATATCAATACATATATTGCCTTCACTCAATTTAGAAGATAGAGCATATGCTAAGGATTCATATCCTATAAAATATTCTGCAAAAACTTTATGTACATCGATGGGTATGGTCATAACAAATCATTTTCGTTTTTTGATGTCTTATTCATTGTAAATCCTACAATTAAATAGTTATTGTTTCACAATCGTTAATTTTAACTATCGGTTCGCTAAATATATTTTTGTAATCATCCCCTTTAAATGTATGAATTGGGACAATATTTTTTGGTTTAATTGCTTCAACCATCTTTTTAAGAGTTTGTGTATCGGCATGTCCACTTGTGTGGATTTTATTAATTGTAAAGTTTTTCTTTGTTAGATATTCAATAAATTTTTTTGTGTTTGATTTTTGCAAATATCCTTCCCACATTGAATAAATAAGATTTCCCCCATCAATTCTACTTATCCGTTCTAAATCTGTTTGCATAGAAGGTCTGACAAGCATTACGATCTTCTCTGATTGATTGCTTATTTCTTCTTTTGTGATTTTAAATTTTTTAAATTGATATAAAATTTGCTCATTACCTTCTCTGACCAATCGATTACTTGTGTAACGTGGAAACATTACTTTAAGATTTATGAAGTCATTTGATGGATAAGGGATCGCTGCATATTTTGATAATTCTTTTAAAATAGTTGCTACATATACGTCTACAACCAAAGTTTTGTTGCTTCTTACACAAGCCCTGTAAATTGAAACTAATCTGTCAATGTTTTGTCCAGAAGTATAAATAAGATTTATTTTACCTTGTTGTTTGAAAATATCTACTAATTCATTCTCAATAACTATTTCCGATTTGAACGGTTTGTTTTTTCTTCCTATTGTTGTGCCCTCGAGAAGTAAGTAGTCAACATTTTGAGGTGCATTATGTGTAAACCAATAAAAGGCTTTTGCTTTCCTTCCATGAGCGCGGAAATCGCCAGAATAGAACAAACTTTTACCATTTGCTTCAATTAAGAATGAATAAGCATCAAAAGCAGAATGATCAGCCCAGTATGGAGTAATGTTTATGTCTCCAATTTTGAATGGTTGAGATCTGACAAAATAGTTAGTATTCTTTAAATGTATGTTTTGATGTGTAAATATGTTATTTAGTTCGATTATCTTATGAGTTGCTTCTCCTAAAAAATATTGAACATCCTTGTTAATGTAATTTGCTAATCCGTAGTGGTCTTGATGTGGGTGGGATATAATAACACCGTCAATTAGGCTTTTAGAATTATCATAAAGTCCTTCAATATCAGGTAGAATTCCTTTCTTGATTAATTCAATTGAATTTAAAGTGTTATATTTACTAAAATTAAATTCCTTTCCATCTTTTTCAACCAGAGGCATTCCAAAGTCAAGAAGTATTCTTGTGTTTTCGGTCCAGACTTCAACACATGAACCGCCGATTTCTTTGGTGCCTCTATGGATTTTGAATTTCATTTTATGTTTTCAATCAGTTAAAATTCAATAAAGTCCTGTTCTTTAATTTTATCGTTCTTTATAAAACCAAATTCACACCATATGCATCTACTTTTCTTCTTAGTTATCTTATCCGTTCCATCTTCCAGTATGATTATAACAAATAGTATTTTGAAACATTGCATCTGAGGTTTTTGACTCAATTTCTCCTTTAATGTATGAAAAGAAATATTAATTTTTTTTAACAATGAATCTACAGTCCCACCATTACTATGTTCTAGAATGTGAAAGAAGATGCCATATTTATGTGGTTCATATGCTAATTTCAAAATATCTTTTGTTATGGAAGCCTGCCTAGGTTGACCGGACTTAAACTCAATGTTAATAAAAGGCTTTCCATTATTGCTATTATATAATGACAAATCGATTGATCCTGATCGACCTTCATTAGAACTACTTTCATGAACTGCTGGGTCTTTAGAAAAACCAGAGTATCGTTTTGAAGTAGGAACTTCTATAGCATATAGATACTTATCTTGATTTTCTACTTCATTAGCAAAAGCAAATCGAGCTTCTTGCTCGCTAACTCTAATTTTTCCAGATCTGTAACGTGGAAAAATCAACCTTTTGTCAGAATTTAATGCATACATTTTGATCAGGCTATAACTAACATTTTTACATATGTTCATTACTGGATTTGACACTTTCATATTTATAAATTTTGGTTTGTAATTCCCGAAATACCAATTAATTTTATCTTTATTAAATTCAACTAACAGGATATGGCTTCGAGTTCTATTATTAAGTCTTTGCTCTAATTTAATGTTGAAAAACACTTCATTTTCCCTACCAATAATTATTAACAGGTCATCTTTATCAAGACCTGTTTTCCCATGATACAGGCTTCGGTTATCTGTTTTTGGAAATAACTCTTGGATTATGGTTGATTTAACTTTTTTATCGCCTGAAATTCTTGAAATAGTATTTGAAACTTTTTCAATGTTATACGCATCATTTAGATAACCAAAATCAAAATATTTACTTTCATGTTGCAGATGGGTGCTATCACCAAAACCAAATATTAATAAAGGGTATTTCCGGCTTCCTTCTGCCTGTATTTTAAAAATTGTTTTTGCTATTAAATTGAATAGATCCGTTTCATCGGCAAGCCCATTTTGTACATAAACAAGTACGCTTTTAAAGCTACTTGCATATTCTTTTCCATAACTATAAGAAGGTATTACCCTTTCTATCTTTCTAAAAATTTTATCTGGAATTTTATTGGGGATCTTCATTATACTAATACTTAAATTACAAGGTGTTCAATAGGATTAGCCTCATAATCAGTGACAGCACTTTCCCAAGCCTTCTTTAAGTATTCTTTTTCTTCCTTTGTTGGAGATATAAGCCAAGTAACAGTTAACATTCCTTTGTAATCGTAAATACTGCTAATTTTTGTATAGAAGTCCTCATTTCCAATTATGTCAGCCAGTGCTTGAGCATAGCCAAGAAGCATGTAGATTCTATTTATTCTCCAAAATTGGTCATCGTCAGATTTTGAACTGGATATTTCTATTTTATCGGAATACATATTATCGTTTTTTTATTGTGTTAACTATTTTGTTTACGGACTATCATTTTCAACTATGCTTGTCGGTTAAGAGGTGGTAATTCACCAAACTTATTAAGATATTCAATTAAAAGATCTTTCTCAACATCTCTAGATTCCTGTTCCAACTCATTAACTAATATAATTCCTAAACTCAATCTCTCAATCTCATATATATTGCTAATTCTTTTATACTTTCCTCCTGCTTCATGTTGTTTAGACGTCCCACTATTTACAGAATTGATTAACTTACCTATTCTTTCATCATTTCTTGTTAGGAGTCCTTTTCCAATGTACAAAATACCATCCTCATCAGTATTTAAAACTCTTGGAACTTTCTGACTGGACTTTAGTACATAAACGCAATTATTTATATCCTGATCATCCAAAACCTTACTTCGCCATTGTTCAAGTACACGATAAAAAGCTTTGTGTTCAACGGGAAAAACTATATTAAAATTTGGTAACATATTTTTAGGTTTTTGGGTTATATAATCAACGAAATTACAAAAATCAATACTCAAATTACAAGTTCTGGGATATAATATTTATTTAATAATATGTATCAATAACAAAACCCACTTCATGAGCCCATAATTTAATCACCTCATAATCTTCTTTATTTGGTCGTCTATTTCTTATTCCAGCTATTTGGATGATCTTATTTCTGCGCACTTCCACCGTTAAATATGGCTTATAGATAGAATTTATTACTTTTTTAATACTCCATATGGAGGTGTGCCCATTGACACAACCGTTAAGATATGAATAGGCACAATGCTTCATTTTTTCAGACTCCATATAAAGATTTTGTGCTGAGGTAATTTGTTTAATGACATAGAGTGTTTTTTTATGTGTAATTTGTAAATTTTGCCCTACTATCCCTGACCATTTCAAACTAAGTGTTTCCTTAGTTTTTGTATATTGAGTATACTCATGCCATCTATAAATAGATCTTGATATTGAATTTATTGTTCTATGATTCAAGTTATATTTTGGGTCTTCGGTATACTTCTTATATTCAAAATAATCTATAAATTCTTGCAGTGAGAATGTGCTTGCCTCCCAATTAACGGTACACATAAGGTTAAATGAGCTTTTCCAAAAGCTAATATCATCATGAAACATTTTTACATTGGATCTGAAAATTTTGCTAAATGTAAGAAATGGAATAAGCAGTTCCTTTCGAGCCGAAGCTGATAGAAGCAATTTTGCACAAATAATTGATCGCTCTAATAAATTGTCTTCAAACTTTATATTTTTTGGTATTTGATTAATAAGAAGATATGATTCTTTTTTTGAAAGATGGAATGGCAGTTTTTTGTAATTACGAATATTATTACCTTGAAGAGTCAACATCAATGCTTCAATCTCAACCAAACCTAAGCTATTAAGGTTCTTCGATAGAAAATACGGATCTTCATATCTTACAAATAGAAATTCAAACAGTTTGTTTAATTGATAATCGCTAGTTCCTTCATGAAGAATTTTGATTCCCTTTATTGTTGACCGAACTAACATGCCAGGGTATTTGCCATAGACTAAAGAGATATTAAGAAGTAGTTTTGCTGTTTCTTCATCACTAATAGTAAAAGAAGAATTAGAGTTGATGATTTGCTCATAAAAAATCAAGCTTGTGTCAAATTCATGTTTTGTTTGTGTTATGAAAATCTCATTAAACATAGAAGCATCAACAAGAGCATGTATAGTATAGACATAAAAACCTGAAGCCTTGAAGTAATTGTTGTTAAAGAAAATTAGCCAATTATGTAATCGCAATAGTAAAGGAAACTCAATAAAATCAATAGCAATATATATATCTTCAAATTCTTGTAACTGATTATTTATTAACTTATAAATTTCATGCCACTTATCTGTTTGTATGCTGTGATGTAGTTTCATTTAGTACAATATTATTATTTCAAATATTAGATGTCTTACCTGTTTTTTTTAAGGCTTTCACATTTCTTAACATGCAATTCAAATCCGCCAGTCAGTGCATCTAAAGCATCTTCATTGGTTAATTCTGGTATATTAAGTTTCCATGATATTAACTCAAGGTGATTATCTACAAAATTTATTAAATTTTCAGGTGAGTACTTTTCTTCCACGTTTAAAGATTTGTCTTTTGGAAAATATCTTTTGGGTGGTAAAGCACAGCTTGTACGAGTAACACTATATCCATTAAACTCCAATGGTATTATTCGTTTGTCGAATATGAAAGGTGTGCCAATTGTAATGAACGTAAATCGGGTGCTAAACCAAAGGTTTTCGCCTTGGCCAACATATGAATTAACAAAAACACTTTTTTCTATATTTTTTAATCCGGGATGTGCAATCATTAATTGTTGGTGAAGTTTCTGACGTGCATTATATGTGTAATCCTTTGAACGATACAAACAGAATTGTTTATCGAAATAAAACTCCTCTATTTTGTTTCTAATAAGCCCAATACCATATTTCTCAAATGATAAAAAATATTTTTTTAAATGATCTTCTGTTTCAAAAAGCATGAACGTGTAAATAGTTACTTTATATTTTTTGGCTACTTCTTTGAGTTTTTCAGTGGCCTCTTTAAACCTTGCATTCATAGAATATGACCAATTATTGGAGCC
>Ga0307988_1001661_pt1 | contig 12105 bp, 12 predicted proteins | sample EllFjometagen183_FD_203166 | JGI IMG/M metagenome (GOLD analysis project Ga0307988, IMG submission 203166) | Marine microbial communities from Ellis Fjord, Antarctic Ocean - #183 | ecosystem: Environmental > Aquatic > Marine > Unclassified | place: Southern Ocean | collected 2014-10-08 | reverse complement strand
CATTGAATTTGGAAATAATCGCATATCTTCAATAGACATTAATCGCTTTATTCCTTCTATTAAATAAGGAATATTGTCAATAATTTTAGCTGTATTTTTTTCTGAATTATATCCATTTAACAAACGAATTTGATCTCGTAAATTATCGTGAAAAGACCACATTCCCTGGCTAGGACCTTCCCAACCATGTTTTTCTAAGTATGGGAATAATTGGTTTTCTTTACGGGCAAATCGTTTTTCAATAGATGTTAATTGATTAAATATGTTGAAATACTTTTGAAAATCTTCAATAGGATCAACATCATCTAATTCTAATAAAATATTTTGTATTAAGGCACCTTCCTCGTAATATACTTTTATAGGGTGTCCTTCTGGGAGTTTTTCAACAGTTGGTAAATATGAATCCATTATTCAATAATTTTTAATGTTTTTGGTATTAATACATTTTTTTCAAAATGCATATAGTTATGAACTTGGTGTTGTAATACCTTTAAACTTTTATATAAAAAATTGTACGAATTACAAGCGCCAGCCGGTGTAATATAATTTGATGATAATTTTGAAATTTCTTTAAATGAATCTCCCATTAAATTTTGAGCAATTTCATTTCTTTTAATTGCTTTTTGAAAATCTTGCAATAGTTCTAATGAAATCTCTTCTGATTTTTCATTCGATTCTACAACCTCATTAATGATAGGGTATAAACTTAAAATTGAATTTTTAAAGGTTTCAGTTAACACAACTTCAACACCTTTTGTTAATTCATTGATTTCAATAACCTCTTTATGATCAGCTCCATGAACTTCAGCAACTTTAGCTGCTAATGGTAATATTTCAAAAATAGCATCGCTTATAGAAGTATGATAGCCCCCTTTTGCTTCATCAATTAAAGTAGGTATATCTACATCGTTTGTATTTAAAGTGCCTGAAATTTTACTATTTATCGCTTCAATTTCTTCTTTTATAACTTCAAATCCTACTCCACTTTCTTTACACGCTTTCTCTAAAGTATCTCCACCTCCACAACAAAAATCAATTTTATATTTACTAAAAACGTGATCTGAACCAAGATTTTTTGAAACTACCTCAGCCACTGTATTTTCTTTTGTTATTTGCATAATTATTTTATTTATGGTGCAAATATATTAAATAAAAGACAATTTTATCCTTTTTTAAAAAATAATTGTAATAAACTGTAATACAGTGTTTTAAATTCTTTATTCAATCATAAAATGCCACCTCATTTTGTTGAAATTATTATGATTGGTGCTTGATTTTTTCGTATAACTGTACTAACGATTTTAAAAGTTCAACTGGAGTCGTTAAAATTTGATAATGATTTTGCCCAAACATTTGTGGTAAATAATATTTAGCTTGTGCTTCAATTGCTAAAGCATATGAATTTATTTGACGCTCATTTAACTCCCGTAATGCTTGTTTTACATCATTAATTCCGTATTTCCCTTCATATTTATCGTAATCATTTGGTTTTCCATCAGAAATAAGAATTACCCATTTATTTTTGGTATCACGTTTATCTAGCATGGCTCCTGAATGACGCAAAGCTGCGCCAATTCGTGTATAACCACTTGGCTCAACAGCACCAACTTTTAACTTGGCTTTATTCCAATCATCATCAAAACCTTTAATGGTTAAATACGTTGAATGATTTCTTGTTTTTGAATAAAAACAATCTATTGAGAAATCAATATTAAACTCATTTAAAATTTCTCCAAATAAAATTGAAACTTGCTTTTCAACATCAATTACTCTATTTCCAGCGGCATAACCATCACTTGACAAACTAATGTCTAGTAAAAGTAAAATCGATAAATCTTTCTCTTTTTTTCGCTTAGATACATATATTTTTTCTGAAGGCGTGTGTCCAGAGTTTACATCAACAAATAAATCGGTTATTGCATCAATATCGAACTCTTCACCTTGTGTTTGCCTACGTTGTTGTTGGTATTTATTGTTAACTGTAGTTAACATTTTTCGTAATCCAACCAATGTTGAATTATTTTTTTTAAGAGTGCTATTGTAATAAGGAATAGCTGTTTTTAATACTGTTTTTGGATACACTTTACAAAAATTATCTTTGTAAGCACGTTTCTTATAATCCCACTCATCATATTTTATATGATACCCATTACTATCAACCTCTGCACTTTCTGAGACTGTTGTATTCTCAATAAAATCGGCCTGATAAACAGAATGTGCCGTGTCATCAACACGAACTGTGTATTTCATGTTTATTTCATCTAAAGCATTTGAATGATCCTCTAAATCATCATCTCCATCCATATCTCTCCAGTTCCCTCCAAATTCTTCAGCCGTTTCAACCTTCTCAAATTGATGTTGCAATACTGCATCTTCTTGTTGCTTTTCATCTATTTGAACAGAAATAATTTCTTCAACAGCTTTCGACTTTAAAATTGTTTTAGGCTTCTCTTCCTCTGCTTTTTTAATTTTATCTGTGAAATTTTTCAACTTCTCTTTCTCATCATCTTCGAGATTATTACGCATCCATTTTCCAAAAATAAACGTATAATCAACTTCTGAATTATTTGTTGCTTTTTCTAAATAAAACTGAGTGAATTTCTGATGGTATTTTTTTGTGATAGGAAATTGTTTAAACATTGAATCTAAAACAATTTGAGAAGTTTCTTTTGCCTTTTGTTGAGATTCAATTAATTCATGTTCTTGATTATCATTCCAATTTAAGTCTAAATTCTTTTGAACTGACAAGTATAATATTCTGAATAAATAAAATGAAATATTTTCATCTGTAGAACTAAATTCCTCATACTTCTCTGGAAGAAAGAAGTTATTATTTTTATAACCACCTTCTCTTTCTGCTTCAAAAATTTCAATTGACTTGCCCGTTATTGCACGTGCAAAAATTGTTAATCTTGGTTTTAAATCACTTAAATTAACAGTATGTGCAGTATCTTTTTGCTTCTTTAACCTCCTTCGTTTAAAGTAATACGCAAGTTTCGTAAATATATATTCATCTGGCTCGAACTCAAACATCCGTTGTTAGTTTTCAGCTTACAGTTTTTTATTGTTAGTTATAAAATAACTCCTAATTCTTACTGTTCACTATTCTTTATATCATCAAATTACACAAATCTTTTAACGCTTCAACAACTTCTAAATCATCTGTCAAAGGCTCCACAACTGCCACTTCAACAGAAAGGCGTTTTGGCAAACCACTGTGAATTAATTTAGCAGCATCAACTAACAAACGTGTTGAAACTGTTTCCGCTAAACCAAGTTCAGTTAAATTCCTGATTTTTGTTGCAATATTGACTAACTTTTTAGCTACATCTGCTTCAACTCCTGTTTCATTTACTAAAATATCGGCTTCAATTTTAGCTATTGGATATGCAAATGAAGTTGCTATAAACCTTTGACGTGTTGAGGGTTTTAGTTCTTTAAATCCTTTTTGATAACCTGGATTAAAAGATGCTACCAACATAAAATCGTTGTGTGCCTTTACCGTTTCTCCTAATTTATCAATAAACAACTCCCTTCTATGATCTGTTAATGAATGAATTGCAACTATTACATCTGGTCTTGCTTCAGCTATTTCATCTAAATAAATTATTGAGCCGTCTTTAACTGCTTTAGTCAACGGACCATCTAACCAAATTGTTTCTGCTCCTTTTATTATATATCTTCCAATTAAATCGGTTGAAGAAGTTTCTTCATGACAAGAAATAGTGATTAATTTTTTATTTAATTTATGAGTCATAAACTCAATAAACCTTGATTTTCCAGTACCTGTTGGTCCTTTTAATAAAAAGGGTATTTTATTTTTATAAGCATGTTCAAATACTTCAACTTCTTTTCCTACTTGGTGATAATATGGTGCTTGTTTACTCATACTCTTACTTGTTTACGGTTTCAAGAATTTTAATAATAGTTTCTTTATTATCTACTCCTAATCCTTCTTGTTGGTGTACTAATTCCCCATTTGGATTATACACACTTATAATATTTGAATGTGAAAAATCCATTGGAGAAATTTGTTTGTATTTAACGGCAAGTACGTTTGCAAATTCTCTAACACTACTTATATCACCCTGTAAAAAAGTCCATTGCTCACCATCCATATAATTTTCAATAGCAAACTCTTTTAACCGTTCAGGAGTATCAGTTTCTGGATCAATACTCACCAATACAAAGTTTATATCATTCAAAAGGTCCTTAGGAATTTTAGATTCAATACTACGCATATCTGCTACCAATCTTGGACAAGCTGCTTTACAAGTAGTATAAATCATTACCATTACTAATGTTTTCCCTCTTAAATCTTTTAATTCAATTACTTTCCCTTCTTCTGTATTCCATTTTGTAGTTAAATTAAAAATAGAAGTTTCAGAAATTTCGTTTGTTGCTTCTATTTTTTTTGATTGGCTAGCAACAGGTTTTAAATCCATTTTACAAACACTACAACTAGCAGGTTCATTAAATGTCTTTTCTCCTTCACATTTCATAGGGCATTGGTAAGTAATTATATTTTCTTTATTTGATTGCTTTGTATTACAGGATGTAAAGTTTGAAATTGCTATAAATAGCAATGCTATATATTTTATATTTTTCATTTAATTTGTAATTTTATCTTTTACACATCTAAATCCTAAGTTTTTCATAGTGTATTTTGCTTTAACACTTCCGCGAATTGCATACCGCATAAAAGCTGCATAATTCATTAAATCGGTAGCTCCTACAGCAGCACTTCCACAAAATAGATTACTATCGTTATCCACATCTTTTCTTGATTCTCCTGATATTAGAACCGAATTAAAATCGGAAGTCCATTCCCAAACTAACCCATGTAAGTCAAATACACCCCAATAATTTTTGAATGTTGACCCAATTTTATTGTTAAATGTTTTTGGTTTCTCGTACCAAGATAAAATAAATTCGTTATATGTTTTTAGTATGCGTGCATCTGGTAATTTTTCATTTGCCATTGCTACATATTCCCATTCATCAATTGTAGGCAGTCTTTTCCCTTGGCATTCACAATAAGCATTTGCAACAAACCAAGAAACATTAGTAATAGGAGCTTCTAAAGATTGACTTTTATTTAAACTTGTATCTGACTTCCAACTATAAAGATAATTTTCATCAGCAAAAAGGCGTATAATTTTTGACTTTTTCCACTTTGATTTTTTTTTAATAAACTCTAAAAAATCTTTATTAGTGACTGGATACACATCCATTTCAAAGTCTAAAATTGTTACTTGTAAGGAGTCTCTTCCATAAAGTGGTGTATAGGTTCCTCCTTTTATAGTAACCATTTTAGACTGACAATTTGCTTTAACTGCAATTAAAAGCATGACGCAGATTGTCAGTCTTAAAATAGTTTTCATTTTTATTAAATTTTAGTGACCATTTTTAACTTCATCAACCATATTGGCAGTAACATTAGTTTTGTTATTACCCCAAGAATTGTAAACGTAAGTTAGTACCTCTGCAACTTCAACACTTGTTAATGTTTGCTTTGTCATAATACTATTGTACTTTTCTCCATTTACTGTAATTTCACCAGTTTTACCATTAAGTACAATTCCAATAGCTCTTTTTACATCATCATTTAAATAATCTGATTTTGCTAAAGGAGGAAATGCACTCGCAATACCTTCTCCATTTGCTTGATGACAAGCGAAACAAGTTTTAGTATAAATATTTTTACCTGACTCAATTTTTTCAGCCAATGTTTTAACTTTTTTTACAGTTTGTTTTTTAGAATCATCTGTTGGCATTGTTTGAATTGTTCCTCCTTCTGGATTGTAAATTCCTTCTTGTTGAACACCTGAATATAATTTCTTATCTTCTTCACCTGTAACTTTCAACATTCCTAAAGCTCCTTTATTAAATGCTCTAAAAATAGAGTGATCTACAATAATAAATGTACCCGGAACATCTACTTTAAACTCAACTATAGAAGCTCCTCCTGCTGGAATTAATGTAGTTTGTACATTCTCATTTATTAAAGAACCACCTTCTATATTTACTTTGTCAAATATTTCACCTATTACGTGAAAAGAAGAAACTAAGTTTGGACCACCATTACCAACATATAAACGCACTGTTTCTCCTACATTTGCTGTAATTGCATTGTCGCCTGTTAGAGCTCCAACTTTACCATTAAACACAACATAGTCTGCATCTTCTTCTACAGCTTTTTTCATATCAAAAGCTTGTAATCCTGGCTCTCCATTTTCTCCTTTCGTATAAAAATCACCTTGCATAATGTAATATTCTTTGTCTACTTTAGGCAAACCGCCTTCTGGTTCAACTAGTATTAAACCATACATACCATTAGCTATATGCATTCCTACTGGTGCAGTTGCACAGTGATATACATATAATCCTGGATTTAATGTTTTAAAAGAGAACGTTTTTTCATGACCTGGCGCTACAAATGAAGATGTTGCTCCTCCCCCTGGGCCTGTTACCGCATGTAAATCTATATTATGTGGTAATTTGTTATCTGGATGATTTGATAATGTAAACTCAACTTCATCTCCTACTCTTGATCTTATAAAACTTCCAGGTACAGAACCTCCAAAAGTCCAATAAATATATGTTGTTCCATCTGTCATGGTTCCTTCTTGCTCAAGAATTTCCATGTTTACAATTAATTTTTTTGCTGGTCTATCTCCAACAGAAGCTGGTACAAATGGAGGTGAAGTAAGCACCGCATCCATTGTTCCTGAAATTACAATTTTAGACGCATCTACATTACTCTTTTCAGCTTCATTTGAATTACAACTAGTTAGCGCTAAAAATGCTAAAACTAGGATACTAACACTGCTGAAAGTTTTTCTGAATTTATTCATTTTGTTGTTTATTATTTTCAATTATACAATTTTATATAAAAGAAAACCAAAGTCTATAAATTTTTAATCAATATATGGATACAAATTAAGAATCTTTAACTCTGGTAATCAATCTAAAAAATACTATTTTAATTTACTATTTTGCTTCTAATGCTTCATCATTAGGTGTACCGTGTTTATAAAAATCTATCATATATAATATAACACCTGTTGTGAATAACGTAGCACAAACAATTAAAACTATAAAATGAATTTCAGTTTCTTTTTGTACAACCATAAAATCCATTCCCATTTTACGTTCTAAATATACTTGTACTACACCAGCTACACCAAAAGCAACTGTCATACCAATCATACCAATATTTGAAAACCAAAATGCCATTCTTCCTATTGAACTATCGTATAATTTTCTTCCCGTCATATTTGGTAAACTATAACTAATAATAGCTAAAACTATCATTGCATAAGCTCCCCAAAACGCTAAATGCCCGTGCATTGCTGTTACTAAAGTACCGTGTGTATATAAGTTAGTTTGTGGTAATGTATGAGCAAATCCTAACAATCCTGCGCCTACAAAAGATACAATTGCAGCTCCAAGTGTCCAGTATAACGCTAATTTATTTGGATGCTTTTTTTCGCCTTTTCTATACATATTAACTGCAAATAATGCCATTGCTAAAAATGCTAAAGGTTCTAATGCAGAGAAAATACCACCTACAATTAGCCAAATTTTATTAACTCCAATATAATAATAGTGATGTCCTGTTCCTAAAACTCCTGAAAGAAATGTTAACCCAACAATTACATATAACCATTTTTCAATTACTTCTCTATCTACACCTGTTAGCTTAATTAATAAGAAAGATAAAATACCTCCCATAATTAATTCCCAAACACCTTCTACCCATAAGTGAACAACCCACCATCTAAAAAATGAATCTGTAACCTGACTGTCAAATGGTAACATTCCAGGTAAGTACAATAATGCCGCAAATAAAAGTCCCATTGAAAGAACTAATGATGTTGTTGTTCTTCTTTTTGCTTTAAATAATGTTGTTAAAATCAATCCTAAAAACAGTAATACATTTACAACAACTAAATAATCAAGACCTCTAGGGATTTCTAAAAATTTTCTTCCTTCCCAAATATTAAAGTGAAAACCTATAATTGCCGCAACACCAACTAATGCTAAACTAATTAACTGTACATAGGCTAATTTTACGCTTACCAATTCTCTTTGTGCTTCCTCTGGAATAATATAATAAGCTGCTCCCATAAAACCAGATAATAACCAAACTACCAAAAGATTTAAGTGTACTGCTTTTGCTGTATTAAAAGGTATAAATGCATGTAATCCATCATATCCTGCATGAGCAAAGCCCATAATAAAACCGTATATTATTTGCAAACCAAACAATAACATTGAAAGGGCAAAAAACCAATAGGCAACTTTTTGTGATTTATATTTCATAATTTTTTTGTTTAGTTGTTAATTTTATCTTTTGCTAATGGAGATATTTTTCTATCTACACCTACTACTTCTCCAAATCCATTTAAGTCTATTTCACCAATCCACTTAAAAAAGGCAACTACATCAATCGCTTCTGCTTCTGACATTCCATAAGCTACCATTTGTCTTCCATTTGGTTGCCAAGGTATTTCTTGCATTAAAATACTTTTAATAACAGTTTCTCCATTACCATTGTATTTTAAATTTAATCTATCAATAACTTTTGTTAATTCTGGAGCATAGTATCCTCCTTCTCCTAATAATGTATGGCATCCCATACAGTTATTAGATTCCCAAATTTCTTTTCCTCTTACAACTGAATCAGTTATGTTTTCGTGGTTAGTTTGATCAACTTCTTCTGATAAAGAATACACGGTAAGCCCTATAAAAATTAGGAAAGTTACTAATGTACCCCCTAAAAAGAAAGCTCTTGCTTGTTTTTTAGATAACATGTTTTTTAAATTTAATTAAAATATTAAGACCTCTTTATCTTAATATCTTGCAAAGATATGCAATTTAAATTAATAAAAAAAGCAGCCTTTAAGCTGCTTTTAATGTTAAACCTACTTAACCTTATTATATTGCTTGTTCTACTCTAATATTTGCAGTTACATTCAACTCTGGTGTATCAATTAAATGACGTTTTACCAAACATTGATCCACAACTTTTTTAATAGCTCCTTTATATTTTTCAGGAAATTGGCTGGGTAAATCAAGTTCAATTTCAATAGATTTTACCATTCCTGCAGATTGGTCATATTCCATTTTTTGGTTGATTACAACTTCATTAAAAGGTATACTTCTCTGTGCTAAAAACGAGCGCACATAAACAGCAGAGCACATACCAATTGATGCTAAAAAAATTAAAAATGGAGACTCATTCATTGTAATTTGTTTTCCATCTATATAAGGAACTGTATTTCCTTGCTTATCAAAAATTGTTTGTAATACCATCTATTAAATTTAATTTTAGAGCGCAAAAATACCAATTAAGTTAAACGCACTAAGTATCTAATATTACACAACTTATATTTCATTTACACTAAATAAATCACTAGCAATTCCGTCGGCTAAAAACTTACCTTTTTTTGTAGTAATTAAGGTGCTATTTGAAAAAGAATGGAGTTGAATTTCTAACAACCCCCTATTTATAAAAGGTTGAGCATTCTTTTTTAATTGTTCCAAGTATAGTGCTCCAAACTCTTTTTCAACTTTTTCAAATGAAACTCCCCAAATAGTTCGTAAACCAGTCATAATATACTCATTAAATCGATTATTTGCTGTAAGAATTTCCGATTGAGATGGTAATTTATTTTCTTGTAATTCTTTTATGTATTTAGAATTATTTGAAACATTCCAAAACCTTTCCAATCCATTAAACGAATGTGCTGAAGGTCCAATTCCAATATACTTTTCACCCAACCAATAAGACATATTATGTTTAGAGAAATAGGCTGGTTTTCCAAAGTTTGAAATTTCATAATGCACAAACCCTTGCTTTTCACATTCTTCAACCAATATATTAAACTGCTGTAAGGCCAAATTTTCATCGATCGGAGGTACTTTTCCTTTTTTTATAAAACTGTGCAATGCTGTTTTTTCTTCAACTGTTAAAGCATAACTTGAAATATGAGGAACGTTAAACTTAAAAGCTTGTTCTAAGTTGGCCAACCATTTTTTATTACTCATTCCCGGAACTCCGTAAATTAAATCGATGGTAATATTATCAAAATATTTTAAAACTTCTTTTAAACATTTTTCAGATTCTTCAGCTGTATGCGCTCTATTCATAAATTTTAAATCGTCATCAAAAAACGATTGAATACCAATACTTAATCTGTTTATGGGAGATTTTGCCAACTCCTTTATCTTTTGTGTTGATAAATCATCTGGATTCGCTTCCAACGTGATTTCGGCATTTTCAACAACTGTATAATTGTTATATATGGTATCAATTAATAGCTGTAATTCTTCAATTGATAAAAGTGAAGGCGTTCCACCACCAAAATAAATAGTTTCAATTTTTTCAGCACCATTTTCATCTTTTCTCAAAACTAACTCTTTTACAAGTGCATGTATCATCTCCTCTTTTCTTTTTAATGAAGTTGAAAAATGAAAATCGCAATAGTAACATGCTTGTTTACAAAATGGTATATGTAAATATATTCCTGCCAATTTTATATATTATTTATTGCTAAATGTACGCTATTAAAAAAAAACTACAAAAAGTGATTTTTGTTACCTTTTTACTGGAATCTGTATTGTAAATTTGGTTAAAACATTAAAACTATGTACACACATATTGTCTCTTTTAAAGTAAAAGATGGTGAAGAGGTTTCATTTGTAGAATTACAAAAATTTGAAGAATTAACAGAAGCTAAACCAGCAGGCTTAGACCACTTTCATATTTTTAAAGATAGAAATAAAGAAAATCATTTTTTTCTAGTTGAATATTGGAATTCTAAAGATGATAAAGATAAAATGGAAGCTTCAAAAGAACATCAACTTTTTCATGAACACAGAAAATTAATTATTGAACAAAAGTATGAAACCTACGAGTGTGATATTGTAATTTAATTACTCGTTAACTCTATCACCGTTTTGTTTTACAAATGCTCCCCAGCCTGTGTAATTTTTGCCAGAGGTTATTTTGCCACTATTATAAAAGTGGCAAACTGCTGCTGCTAAACCATCGGTTGAATCTAAATTTTTAGGCAATGTTTTAATTTTCAATAAACTTTGCAACATTTTTGCTACCTGTTCTTTACTGGCATTTCCATTGCCCGTAATTGCCATTTTTATTTTTTTGGGTGAATATTCAGTAATTGGTATTTCACGAGATAAGCCAGCGGCCATAGCCACTCCTTGAGCTCTTCCTAATTTTAACATGGATTGCACATTTTTACCAAAAAAAGGAGCTTCAATAGCAATTTCATCTGGATGATAGGTTTCAATTAAATGAATAGTACGTTCAAAAATTAATTTAAGTTTCACATAATGGTCATCGTACTTTTTTAGCGATAATTCATTTAACTGAATTAACTCCATTTTTTTATTGACGATTTTAATCAATCCAAAACCCATGATAGTTGTTCCAGGATCAATTCCTAATATGATTTTTTCTGAGCTCAATTAGTTGTTTATTTGTAAAATCAAATGTACAATATCTTGCACAAATATAAACGGTTCCTTTTTTTTCTAATTAAATTAGGTATTGTATTCTGTGCCTTTTATTTTATATATCAAAAACTTGTCAGCAATCAACTTTTATCTTTTTCAAATTTTCAACAACAATTATCAATATTATTTTCAAAAAACAGTTGGGCTCTACTTTTACTTCTTCTATTTACAGATGCTAATTGGTTCTTAGAAATATACAAATAGAAAACATTGGCAATAGTTGAACAAAAAATCGCCTTTCCCCAAGCTTATAAACAAAGTTTAGCATCACTCACAGCAGCTATAATTACACCAAATAGAATTGGAGAATATGGCGTAAAGGCACTTTATTTTAAGCGAAATTTTAGAAAAAAAATTATGCTGTTAAACTTCATTGGAAATATCTTTCCATTATTTATCTACTAAAACTTCTTTTTGATTTTTTACTTATTCATAAAACTGCTACTTTTTTAAAGAGTAAAAACTCGTTAAACTATTACATTCTAATAAGTGTATTGTATCCCTTTTTCATAATTTATATAGGAATTTTATCCTTATTCAAAAACTATGAATGGAAAG
>Ga0307988_1001660_pt1 | contig 12105 bp, 10 predicted proteins | sample EllFjometagen183_FD_203166 | JGI IMG/M metagenome (GOLD analysis project Ga0307988, IMG submission 203166) | Marine microbial communities from Ellis Fjord, Antarctic Ocean - #183 | ecosystem: Environmental > Aquatic > Marine > Unclassified | place: Southern Ocean | collected 2014-10-08 | reverse complement strand
TATTAGTAACTTCTCAATAAATATGGGCAAACACCTCAGGGCGCTCATGCCAGCGCAGCCATTTACAGCCTTATTGAAACGGCTTTGCGTTGAGACCGTTGAATTTGTTTCAATTCTTTTTGTTGGATATTTTGTCCGATGATCTGGAGGTTTTTTGCCAAAATGGCAATGCTTATATACCGCTTAAATCCATGGATACCATGATCCGAGCACCTACTCTTTCAACCTTTGTTTGGCTATTCGTTAGGTTTATCTACTTTTTCCATCTACTACCGCCATCCACTTATCTCCTATTTTATGCAAATCCACATGATGCATACCTGCTGCATTCCAGCCTTTACCTGTCATATTTACCACAGGTTTCTCTGAAAAGATTTTTTCCGCATATGTTTTTTCAGTTAGCTCAATTATTTCAAAAGCGAAAACCTGAGTGCCATAGCTTGGATAATCATCCTGTGTCAACCTATACAACTGGTCATTATGAGAAATAACTCTCCCTCCCGGTCTTGCGATATTCTTATCAAGTTTTACTATAGGATTCATTGGATGAGGTTTCCACTCCCCCAATAAATCGCTCGACCAATAGAGATTCAAGACATCATTCTCTGGAGTAGTTACAAACAACCACCACTTATCGTTATACCGAAATATTGAAGGATCTATATAACGATACCCAGTCAATAGATTTCCGATATATTCCCATTTTTCAGGAAACGATACTGCTTTGTATAGCCTTACTGATAAGTCTTCGCCACTTTCTGGTATTAGATAATCATCATCATCCCACTCGAAAACATATGGATATGACAAATGGAATGTTTCATCAATAATGATTTTTCGATATTCCCAATGCTTCCCATCTGTGCTTTCTGCATAGCCAATATCACCTTGATTGCTTTCCCGATTGAACACTTCGAAAAACATAAAATAGTTTCCGTTCTTGAACACCATGAATGGATCTGCGACAAAACGTGCATCTATATCAACAACATCTTTTCTTGTTAAAACTGGATTGGAAATATCTTCCGCAGGGGCCAAATCGAATGGTGTGGAACCTTCATATATTCCAATAGACCAAGGACCGCAAGTTAGACGTTGGTATCCCATTTTGATGATTCCATATGGAAACACTTCATATCTATGAATAACAAATCCATAAATTACGCCTACCACGAATATCATTATCAATAGGGCTGAGTTAATCAGATATTTTTTCATAGCTTTTCCTGATATAGTATGATTGACAATTAATTTTCTACTCGCCTATGTCACATAGTCACATATTGTTTCCGATCTACCGATTTTAAGTCACTGTATTACTGTTTTGGTTGAACCAAAAACTAACAATAAAAAAAAGTAAAGCAAAGTTGTATTCCTTAATTTCAACAAGAGGATTGTGAAATGTATCCGTAATAAAAGGTCCAATAATTTTTGATAAAAGATAATTGCTAATAAATAGGACTCCTAAAGATATAGGAACAATCGGAAAATTTATTTGATTTAAAAGTCTCTTTGTTTTACTATGAAGCTTATATAGAATTGGTAAAAAACAACAATAAGTAAACCAAAATAAAGAAAAAATTCTATCTACTGACGGCATTAAAGCCCAAATACCTTTTCTACTTTCTTCACCTATTTCTCCTGGAAAAAATTTCAAATTATGAATATTGATTTCTTTTTGTCTATTAATTTCTTCATAGAATTGAGGAGTTGAAATATTAAAGATTCTTTGCCCCCAACTAATTTCTTCACAAAAACCTAAAAGGAAAATAAAACTTAATAAAAGGAAAATAAAATTTTTATTTTTTAAGAATTTTATTAAAAACAATATCGCTGTCAATAAAAAAAATATGGCACCTGCAGTTTCAAATAATCCATCTTCCTTTGCTAAAAAAAAAATTTGATTATCCATCGCCAGAAAGAAAATGGAATAAGGTAGTAACAAACAAATTGCAGTAATTATGAAAATACCATTCTTGATTTTCAATTATGATCCTCCTAAAAATAATATTTTAATACCATATTCCAAATCTATTATATGAATGAACCAGTTATAAGTTTCTTTAATGAAACGGTTGAATGATCAAGGGACGCTTGCTGGGAAGACAATCCCAAAAAAGCTTAGAATGATTCACGATCATTGATAAGATTCTCCAAATTCGAGGCCTGAGTTGATTCGAAACTATTTTTGCAACTGCATACATTTAAATAAAAATATCGGGGGGTAAGCTTTGTTTCCTTCTTTCTTTTGTCCTACTGGATAGTCCTTAAAGAGAATTGATTCTATGCGATTCCAGGAAATAATTTTTTCCAAATTCATTACAGTTTTAAGATTCCTATTTTTCTTGCTCATGAAAGGTTTCTGAAAATCAGAAAATGTCAGAGCTTATTTTAACATTGAATCTGTTCAGGCTTTGGGGCCCACCGCAGCGGTCATAATCACGTCGATAGCTTAGCGTCACTAATGCAAATGTATAATTCATATATACCGTTTCCAAAATTGAAAATTTAATAACAGGATGGCGGGCTCTTATCAGGATTCAGAATCCAATTGTATATCGACAAAGTATGATTAGCTTTAGCTTCCCAGGTATAGTTTTCCCATGCATAATGACAGGCGCTGTCACCGAATTTTTGTATTAAAGAGCGCTCATTGATTAATTTCTCCATGCTTTTAATTAAGTGCATAAGGATATCCTCATACGAGCCTATGGGAATGGTAATACCACGTTCTTTTCCTATCAAATCACCAGGGGCTCCGTAATTTATTACAATGCTTGCGAGGCCGCAGGCCATTGCTTCTACTACGACACCTGCACCCAGTTCCCGAATTGATGGAAAAACAAAAACATCAGATTGATGCATATGTTGAACAACTTCATATTGAGGACAAAAATTGATAAATTCGACACATTGTTGTAGGTTGTTTTCTTTTATAATTCTGTCCATTTCACTTTTTTTTGGACCGCTTCCAACAATTTTTATTTTATGCTGCTTCAGAAGTGCACTTTTTGAAAACGCTTTTAAGATGATTTCAGGCAGTTTACAAGGTACAAACCTGCCGACAAAAAGAAAGGTAACTTGATTTTTCTGCCCTGGTGAATTCTTTCTTTTCATGAAAAGAGATGGATCAAATCCTACTTCTGGAAAATTGAATACTTTTGTGAAATCTACCTCGGGCAGCTCTTTTCGGGTATGTTCAAAGCTGGCTAGAATAGCAGCACAGGCTTTGTAGCTTGACTGGTAGTAAGGAAGTAGTTTATACATTTTTCTAAGATATGAAGACCATTCACGTTCCTGTTTCCGCTGTGTTTCAAAAATATGAGGCCATGCCAGCCCGCCATTAAGCGGACCTGCTACAAACGGTATCGGGGACCATATAGCTAAAGGGCTTGGAAGTGTAGGAGACATAGGTGTAATGCGATGAATAATATCATATTTACCATTTTTAATGGCTTTTTTATATTTTCGCCAAACAGCAAACTCGAATGCAATATAGGAAGGATAGGTAAATGCAGTTTTTATAGTCCATCCGATTTCCTGATCACGTCTTATTATATTGCCTATCCAGTCGAAAAAACGTTTAACTAATGTAACATTGACAAATTCAACAGGTAAATCTCCATAGTCGATATGAGAATTATCATTTCTTGTGACAACAGTAAATTCAGTGATCTCAGAAAGTGCTTTACACATCTTGTAACCGACTACCGGCAAAGATGGCAACGTAGGGTGACAATCAAATGCCAGTAATAATACCTTCATTTAAATAATCCTTAAATTTCAAAATTTTAGTCATCACACTCGCATCCTCTCTGACAACCTGCCTGGCAAACGTGCCACAACATCTATATTTTTTTTTAGCGCATTAACTAACTTTAGCATTACATCATCGCTCAGCAAAATAGCATCGCTGTTTACAAATGCAACGTATTCAGTTTCAGCCAACTCTACTCCTTTATTGAGTACTTTACTGGAATGATATGTACCAGGCTCTAAATGTTGGAGAATAGAGTATCCATGCTGTTCGATGATCTCCTTTGAGCCATCAGTACTTGCACTTTCAAAAACGATAAGATTTATTTTTACCCCCCGTTGTTCATCAAGATACTTAAGTGTCAACTGGAGCAAATCTGCATCATTATAGCTACGCAGAACAACAGTGATCTCCATCAATTTATCATCATTATTTAGCATCGTAAGCCTCAAGAACTATATTATAAATATCACTTAATCGTTCTGCTTGTTTTCCCCAACTAAATTCCTGTTTAGCTCTTTCTAGTCCATTGAGGGCATACCTCTTTCTTAACTCTGAGTCAGCAAGCATTTCTAATAAGGCTTTACCAAGCAAACCTTCATCGCCGACCGGAAATAGCATTCCCTCCCTACCATCTTTTAGTAACCAGCCAGGCCCTCCAACGTCTGCTGCAATAAGGGGAATACCTGCTGCCCAGCTTTCTAAGCAAGTAAGGCCAAATGGTTCATGACGACTCGGTAGCACACTAACGTCACCTGCTGCATATACGTGAGGTATATCAGCAGGATCGACACCTCCAACAATATAAAGCCTGCCATTTGCGTTTTTTCCCAGTCGTGTAAGTTTATCGACATACCCAGGACTGGTTTCAGGCCCTATCAATGCCAGATCGCATTCTGATGATAATTGATTTCTCCACGCTTTGACTAAGGTCGCTTGATCTTTTTGGTGATCAACCCTTGCGACACAGACAATAAGTAACCTTTTAGAGTCTATACCCAGCAGTCTCCTTCCCCGGTTACGGTCAGCATTGGAGAATTCATCAATATTCACTCCTCCGGGAATAAAATAAACCCTTTGACCTGGCAATGATTTTTTTGCTGCCTCATACTCATCAATTCCAACACATATAACCGCATCCATATGCTTAAGTAGTTGACGTGTATGCAAGAAAAGTGACACCCCTCGCCCCCAACGAAATCCTTTTTTAGGGTCTGTTTTACCCACATATGCAAGGCTCTTTAATTCTTTCTGAGGTATGGCAAAATGGCCTCCGTGTAATGTTATGATTATGGGATTTTTTTTTGATTTAGCTACACGGTAACATTGGGCTCCCAATAAGTTACCTGTATGAAGATGCACAAGGGAGATATCTTTTAATTCATTCAGGGAACTTGCCAGTGATAGACTTAATAGATTACCACCTTTATTGTCATAACGTAGTTTTCGTTCAGCGCTTAGAGGCCACTCAGGATAAAAGTAGGGAAATCGAGTTATCGGTATACCAGCTACTTCGTCAGCCACTGAGTCATCGAGTGCTTGTGTTGTATAAATCATAGAATTGAAGCCGAATTCAGTCATTAACGGTAATGTCTGTTCAAGAACCCTCTCTGTTCCACCCCAAGAATTAGACGTATATCGTCTTGGTACATGAACGATCAATTTTGACGTATCCGGTATCATCCAAATATTTTCCAGAGTTGAATATAATCTTCAGTACTCCCAATCAGACGACTTCTTGTCAATGTATAACCTATAAGTTCATGGACAAGTGCATATCTCATTCGCTCCCGGGGGTAACAAAATGGATTACTGACTAACCAACGGCTTGCGCTTATATTTTTTAGCGTGTAATACATCCCTACCACTATCCTTAATTCTGATGCTTTCTTATCTGTCAGAAGTGAACTATATAAATGTGCCAAAATAGACAATTCATCTATAATCTCATATCTGCTTTTCTTGAAAACTGGGTTCAACTTGAAATCTATCGCATTGAGATAATTTTCCGACCAATCTGGAAGTTCGGGGCTAAACGCAAGCCATTTTTCTCTTCTTTTGACGACCTTGGTGTCATAGCTGTTTTTAGAAGCTAACCACGTATCACCCAGTGTTAACCAGGCCTTTTCAATTTGTCGAATTGCAAATTGTTCAAATATTTCATTTTGAGATACTGAACAAGATTTACCCTGGTGGGTCCAGAGACTGAATAAAATACCACTTCCCCGATTAAGCAGGAGCCGTCCCCATTCCGTTTCTGGTAAATCATCGATCTTTCTATTAGCTAGTGTTTCGAGGCTATTTTCTTTACCATAAAGGATCTGATGTCCCTGATATAGTTCATACCAGGTTAGAGCGTGAGGCAATGTACCTAACGAACCATGTTTTATTGGTGTTATATCCACATGGATATTGAATCGCTCACTGTAAACCTGATGAATTTTATGCAGTAAATTAGTTAGATTAGAAGATTCCACTCGGTGAATCAAAACAAGATCATAGTCGTTATAGGGTTTAAAGCATTCTCCTTCCCTGAAGGCCCCGCCTTCTCCACGGTCATAACCGACACCTAACACCAGGGACACAATTAATTCATCACGTACAATTTAAAACATTTGAAGAAGCTGAAAGAATTCTCTTTAAATATATTGAAATGTATTATAACCAGAGACGAAAGCATTCAGCCAATGGCTGGAAAACGCCTGCTCACTGTGAGCAGGCATGGTACAACCTGAAAAATGTGGCTTAACTCGGATAACAGTGTTTTTTTCATCTTATCAAAATTCTTTTTATTTTTTTTGAGTAATAACTAATTAAAGTTTCCTTACCATAATAAGTATCATATATTTCACAATATCTACATAAGATATCTGAATTATTATCCTTTAAACCTTTCAAAATTCTAGCATATTCTTTATTTTTGTATATAGATTTATAATTTGAGTTAATTAAATTTCCCAATCTGTGCTTTATACTCCAATCCATTGCACACAAACAGACATCACCATTAGGAAACAATACATTACATTTTAAACGCCAACATCTAAAAAGCCTACCTCTTCTTTTCTTGATGGGTGGAATTATTTTATCTGAGACATTTCCCGCCCTATTATTTATTCTAGATTTAATTACTGTAATTTTACTTTCATTCTCTAACAAAAATTTTTCTAATTTTGGATGCATATTTTTATTTCCATCAGGTAATATATTTAATAAAAATACAATCTGCATTCTACTTTCTATTAATTTATTAAGAATATTAAAATAATTTTCATCGATTTTTATTTTTGTTTGGTTGTTATCATCAGGTAAATGTATACAAAAACGATCAAATTTTATTTTTTTTAGTAAATCTATATCTGAAATTTTCATCCCCATGCACGTGGTATGTACCACTGTTGTGTGTCTTTTTTTATTTGCATAATGAATCATTTTAGTACATTCCGGATTCAAGAAAGGTTCTGAAAATCCAGAAAATATAACAGTTACTTTTTTTGGAACTTTATCCACGCATTTTTTAAACGTTTCAAAACTCATCTCTTTAAGGTCACTAAATTTAGAATAAGAATCTACAAATTTATCTTGTGGACAATAAGAACATTGATTCCTACATCCAACTCTTGTCGTAATTTCTAGCTCTGCCATTTTATCTCTTGTTGATATTTAGTAAGTTATTAAAATAATTAATTTTTGAATTTTGAATTTTTCTTTTTATACTAAAAAACAAATGGTGCCTAAGTTCAGAAGAATTTTGATATAATTTTCTAAAACCCGCCACTAAATCTTGAATATCTATTTGAGATCCTAAAAATACATTATGATAAATTATCAAACCCTCCTGATTTGAAATTCTTTCAGCAACAGGACATTTTGAATTAAGTCCCAATTTTCGTACAGAAGATTCGTCTTTTCTAAATTTTAATAATTTTTTCCCTGATTTCCATAAAGGGGACTGATAAACAACAGGATAAGGGAATATTGCAGGAATACCTTCAGCATGTAATGCATCAATTAAAATCTTTCTTGGAATATTACAAAACTCTTTTTTGTTATAATTAAGTGTAAGTGCATACATTCCCTGCCTTGTTATTTTAGAATTTGAATTTAGAATTTTAATCCCAGGTATTTCTTTAATTTTTTCTTTAAATAATTTCACATTTTCTATTTTTTTCTTAAGTTGTTTTTCAAGTCTTTCAAGCTGAGCTATAAGAATTGCCGCTTGAAATTCTGTAACTCGATAGTTTCCACCGATTCCTTCATTAATCCCTTCTTTTAATGGACGACCACAGTTTTTAAGAGAATAAATTTTTTTAGCTAATCCTTCATTATTTGTAATTAGTGCTCCTCCCTCACCCGAAGTCATAACTTTGCTTTGCTGAAAGCTAAACGAACCAACATCCCCTAATGTTCCGATTCCTTTGTTTTTCCATTGAGAACCATGCATGTGAGCACAATCTTCTATAACTTTTAGAGAATGTTTTTTAGCAATTTTAAGAATTTTATCCATTTCTGCAACCTGATTATAAAGATGAACTGGAATAATCGCCTTTGTCCTCCTGGTTATTCTCTTTTTGATAGAATCAGGGTCTATACACCAATCTTTTTGATTCACATCTGCAAACACAGGTGTCGCACCCACTTGAAGAACTGCCCATGCTGTTGCTGTCCAAGTTAGTGCAGGAACTATGACTTCATCACCAATTCCAATACCTAATGCTCGTAAAGCAATTTCCAAACTTACAGTCCCATTTGAAACACAAATAGCGTATTTAGCATCACAAAAATTAGCAAAACATTTAGAAAATTCTTTTTCTTTTGGTCCATCAAATGACCAATTACCACTATTAAGAACTTCTAACAAAAGTTGTTTTTCTTTTTTTCCAAAAATAGGCCAACTTGTAAAAGGTTTATTTCTAATAGGGTGGCCCCCCATTAATGCCAATTCATTTTTCATTTTCTATTAAACTTATTAATTTTTTTAATAATACACATTTAGTATATATATTTTTCATATATTTTAATCATTTTATCTGAATTTTTACCGAAATACAAAAACAGGTAGGAACTTGCTTTTAGTTAACCAAACTATAAAAATCCACCAAAAACTGAAATATGACCTCCAACCTGATACAGGTACAACATGTTGTACCTGTATCAGGTTGGAGGAAGTGCGGCAATAGAAAAAATCAAGCGTTTGAAAATATGAGGAACATTACCTAGTTTCATCGTTCATCCCTCCATAATATTTAAAATAACATCAAGTGTCTTTTGCGCAGTCTTTTGCCAACTAAATTGAGTCGAACGTTCGAAACCCTTCTGCGCGAACTTGTTACATGTATCTTGAGAAGAAACCATTGAAAGCAGACTATCCACTATTGAATCCATATCATAAGGATCAAATAAAACTGCCGCTCCATCAGCAATTTCGGGCATTGAAGAAACATTTGAACAGGCAACAGGAACACCACAGGACATGGCTTCTAATATAGGCAATCCAAAGCCTTCAAACAATGAAGGAAATACCATCATGTCAGCTGCGCTATATAAGAATGGCAAATGATCACCTTTAACAAATCCAGTTAACAAAATATCTTTATTATATTTTGATGAGTTAGCCATCAGATGAACTTCTTCTGCACCATCCCAATCTGCACCAGCCAGTACCAATTGATGCGGGATATCATGTTCTTTTTTCAGTTTTTCAAATGCGTGAATCAAACGTATATGATTTTTACCAGGATGTTCAATCCGTGATGTGTAAATCATATAGGGTGCTCGTATACCATAGTTTTTGACAACTGCTATGGAGGCTTGTTTGTCTCTTGGATAAAAGGTTTCTGTATCAGCAGCATGATGAATAACAGTGATTTTTTCTTCAGGTACTCCAACATACTCCATAATGTCTCTTTTTGTACTCTCACTTATGGCTATGATATGAGTAAGCTGTTTAAACATGAAAGGTAATAATTTATTTTGGTAAAGGTTTCTGAAATTGTCATATTTCCCAGATACATGAAAGGCTGCCAAATCGTGGACTGTACCAACTGTTGGACAGGGAGTCCAAACGGGTGCCCGCCGACTGGCAGCGGGTAAAAATAGAACATCATATTTGCGCTGCTTGCAAATTGATGGCAAAGCAATTTGGTGCCACGCTACATTTAATAATGGATTTTTCAGTGTTTCAGAAACATTGACTGATTTTATATTATTATTTGCCACTCCGGAAAAATATTCAGATTTCGCACGTTCATGTAACAGCACTTCAAAATCATTATATTTATCAATTGTCGAAAATTGAGTGATTAAATTTGTAACATAACGACTCATACCAGATTTTAAGTCACAGCCAAAAGTGGTAATACCTATTTTCATTTACTTACAAAACCTTCTATATATATTAAGTAACAAGATAAGACCTCGTACAACCCTACCGATTTTCTTTAATCAGTTCTGATTTTAGGTCTTTATGGAATATTATCAAATCGGTAAATCTAAGGAAGGAGAAAGAGCCTATTCTCCTTTGCTTTGGTTTCAATATCTTCTGTTGCAAAACAGTCATTCCGGACGGTGTCAATTAACTTTAAAACGTGAAAATAATGCTAGGATCGCAGCTCGAAACTCTGACTTATCTATATTTTTTGAAACCAACCACACCATAGTTAAATATATAATACCACCTACAAAGTAATTAAAGGCGATTGCACCCCATGTTTGTGCATATTCAAACATCAATAGTATTTTCATAAATGCCATAGCAACTAAAAATGGGATCAATCCTGGTTGAAATATGTGGTTCCAGATTTCCCTCCATGTCACTTTCATCATTGCTTTCCCAAAAGGAATGAAAATAATAACATAACCTATTCCATAAACCAAAAAGGTTGCCATAGCTGAGCCGATTGCTCCTAGTTGATACCAACCAACAAACAGCAGGGTTAGTGCTATGTTTATAACTGCGGAAAGAGTCTCACGAATTGCGAGTGAGCGCATACGTTTTTTTGCTTTTGCAATGATTCTTTCTATAACAGTTCCATAGACGAACGGGTAGGTCGATAGTAATAGAAGCAAGACTAACCCAGCGGAAGAGAAATTATCACCCACATAAAGAATAGTAATTTGTTCATAATGGACCACAAACGGCAATATAATCAGTAATACTCCCCACAAAAGCAGACGTCCCCCCCTTAAATATAATTTTTGTAAACGGTCTTCTTGCTTTTGCGCATTCAAACCAACAACGATTGGCGATATCGATCCTAAGAATGAATTATTGATTAACACTTCCAAACGATTGGGAACAAGAGAACCTAAATGAAAACAAGTCACGTCTAAAGGGGTAGATAGTCTATTCAGAATAATCGGATCTGCAGACTTTCTTATTGCTTGAGAGAACCCATACAGTGATGTCCATCCACCGAATGATAGTATTTTTTTTACAATCGTCCAGTCAATAGATTGGAGTTTATATTTTTGTTCGGGCAATAGTTTTAAAGACATATGCACCAAAATAATAACCTCAGCAAGCCCAGAAATTACGTTTGCTGCAACAACCGATAGCACGCTGACACTAAATCCAAATAAAAAAACAAAAAGAAGTATTATTCTAAATATTTCACAGGATATTGTAATGATACTTTCTAAAACAAAACGCTGCTTTACAAATATGCCGTTAGAAAAAACACCTGTTATCAACCTGATCACTTCAAGCATTACAATCAGCATAAGCATCAGCCTGGCCTTATCTACATATTGGGACTCTATATTTAATAAATTATCAATCTGCCATGACAATAGAAATCCTATAGAAAGAAGCAACCCGCCTCCAAGTAAAAAGAAAGGAAACATTGATGAAATGATATTTGTAATACGATCATCCTGATGATTGGCATATGCATCCATCACATACCGGTGAATCCCTCCCATAAGGATATAGTTAATAAAAGGCAACAATATAAGTAGTGAAAATACAATCGGGAGAAGGCTGTATTCTTCAATTGGTATCCGTTTAATCAAAAATTGCTGGAGCCATATCAGCACAGTAATACTGATCAATCGAGTTCCAAATGTCGCAAATACATTTATAGCAAAAGACTTCTTACTCGTTGATACCCTATTATTCAACTTTTGATACCTTTTTAAAATCAGAGTACGTATAAGCAGATACAGCCATACAGATAAGTCCGAAGAAAAACAATGACGGTTGACGGAATTCCCATTCGGTTACACTTTGCATTAATACACCTATTAAACTTAGCAGTGCTCCAATTCGAATGCGATCAGATAATTCACCTCTACCAGAAAACATTCCAATACTGGCAATACGCAACCATTTCCAAAACAGCGCCATC
>Ga0307988_1001659_pt1 | contig 12108 bp, 10 predicted proteins | sample EllFjometagen183_FD_203166 | JGI IMG/M metagenome (GOLD analysis project Ga0307988, IMG submission 203166) | Marine microbial communities from Ellis Fjord, Antarctic Ocean - #183 | ecosystem: Environmental > Aquatic > Marine > Unclassified | place: Southern Ocean | collected 2014-10-08 | reverse complement strand
GTCTTCAACTGAAAATTCTTCTTATCAAATCACGACAAATCCCTGGAACAAAGATCATGTGCCCGGTGGTTCCAGTGGAGGATCAGCTGCGGCCGTGGCAGCACGGTTTTGCTGCGCCGCCCTTGGGTCCGATACAGGCGGTTCCATTCGCCAGCCATCTTCCCATTGCGGGGTAGTCGGTCTTAAACCCACCTATGGCAGGGTATCTCGGTTTGGATTAGTTTCTTATGCATCTTCCCTTGATCAGATCGGCCCGATTACTAAAAATGTTAAAGATGCGGCAATATTGATGAATATCATTTCAGGACATGATGCAATGGATTCCACCAGTGCAAAGGTCGATGTGCCTGATTTTACAAAGGTATTTGACAAGTTCGAAAAAGGTTCCTTAAAGGGAATGACAGCAGGAATCCCAAAAGAATACCTATGTGTTGATGGCATTGACCCTGAAGTTGAAAAAGTATTTAATGAGGCTAAAAGGATTTTTAAAGATCTGGGGGTTAAAATTAAAGAGATTTCTCTGCCCCATACAGATTATGTTGTTGCAGCCTATTATATTATTGCACCCAGTGAAGCCAGTTCCAATCTTGCCAGGTTTGATGGCGTTAAATATGGTCTCAGGGAAAAAGAGTCGGATGACCTTATTGATATGTATAAAAAAACCAAGTCAAAAGGGTTTGGTCCGGAAGTTAAGAGAAGAATCATGATCGGAACCTATGCACTTTCAGCCGGCTACTATGATGCATATTATGGCAGGGCATTAAAGGTTAGAACCCTGATCATGGAAGATTTTTCAAAGGCCTTTGGTACTTGTGATTTTATCCTGTCTCCTGTGGCGCCGGCTCCTGCCTTTAAGATTGGTGAAAATATGGATGATCCCCTGACCATGTATCTGACGGATATTTTCACACTTTCTGCCAACATGGCAGGCATTCCCGGGATATCGGTTCCAGCAGGGTTTTCTTCCAAAGGGCTTCCCATAGGTATCCAGATGATGGGAAGACGCTTTGATGAATTGTCACTTTTAAGGGCTGGATATGGATTTGAAGAGACAATTCAATTGGATAAAAAGTTTCCGGATTTTTAATGTAAGGAGATAAAGAATGTCAGCACTGCAACCCAAGGGGGAGAAATTAAAAAAAGCAATTAAATGGATATCAGAAAAGAGAAAAGAAAAACCGGGTATGGCGCTTGCAAAGTTGGTGGATGAAGCCGGCTTTCAATTTGATTTAAGCCCAAAAGATTCCCAGTTCCTGTCAAGGTTTGTAAAGAATGACGATCATTAGAATCCTGCCTGAAATCCTTTCCAATAAGATTGCAGCAGGCGAGGTGGTGCAAAGGCCTTCCTTTGTTGTTAAAGAACTTGTTGAAAATAGCCTTGATGCAGGCGCAACTAGTATAAACGTAGAAATTGAAAAAGGGGGGAAATCTTTAATCCGGATTTCAGATAACGGCTGCGGTCTTTGCCGGGATGACGCACTTTTATCCATTGAAAGGTATGCCACAAGTAAAATATTTACCGCAGAAGATCTTTTTTGTATCTCAACCATGGGATTCAGAGGAGAAGCCCTTCCTTCCATTGCATCCGTATCAAAATTCACCTTTATAACAAGAACCAATGAGACTGATATTGGGACAAAGATTGATATTGCCGGTGGAAAACTACTCAATGTATCTGATATCGGGGCACCCGTGGGAACCATGGTGGAGGTGAAAAATCTTTTTTTTAACACACCGGCCCGAAAGAAATTCTTAAAATCCGATAATACAGAGAGCAGTCATATTGCCGATGTGATATCTGGAATAGCACTGGGATACCCTGGTATTGGTTTTCGCTTGTATTTAAATAGAAAACTGGTTAAAAATTTTCCCACAGGCCAGGATTTTATTCAGCGGTCCCAGTCAGTACTAGGAAAAGATGTGTCCGGCAATCTTTACCCCATTGAATTTGAGAATCCTACGCTGTCTGTTTCAGGCACCTGTTCCAATCCTGCCGTGACAAGGAGTTATTCCAACCGCATCTACCTTTTTGTCAATCACCGACTGGTGTATGACAGGGGGCTTGTGGCAGCAGTTATCAGAGGATACCAGGGGCGGATTATGAAAGGCCGTTTCCCCATGGGGGCGGTGTGTGTAAATCTGCCCTTTGACTCTGTTGATGTGAATGTTCATCCTTCAAAACGGGAAATAAAGTTTTTAAATCCTCAGCCTGTGTATCAGTCTGTTTCAACGGCTGTCAGCAATGCACTTTTTTTGGCACAAAAAAATGAAACATCCTATACAGGAAACACCAGGGTAACCTCTTTTCAAAGATCTTATGATCCTCCCCCCAAAGATCCTGGGGATCATACAGATATTCATAAAAATGGAGGCAGTTCATTGGCCTATATGCCCTATGATCATATGTCTGATATGGCAGAGACTCAAAAGGTTGAGCAGGCACAGCTTGAATGGCCAAAGATGAGTTCTTCGGATATTTCAAAAAACACATACAGTCTGACCGGGCTGACCATTTTGGGCCAGGTCATGGGTACCTATATTATTGCTCAAAAAAATAACAATCTAATGCTGGTGGATCAGCACGCAGCCCATGAGAGAGTGGTATATGAAGCCTTAAAAAAACGACATAGGACCCTTTCGATCCAAAGCCAGGCTCTGCTGGTACCAGAGACCCTTGATTTAAACCACAAAGAAGCTGATTTGTTAAATTCTATCCTAGAGGATTTATCAGGCCTGGGTATTAAAATAGAACCCTTTGGCGGCACCACATTTGTCGTGAAGTCCATTCCCCAGCTAATAGAAAAAAAGCAGATTAAACCCCTTGTCCTGGAAATCATTGAAAGTTTTTTAGAAACCTGTGATCCATCTTCCAAGAAAAAATGGATGGAGGACTGCCTGATTTCCATGGCCTGCCATACAGCCATTCGGGCCAATAAAGCCCTGAAGCCAAGGGAAATGGAGCAATTGCTGGAAGATCTTGAAAAGTGTAAAAATCCTTTCCACTGCCCCCATGGCCGCCCTACAATTGTTTGCCTTGATGCCAGACAAATGGAAAAGCTGTTTAAAAGAGTTGTCTGATGACAGCGTATGATGTATATAATTGCGAAAAATAAAAAAATATAATGTATCAAACCTTATAAAGGAGTCCCATGTTAAAGCCCTATAAAATTATGAAGACCGGGTGGATAGTAATAGTTTTGTCACTTTTTATTATAGTCACGATCACCCCGGGCCTGTGTTCCCAGCCTAAAAAGGTTGCTGTGATTCCTTTTTTGGTAAATTCACCCCAGGATCTTGGTTTTTTACAGGATGGTTTGTTTAATATGCTTTTTTCCAGATTGTCGGATCCTGGTAAAGTTGAGGTAATAGATCGTGAAACCATTAACAAGGTCATGGCAAAAGCGAAGGCAACTCTTGGAAGCAAGGGCTTGCTCAATGAATCCAATGCCAGGATTATCGGTGCCAATATTGGGGTTGACTATATTCTTTTCGGAAGTCTGACCCATTTTGGAGAAAGTGTCAGCCTGGATGCCAGTATGGTGGACATGACGGCAAAAAAACCGTCCTTAACCTTTTTTGAGCAGAGCAAAAACATGGGGGATGTCATTCCCATGGTCAATACTTTTGCCGGTGATATCAATTTAAAGGTATTTAACCGCAGAATTGCCAATGATATGTATGCCGGCCCAAAGCAAGCACCTTCCCAGGGCGGTTCTCAGTATTCTGAAGGTCAGGAAGGCCAGACAGGAGGGTTTATCAACCTTCAGCAAACCAGTCAGAAAGGGTTTCAGACACACTTGAAATTTAAAGGCCAGATCAATGCAATGGCTGTTGGGGACCTTAAAAAAGAAGGTAATATCCAGGTGGTAACAGCTACAGATTCCGAGATTTTGATCTATAAATTCAAGGGAATAAAGCTATTGGTTGATAAAAAAATTAAATTTAGCTCTACCCATAGGATCATTTCCCTGGATATTGCAGATATAAATAAAAACGGATATCCGGAAATATTTGTGACAAGCCTTAATATCCATAGGGAAGGGTTAAAATCATTTGTCCTGGAATATAATGGCAAAAATTATATAACGCTGACAGATGATGAATCTTATTATCTAAGAGTGATTGACGGCCCTGATCAAGATAAAATTCTTCTAGCCCAAAAATCTACCGCGCATCCTTATAATGATAAAATTTATCTCATGAAGGCCAAAGGCTCAGGCTATGTCAGAGACAAAAGAATCAGAATGCCCAGAAGTGTCTCTGTTCTTTCCCTGGCAAAGGGTCCCGTGACCGGCAAGGATGCCGCAGAATATGTATTGATCAATGAACATGGGCGATTGACTATGGTCACTGATACAGGCAAGATTGACTGGAAAGGAGATAGAAAGTTTGGTGGTACAGCCCATTATTTTTATCTACAAAAGAATGACTCTGATGACTCATCAAAGGAACCGCTTTATTTTAATCCAAGGCTTCTTTTTTATGATGTTGGTGGTGATGGCAAAAAAGAAATTTTTGCCGTTAGAAATGAAGAGCTTGGCGGCGGTACCTTTGGACGATACAAACGTTTTACCAAAGGAAGCCTTGAAATTCTTTCCTGGAACGGTATTGCGCTTGTACCGGTTGCTAAAACCAGGTCTGTTCAGGGATGGATTAGCGATTTTGCCATTGTTGATTTAGACGGTGATGGGAACGAGGAATTGGTGGTTTCTGTGGTAGGAAAACCAAAAACGTTGATGGGAGCAAAAGGCCAGATTTCCAATATAATCTCCTATCAAATTGAATAGGCCTATAAAAATGTTACAAAGAGCTTGACAAAAGGCTTAAAAGTCCATAGACAGTGTATGAACCTGGATGTTTGTGTTTAAAAGGAGCACAGGTGCCAGGTAATTCAGGTGGTAAAATTATTTTAAAAGGAGAAAAAGATGAAAAAATTAATAGCGCTCATTGCTGCACTTGTATTAGTTGCAGGTTATGCAAATGCTGCAGAGTGGAATTTTTATGGAAGTGCTCGTGTTAACACATTATTCACAGATTCAGAAACAGTTGCTGTAGGTGGTATAGGTACAGTTGATGTAACTCAATTTGCTATGGCACTACAGGGCAACTCCCGTATTGGTGCTAATGTTAAAGTCAGTGATGAACTGTCAGGCCGTTTTGAATTTAGTAGTGGCGTTGCAACTCGTCTTCTCTATGGTACTTGGAATTTTGGAGCAGGTGCTCTTGTAATTGGACAGGCTTATACTCCTCTCCAGATGTTACAATCTAACCAAATGTGGAATGGTGATAATGACTTGGTTGGCCAAGGTGGCGTTTACGCAGGTCGAGCTGCTCAGTTAAAACTGGTATTTGGTGATTTTCAGGTTGCTGCAATAGCACCTAGTGCAAATATTACAGCTGTAACAGATATAGCTTTTGTTAGTTCAGAAAACACAATGCCTAGAATTGAAGCCAGCTACGGCTTTAAAATGAATAACTTTAAAGCAAAAGTCGCTGGTGGTTACAACACGCAAGAGGTTACTACTGCAACTAGCGTTCTTGATGTAGATTCTTGGGTTGCTGCTATTAATGCCAGCGCCAACTTTGGTGCACTATCCATCGCAGGTGCTGCTTATACTGGTGTGAACTCTAATCAGATAATGGCTGCCAATCCTGGTGGTCTTTTAGCTGGTAATGGTGCATTAAATGGTGTAGGTGGTGTAACAGGTACAGCAATCCTTGACGATGACTGTATGGGTTTTTCTATAATTGGTGGTTACAAAGTCAGTGATATGCTAGGACTTGAGATCGGTTATGGTAAAGCAGAAGTAGAACGCGACACTGTTATTGCATCCGATGAAGTTACAGTTTATTATGCTCAGGCTGTCATCACACTTGCTCCTGGAGTTTTCATCGTTCCTGAGTTTGGTGTTATTGATAATGAGGAAATTGGCATTGCTGGTACCGTAAATGAAATAAATTATTTTACAGCCAAATGGCAGATTAACTTCTAATTTGAATTAATTAGAAGTACTAAGACTTATACTACCTGAATGTTTTGGCCTGGTGATGGGAAATTCCATCACCAGGCCTTTTTTTTTGCCATGCAAAGGGTATCAGTAAATATTAAGGAGTGGGAAATAATATAATGGAGAGGTATTATAAAGAACGGTTTCATGTTCAGCAAAATTTGATTAGAAAAATTGCTCCCTTGATGGAAGTAAATGAAATCGTGGAAAAGGTCAGGGAGGAACTTAGAAAAATTATTCCCAATGCCATGGAAGTATGCATCCTGCTTCTGGATCCTGAGGCAGGTAAGTACACAAGTCCCTTGCAATGTGCCTTGTATGAAGAGCCTGTGAGCTGCCAGTCCTGTAAACGGGACCGGTCGGCAATAAAAAAAGCCATCCAGAAAAAAAAAGCGATTGTAGTGTCTCAAAGTGAACCCATACGGCGTACCGACAATAGCTTTGTTGCTGTGGGAGCTGAATATGCCATGCCTGTTTTTGTGGAAGGACGGATTCTGGCAGCCATCAGTGTGGTGATACAGCCTTTAAGCCGATATACCCGGAGAGATTTTTTTCTGATAAGAGATTTTGCCGATATTCTTGGAAATATTATTTTAACAGCAAGGCACCAATGGGAAATCACCCAGGAGAAAATTAGAATCAGCCGGATGCTTAATCATCTGACTCCCTTTGTTCCAGGTTCAGTACGGCATATGGTGGATAAGAACCCGGAATTATTGACCCTGGAAAAAGAGAGAAAAGAAGTGACCATCCTGTTTCTGGATCTGGAAGGGTATACCAGTTTAAGCTCCAGATGGCCGGAAACTCAAGTCAATGCAATTATTGAAAAAATGTTTTCCAGTTTTGTGGATCCCATTCACAGGTCCAGCGGGGATATCAATGAAACCGCCGGGGACGCACTCATGATTATATTTAAAGACCATGATGCAAAGACAAATGCCATCAATGCGGTAAAGGCAGCCTTTGAAATTATTGATCGGAACAGGGCCTTTAATTTGTCTCTGGAACCGGAAATAGGGACCATTGATGTGAACATCGGCATTAATTCAGGTTCTGCCCTTGTGGGGATGAGCAGGTTTAAAGGTCTTTTAGAGACGCGCATGACCTTTACTGCAACAGGAAGGGTGACCAATATCGCTGCCCGGTTGTCAGACCATGCCAAGATAGGTGATATCCTGATTGGTGAGGAAACTCGGAAAATGGTGGACGGGATATGGCCTGTTTACGCAATCGGGCCTGTCCTTTTAAAAGGGATCAAAGATCCTGTGCCGGTATTTTCTCTTCTTCGTGCTCCAGATACAAAACTCGGTAAATAACAAAACCAGGCAAATAATTAAAGAATATATTTCCAAATCTTCCACCCCGGTGATTTTTCTGCATCTTGCCACCCAGGGGTTTTCATCATGTATTCGGGATTTTTGCGTATTTGCTTTTGAACATCTTCTTTTTGTTCCTTCTCCATTTTTTCCCATGTCAAAGTGAATCGGCCAAAGATTTTTTTGTTAATTGTGGCTGCAATCCTATTTGTTTTGTCAATCAAATCACCACTTTTCTGGGACTGGTCAAAAAAAGCCATATACCGTTTATTTTCAATATCATAAACCTGAACATCAATGCTAAAGGAACCGCCCAGTTTGGTAATAGCCCCGGCCAGGACAAAATCGCTGTGGGTAAGCCGGGCAATTTCATTTATCCCTTTGCCGGCCTGAGTTTTATCAGTGCCGGCGTTGCTGCCATCAATGCCAAACAGGTATGATAGAAGTTTTTTTTGGGGGATCACCACCACATTATCCTTCCAGGACAGGCGGGAATATAGCATCTGAGTTAAACCTTTCTGCACATGAATTAATTTTTCAGGCGCATTAATTTCAAGTGGTAGTACGGCTATGGTCTTGATATTTCCCGTTATAGCAATGGCCTGGTTGCTTCCCATGAGAACGGATATAAAAACAAATATGGTAAGGGTTATTTTGTAGATTAGATTATTTTTTTTCAAGATTTGGCTCCGTTTAAAGTTTCGATTTCAACATTTGTGTCACGATTTTGGGATCCGCTTTTCCCTGGGTTTTTTTCATAATTTTCCCCATGAAAAAGGAGAAAAGTTTGGTTTTGCCATTCCTGTATAAAACAACTTCATCAGGATTTTCATTGATAACCTCAAGGACCATGATTTTCAGTTCTGATAAATCCGATACCTGTTCAAGACCTTTCTCTTTTACAATGATTTCAGGGTCTTTTTTTGTTTTAAGCATCCCATCAAACACAATTTTTGCTACTATTGCAGTGATTTTGTTGTTTTCAATCAAAGTTAACAATTTTGAACAATCAATTGCTGTGACAGGTGAGTTGGAAATGGATAAGTCTTTGCTGTTCAACATGCCCAAAAAAATGGTCATAATCCAGTTGGCAGCTTGTTTCTTGTCTTTTAAAGGTTGGGCCACTATTTCAAAAAAATCAGCAAGTTCAAAGGATGAGGTTAAAATTTTTGCATCATAGCCTTCCAGGTTATACTCTGTAATGAATCTTGAATATTTTTCATCGGGCAGTTCCGGCATTTGTTTTTCAACAGACAGAATCCATTTGTCATCAACGATAAGGGGCACAAGATCCGGATCAGGGAAATATCTATAGTCATGTGCCTCTTCTTTGCCCCTCATGGAATGGGTTGTGTTTTTGACAGGGTCCCAGAGCCTGGTTTCCTGGATCACAGCTCGACCCTCTTCTAAAACATAGGTTTGCCGTTCAATTTCATAGGAAATGGCTTTCTCAACATGTTTAAAAGAATTGAGGTTTTTAAGTTCTGCTCTTATCCCAAAAGCTTTTTGGCCAAAAGGTCTTAAGGATATATTGGCATCGCACCGAAAATTTCCCTGCTCCATGTTGCCGTCGCAGACATCAATATATTTAAGAATGGAATGCAGTTTTCTTAAATATGCACCGGCCTGTTGAGGTGTTCGAAGGTCAGGTTCACTTACAATCTCGATTAAGGGAACTCCCGTTCTGTTGAGATCTACCATGCTTCTGGCCCTTACAGAATCATGGATCAGTTTGCCAGCATCCTCTTCCATATGTATCCTTGTAATACCTATTTTAAGCAGTGCTGAAAGGTTGTCATCAATTTCAAGATATCCGTGTTCAGCAATGGGAAGGGCAAACTGGGATATCTGATATCCCTTTGGTAGGTCAGGATAAAAATAGTTTTTCCGATCAAACCGGCTCTCCTGATTGATTTTGCAATGGGTGGCAAGAGCAGCTTTAATAGCAAACGTGACCGCCTGTTTGTTCAGTACCGGCAGCACACCCGGCATGCCTGTACAAACCGGGCAGGTATTGGCATTGGGAGGGTTCCCAAACTTAGTTGTGCAGCCACAGAAAATTTTACTTTTAGTTTTCAGTTGTGCGTGGACTTCAAGACCGATAACAGGTTCAAACAGCATAAATAATTATTTTCCTTATAGCGTGTTGTTTATATATTAATAGTAACCTCTTTATATAACCTTGATATTTTCATTAATCAATATAATTTTTATTGCATAAAAATGACTAAAAATATAAAAGTATGACGGATTGGTGTTATATTCATCCGGAATTTAAATAAGGATAAGGCTTATATGAAGTTTTTCTTTTGTGTCGTAGGTATGGTCATGATTGTTGAAGGGTTGCCATACTTTGCATTCCCGGGCAAAATGAAGGAAATGGTTCAAAGGATGATGGGGCTTGAGGATGAAAAGCTCAGAAAATTTGGTATTGTTTTGATGCTGGCAGGGCTTGGCATTATTTATTTTGCCATGGAAGGGCAATGATGTCTCAATTAGGTAAGACTTTCAGATTATCAGACTATGATTATGATTTGCCGAGTGAAAAGATTGCCCAAACACCCTGCGAAAACAGGAGTGAGTCAAGGCTTTTGCATATGGACAGAAAATTAGACACCATTTCCCATTATCAATTTAAAGACATTACAAAATTATTGAGGGCTGATGACCTTTTGGTGATCAATAATACCAGGGTGGTACCTGCAAGGCTTTATGGTACAAAGCAAACCGGTGGGAAGGTTGAAGTATTGATTATTGATTATGCCACAGGGATGAAAAATCTCGAAAAGACAGGTTTTTTTCAATGCAATTGCCTGATTAAGGCCTCCAAGAGCCCGAAAAAAGGGGCACTGCTTTTATTGGAAAAAAAAGTTGAAGCAAGGGTTGAATCAGTAAAAAAAGGCGTATCGGAAATAAAGTTTTTAAACGGGGGACAATTCTTAGAATTTTTAAAAACTTTTGGCAAAATACCTTTGCCTCCCTATATCAAAAGAGATGATATCACAAATAGTCAAAATGATCGGGAAGATTACCAGACCGTTTATGCATCCAAAGAGGGTGCTGTTGCAGCTCCGACAGCCGGGCTTCATTTTACAAAAGCATTAATGGATGAACTTTTAAGCAAGGGAATCAAGTTTGCACAAATTACCCTGCACGTCGGATATGGAACCTTTGTGCCGGTAAAAGTGGATGATATCAGGGATCATCAAATCCATTCCGAAACTTTTCATTTGTCCAGAAAAGATGCAGACACGATCAATAGGGCCAAACATGAAAATCGACGTGTTATTGCAGTGGGAACCACCTGTGTTAGAACACTTGAATACCTTAGTGATGAAAACGGTCGGGTAACACCGAGAACAGGATTGTGCGATCTTTTTATATATCCAGGATACAATTTTAAATGTGTAGATGCCATGATTACTAATTTTCATCTTCCAAAGTCCACTCTTTTGATGCTGGTATCTGCATTTTACAAAAGAGAAAAAATATTGGATGCCTACAAGGAAGCTAAACTTAAGGATTATCGATTTTTCAGCTATGGCGATGCCATGCTCATCGAATAAAAAACATGTTGAATTTTAAATTATTAAAAGAATCAAAGGAAATAAGCGGTTTGTCAGGCTCAAGAGCCAGACTTGGAACCATTACAACCGCTCACGGTGTTATTGACACGCCGATTTTTATGCCGGTGGGAACCCAAGGGACAGTAAAAGCGATATCTGTAGAAGAGCTTGATCATTGCAAGGCCCAGATTATTCTTGGCAATACCTATCATTTGTATTTACGTCCCGGGTGTGAGGTAATTAAACACATGGAAGGCCTTCATGAATTTATCCGCTGGGAAAAACCCATGCTGACCGATTCCGGGGGATTTCAGTTTTTTTCTTTGGCAAAACTGGCAAAATTTTCAGATGAAGGGGTTGCTTTCCAGTCCCATATTGACGGGTCAAGACATTTTTTTTCGCCTGAAAAAGCCGTTGAGATCCAACTGATTCTTGGCGCTGATATCATGATGTCCCTTGATTTTTGCATGGGATATCCAGCCAGTGAAAAACAGAACATGGATGCTGTAAATAAAACGTTTATGTGGGCAAAACGAGGTTTTGATTTCTGGCAGGCAAAAGGGAGTGTCAACAATTTGTTCGGGATTATACAAGGCGGTATGACAAAAAAGCTGAGGTCTCTTTCTGCCGAACAATTGACCGGCATTGATTTTCCCGGGTTTGCACTAGGCGGTTTAAGCGTTGGTGAACCCAAAGACTTGATGTATGAAATGGCAGATCATACGCTTCCCTTGATGCCGGTTCATAAACCCAGATATATAATGGGAGTTGGCACGCCCGAAGACCTGGTTGAGCTGGTGGATATGGGTTGTGATATGTTTGACTGTGTAATGCCATCCAGAAATGCCAGAAATGGTCAGTTGTTCACCTCAATGGGAACCATCAATATCTCCAATGCCAGATTCAGATTTGACAAAGAACCTATTGATGAAGAGTGTGATTGCTATACCTGTCAAAATTATTCAAGGAGTTATCTTCGTCATTTGTATAAATCCAGAGAACTTTTGGCCTATAGATTGAACACCATCCATAATATTTATTATTACCTTGATTTGATGGATAAAATGCGAAATGCAATAAAGAAAGACAGATTTTTAGAGTTTAAAAAGAATTTTTATTCAAAAAGGAAGTAAATTTATGCACGAAATGGGAATTGCTCAGCAACTTGTTCAAATTGCCCTGGACTCTATTCCCAAAGAGATTGAGAATCCAAAGGTT
>Ga0307988_1001658_pt1 | contig 12114 bp, 7 predicted proteins | sample EllFjometagen183_FD_203166 | JGI IMG/M metagenome (GOLD analysis project Ga0307988, IMG submission 203166) | Marine microbial communities from Ellis Fjord, Antarctic Ocean - #183 | ecosystem: Environmental > Aquatic > Marine > Unclassified | place: Southern Ocean | collected 2014-10-08 | reverse complement strand
CCCGGGCGTTCACCGGTTGCTCCGATGAGTCCCAGTCGATGAAAATCCTGGGCCAAAAGGCTGACATCGCGGTGTTAAAAGTGGGAGAGCGGGGCAGTTTTATTTCCCATGATGGAAAGATCATCCCCATTGAGCCGGCTGGGTCCGGGGGAATTATAGACACCACGGGCGCCGGGGACCTGTGGGCCGGCGGTTTTCTTTACGGCCTGGTCAACGGCCTTCCCATTGAAACCTGCGGGGCCATCGGCTCCCGATGCGGCTTTGAGGTTTGCAAGACGGTGGGCGCCGTCATCCCCGACGACCGATGGGAAAAAATACGGGAACTCGTCGCATAGGGTTGTTTGGCCACGCTTTTTTACGACGCCATCAAATTTAAGAAAGGGCAAAGAATCCGGCAAGGTTCGCATGGCATTGGAATAAGGAAACGGAAAATGATACGACTCACAGATCAGGAGCTTGAAACATTATTGGATGATATGGAGTCTGATCGCGCCGAACGCAAGGAATCATTTAAAGGGGATACGCCCAAAAAAGCGCGCCAGGCCATATGCGCGTTTGCCAATGACCTGCCCAATCACAACAGACCGGGCGTTCTGTTTATTGGCGCAAAAGACAATGGCCAGCCGTCTGGTTTGCAGGTGACGGATCAACTTTTACTCTCGCTGTCTGATATGAAAACCGATGGCAATATTCTGCCCTTGCCAGCGCTGTCGGTGGAAAAACGAGTGTTAAAAGGTTCGGAGTTGGCGGTGGTTGCGGTCATGCCTTCAGATATGCCGCCTGTAAAATATGAGGGACGCATCTGGATTCGAACCGGACCCAGGCGTTCTATTGCCAATGAGCAGGAAGAGCGTATGCTCAATGAAAAAAGAAGGTATAAAAATCTTCCGTTTGACATTTATCCATTTTCTTCGGCCACGATCGCCGATATTTCCCGAGTCATTTTTGAAAACGAATATTTGCCAGCCGCATTTGCGGCGGATGTGCTGGACGCCAATAATCGGACATACGAACAACGCCTGGCTTCCTGCAAAATGATCGTCTCCCCTGATGATGCGACACCCACGATCCTTGGCCTTCTGACCCTTGGGAAAAACCCCCAGGATTTTTTGCCGGGGGCATATATTCAATTTTTGCGAATTAATGGGACTGAACTGGCCGATCCCGTGATTGATGAAGAAAATATAGGCGGCACACTGGTTGACATGCTTCGCAGAACGGAAGAAAAGCTGAAAGCGCATAACAGAGTGGCCGTTGACATCACTTCTTCGGCCACACACCAAAAAGAAATGCCATATCCACCTGCGGCCATTCAACAGATTTTGTACAATGTGGCGCTCCATCGCACCTATGAAAACACAAACGCGCCAGCGCGCGCGCACTGGTTTAATAACCGCATTGAAATCAATAGCCCCGGCGGCCCCTACGGCCATGTGACGGCCAAGAACTTTGGCCGCCCCGGCATCACAGATTATCGGAACCCCAATATCGGAGACGCCCTGAAAACCCTTGGCTTTATTCAGGCTTTTGGCAGGGGTATCGCCGTCGCAAAAAAAGCGATGGAAGAAAACGGCAACCCCGAGCCTGAATTTGAAATTAATTCAAGCGCGGTTGTTTGCACGCTGCGAGGCAAATCATGAATCCGCCGGCGTTGACATTTTTTAATAACAAGGCGGGGGTTGGCAAAACCTCATTGATTTATCACCTGGCCTGGATGTTCGCCAGCCTGGGAAAACGAGTGGTCGCCGTCGATCTTGATCCCCAGGCAAACCTGACCGCCGCGTTCCTTGATGAAGAGAGGATAGAAGCGATATGGGAAGGTCAAACCCCTGGCTCAACCATCCATCAGTGCGTGGCGCCGCTTGCCAGCGCAGGCGATATCCTTGAACCGAAGTTGCAAAACATGGCGCCCGATCTCTATCTCCTCCCAGGCGATGTCAATCTTTCAGGCTATGAAGACGCGCTTTCCAACGAATGGGCCAACAGTATGGGAGATAATAACCTTTATCGCCCGATGCGGATGTTGAGCTCTTTTTGGCAGGTCATGCGGATGGCCGCAAAAAAAGTGGACGCCGACATTATTTTTGTGGATATTGGCCCAAACCTGGGGGCGATCAATCGCTCCGCGCTGATTGCCACAGACGATGTGGTTATTCCGCTTGGCGCGGACCTGTTTTCTTTGCAAGGTCTGAAAAATTTAGGCCCGGCGTTAAAAAACTGGAAGAATTTGTGGAACAAACGGCGGGATAATTGGAAGAACAGCCGCGAGTGTTCAGAGCATTCGGACGTTCAATGGCCGCTGGGGAAAATGCGGCCGGTCGGTTATCTTTGCCAGCCACCCAGCGTTTGGCTGGGCAGACCGATAACGGTCTGTGATCAATGGGTTAAACGCATCCCAAACGCGTACCGCCAGGCCGTGTTGGAACAAGAGGCGGATTCCACAGTGACGCAAGCGGACGACCCGTATTGCCTGGCGACCATGAAACATTACCGCAGTCTGGTCCAAATGGGGCGGGAGCATCGAAAACCTATATTTAATCTGACCTCGGCGGATGGCGCCATCGGCAGCCATGCCAGCGCCGTGAAAGACGCAAAAATCGATTTTTACCGACTGGCAAAAAAAATCGCCCATCAGACCGGCATGGTCATATGATTGAAGTCGCTTAACCTTGATGTTCCCGGAGGATGTCATATTTCAGCTTGCTGAAGCCGAGGGCGATTTCATGGCATTGTGCAAAACATGCCTCCCCAAAAACACTTGGGCGGAGTCGGCCATACGGATTGACGGAGCAGGGAGTCGCCCGCTTGTCTGGAGTTTTTAAGAGCGCAAGAGCCAGCCGTTTTTACTCCCTTTCCGAAAAATCCGGTGATCGGCGCTTTTTTTCGTGAGATTCACCGGGCGGATGAGCTTGGCTCCGGTATGCGCAAAATGATGAAATATGGCAGAGCCTATGGCGGCGGCGATCCTGAGATGATGGAGGGAGATGTGTTTCGCATCATTGTTAAAACGCCTGAATTTGGAGAAAAGGCTCCCGACGATCGGTTATTGAGGCCAGAGTCGGGGGTAGAGTCGGGGGTAGAGTCAGGGGTAGAGTCAGGGGTAGAGTCAGGGGTAGAGTCAAACATGGTTGAGGAAATTTTACGAATGTTGTTTCAGGAACCATTGTCGAAATTAGATATCGCCAAAAACATGGGGAAAGAGAAGCCCTCCCGCTATCTGAATGATGTGATGAAACAGATGGTCGAAGCAAAGCGGGTCGAATACACCGTACCGGACAAACCCACGAGCCGATTGCAAAAATACCGAATCACAGCCGATGGGCGGAAAAGTTTGAAGAATCGGTGATGAAAAAAAGTTGATGGCGGCATAAAAAAGTTGACCCGCCGCCCTGGGGCCAGAGTCGAGGCCAGAGTCAGCGGGGCTTTTTCAAAATATTCGCCGGGATATTGGCCATTGACCGTCATGCTCTTGAGATGCAAGGCTCTTCTCAACATTGGGACTCGGATTTATCGGGTCAGCCCGACCTTTTAAATGGCCTTTTAAATGACCTATAAAATCAAATGACCTGATAAATGACCCGATAAAAAAATGGGCCTATATTTATATCCCGCTTTATCTATTTATCGCTTTATGATTCAGTTTTTATGCGCGGCGTTTTCATCCTTATATGTAAAACGGAGACAGACCATTAAATAGTTATTATTCATGCCGTCCAACAGCCATTAAACAGGATTTTATTTATTGTGATAAAAAGCTTTAATAATAAAACGGACAAAGTGGGTGATGACTTAAAAAAAAGCATCGACAAGGGCGACGCCATTGATATCGCGGCAGGCATATTTTCCATTTATGGTTATGCGGCTTTGAAAAAAGAACTCAATACAATCAGTCGGCTAAGATTTGTTTTCACCGATCCCACCTTTATAGAGCTTGATAAAAATAAAAGAGAGCAACGGCAATTTGAAATTAATTCCAACCGTCGGAAAAAAGCCATCAGCGGTTCTGATTTTGAAATAAATCTAAAAAATGAATTAAAAGGGAAGGCCATTGCCCGTGAATGTAAAAAATGGATAGAGCGGAAAGTGTCATTTAAAACAAATGCGGGCCATCAATACATTCAACCGCATCTAAGTTTAGAAAAAAATGAAAGCCGCTTTGTTTACACAGGCATCAATGAGTTTAGCAGCGCCGGATTCGGTTATCAGAAAGACAATGCCATCTTAAATCAAATCATCAAGACCGACGATCCCGACACCACGCAGCAATACGCGCAAAATTTTGAAGAAATATGGCAAGACAAAAACGCATTAAAGGATGTCACCCCTGAAGTCCTGGATTACATTGCCGATTTATACAAAGAAAATTCTCCGGAATTTATTTATTATCTGACGCTTCACAATATCTTCAGTGAATTTTTGGAAGATATATCCGAAGATGAACTCGCCAATGAAAAAACAGGTTTTAAAGAATCGGCGATCTGGAATAAGCTGTATGATTTTCAACGTGACGCCGTCCTTGGTATTATCAATAAATTGGAACGGCATAATGGCTGCATTCTTGCGGATAGCGTAGGTCTTGGAAAAACGTTTTCCGCGCTCGGCGTGATGAAATATTATCAGGAAAGAAACCGAACGGTTCTGGTTTTATGTCCTAAAAAATTGGGTGATAACTGGCAAACCTTTTTAAATAATTATGATGACAACCCGCTGGTGAGAGATCGGTTTAATTATGACGTTTTATACCATACCGATCTGTCCAGAGACAAAGGCCTGTCAAACGGGATCGATCTGTCCCGAATCAATTGGGGAAATTATGATTTGGTGGTCATTGATGAATCCCATAATTTCAGGAATAACGCCCCTCGCAAAGATAAAGTCACGCGGTATCAAAAACTGCTCCATCAGGTCATGAAAGCCGGCGTTAAAACAAAAGTTTTGATGCTGTCCGCAACTCCCGTCAACAATAAATTCACCGACCTTAAAAATCAGATTGCCTTGGCGTATGAAGGCCAAACCGGCATGGTCGATGACAAAATGGAAGTGAGCCACTCCGTTGACACTATTTTAAGAAATTCACAAAAAATATTTAATGACTGGACAAAACAGGATGTGGAAGAAAGAACAAGCCAGCAATTGGTGAATCGTCTCAGCGGCAATTTTGATTTTTTTAAATTGCTGGATAGCGTGACCATTGCCAGAAGCCGAAAACATATCGAAAAATATTATGATATGGAAAAAATAGGCGCCTTTCCCACGCGAAGAAAACCCATCACACACAGAGCGGATATCACAGAGTTGGAGGGTTTTATAAGAATTTCTGATTTATACAGGGAACTTTCCAGATTAAACATGGCCATCTATTCCCCGTTTGATTACATCCTGGCCAGTAAAAAAGAATTTTACAGCGACCTGTACGACACTGACATAAATAAAGGCGGGAGTTTTAAACACTCTCATCGTGAAAAGAGTTTGCAAACTCTCATGAGGGTCAATCTTTTGAAACGCTTGGAAAGCTCGGTTGACTCTTTTAGAATCACACTGGGAAAATTGATTGACAGGATACGAAACAGTCTGGACAAAATTGAAGGGTTTGAACGCAGCGGCCAAACCGTCTATGCGGACGACCTCCAAGTTAGTGATGTCAATTTAGACGCCGAAAGCGATGATTGGTTGGATGATGAGTTCAGCATCGGGGACAAAATAAAGATAAACCTGGCCGATATGAACACCGCTGGCTGGAAAACAGACTTGCAAGCCGATTTTGAGATCGCCAACGACCTGCTGGCTGAGATGCGATCCGTAACGCCGGAGCATGATAAAAAATTGCAGGATATTAAAGCGTTTATTGAGAATAAAATCCAGCGCCCCATTAATGACGGAAATAAAAAAATTCTCATTTTCAGCGCATTTGCGGACACCGTCAATTACCTTTATGAAAATCTGGCCCGGCGCAATAAAGAGACGCATGGCTTGGAAACCGCGAAAATCACCGGCTCAAACCAAAACAGAACCACCCTTGACATTGATCATTCCTTTAATTCCATTCTGATCAATTTCTCTCCCCGATCCAAAGAAAGAAAAAATAAACATGCGCCTGAAATAGATATTTTAATCGCCACCGATTGCATTTCCGAGGGGCAAAATCTTCAGGATTGCGACACCTTGATCAACTATGACATCCACTGGAACCCGGTCCGCATTATTCAACGATTTGGCAGAATAGACAGAATCGGATCAAGCAATAAAGAGATTCAGCTCATCAATTTTTGGCCCCAACTTTCTCTGGATGATTACATCAATCTAAAGAACAGGGTTGAAAGCAAAATGCTTATGGTCGATATGACCGCAAGCGGTGAAGACAACGTCCTCACCAACCAATCATCCGATCTGCTGTTTAGAAAAAAACAGTTGGAGAAATTGCAGGAAGAGGTTGTTGATATTGAGGATATCGGATCGGGGGTTTCCATCACCGATTTGGGGCTGAATGATTTTCGAATGGATTTGGTCAATTATATCAATGAAAATGGAAGTCTGGACAGCGCGCCCAACGGCGTCCATTCGGTCTGTGAGAAAATCCTTGAAAAGGGCGTCCATGAAGGGGTTATTTTTGTCCTGAAAAATATCAACAGCGCCATCAACATTGAAAGCGCCAATCAATTGCATCCATTTTATCTGGTGTATATTCAGAAGGATGGCGAGATACTTTCCAACCACCTCAATGTGAAAAACACCCTTGATATATTGCGGGCGATCTCCAAAGGAAACGATCAGCCCATCAGAGAGGTGTATGAACGTTTTAATCAAGAGACAGAAGATGGCAAAAAAATGGGGGGCTATTCCGCGTTGCTGGGAGCCGGGGTGGAATCCATCTTGAATGTGAAAGATGAAAGCGATGTAAACAGCCTGTTTTCCACCGGCGGCACCACCGCTTTGGTGAATAGCATTTGCGGGTTGGATGATTTTGAACTGCTTGCCTTTATGGTGATTCAATAATGATAAATGCTAAATTCAAATTACCGCATGACGCCATTGTCAATAAATTTATCGCCAAAACCAAGTTTTATGAAAGGGCCGCGTTAAGCTCAAAAATACAAAATGAGTTCACCCGCAAAATTCAAAAAATAACCTGGAAATATAAACTTGCCGAAAAAACGGTCGGGATAAGCCAAACCGACCGCGTGACAGAGATACAGATATTTCAGATCGAACTTAAAGAGCGGGCCATCCCCAAAAATATTCTCAAGGTCATTGACGCGGCGATTCCATATCCCATTTTATATCAGTTCGTTTATAAAGACGATATGGCTTTCGGAGTCGCCTTAAAAGGCATGACCGGAAAGGAGAGCGCCGCCGCCCGGAATTATTATTTTTCGGAATGGAATCAATGCCCGGATTTTGATTTTACGGGCATTGATCTGGAAAAAGTGTATCAAAAAATAATCAAAGCGTTTGTCCATACCGAAGCCAAAAGCCGGGGCGATTTTGCCGCGATCATTGACGCCGACAATCAGATCAAAAATCTGGAAAAAGAGATTGTCACACTAAGCGGTAAAATTAAAAAAGAAAAGCAGTTTAATAGAAAAGTGGAGATGAATAAATCCTTGCTGGCAAAGCGGTCGCAACTTAAAATGATAAAAGGGGATATTCAAGGATGAAAACTGAAATGATACAGGCGTTAACAGACAATTTTGAGTCTTTTATCCATAAAACAGAGGAAGGCATAGAATTTTGGCTGGCAAGAGAGTTGCAACACTTGCTGGGTTATTCAGAATGGCGTAACTTTCATAAAGTCATTTTTAAAGCAAAAACAGCGTGTGAATTGTCAATGCAAAATATTCAGGACCATTTTGTTGAGTTCAACAAAATGGTTGAAATAGGCTCGGGAGCGAAAAAAGAGATAGATGACGTCATGCTTACCCGCTATGCCTGTTATCTTATCGCGCAAAATGGCGAAAGCAAAAAAGAACAAATCGCCTTTGCCCAAACTTATTTTGCCATACAAACCCGGAAAGCCGAGTTGATAGAGCAACGGATTTTAGAATATGAGAGAGTTCAGGCGCGGCGCAAACTGGCGGGCACAGAGAAAGAACTGTCAGATATTATTTTCGAACAAACAGGCGGCAATGAAAATTTTGCTCTTATTCGCAGCAAAGGCGACAAGGCCCTCTTTAACCACACCACACGGCAGATGAAAGATAAATGGGGAATACGGAATAAACCTCTCGCCGACCACATGCCCACAATTCTTTTGAAAGCAAAAGATTTTGCCACAGAGATCACCATATTTAACGCGAAAGATAAAAACATGAACACTGAACGCGCCATATCCAGCGAGCATGTGACCAACAACAAAACAGTGCGCCACACCCTTGTTTCTCGAGGCATCACGCCGGAAGATTTGCCCCCCGAAGAAGATGTCAAAAAGATTGAGCGGAAGCTTCATTCTGATGAAAAAAAATCATTGAAAAATAATGAAAGTTTTAAGGGGAAAGATCAATAATGGAAAAATTAAAAATGAAGACGCCCGATTTGACGGATAAAAATATTGAACAGATCGCCACGCTCTTTCCCCATGTTATGACTGAAATAAAAGACGAACATGGAACCATCAAAAAAGCCATTGATTTTGATCTGTTGAAACAGAGTCTGTCTGGTGTCCTGGCGGATGACGACGACGAGCGCTATCGTTTGGACTGGCCGGGAAAAAAAGCGTCATTGTTAAAGGCGAATATTCCCATTTCCAAAACCCTGCGACCCTGCCGGGAAGAGAGCGTTGATTTTGACACAACGGAAAATCTTTACATTGAAGGGGACAATTTTGAAGTCTTGAAGATTTTGCAGGAGTCTTATCTCGGCAAAATCAAAATGATTTATATTGATCCGCCTTACAATACCGGGAAAGATTTTATTTACAGGGATAATTTCCGGGTTGGCAAGAATGAGTACGAAGAGGAGATTGGGGCGGTGGATGAGGATGGCGATAAGCTTTTTAAAAACACCGATTCCAATGGCAGGTTTCATTCTGACTGGTTGAGCATGATGTATGAGCGGCTGATTGTCGCTCGGGATTTGCTTAGGGATGATGGGGTTATTTTTATTAGTATTGATGATAATGAAGTTCATAATTTGCGGAAGATTTGTGATGAGGTTTTTGGGGAGGATAATATTGTTGGAAACATTGCTTGGAAAAAAACTAGTGGAGATAATAAACCATGTTTTGCGTTCACGCATGATAATATTTTAATATTTGGAAAGAATACAAATCAAATTCCTCGTGTGGCTTTAACCCCCAAGCAATATAAGCAATATAAAAACCCAGATAATGATTATAGAGGTGATTGGGCTGAAACTGATTATCGAAGCAAATGGTCAAAAGATGAGCGGAAAAATTTATATTATGGGATAACACATCCACTCACAGGAGAAAAAATTTATCCAGATACATTTTCAAATACAAATAGAGTATGGGCGTGTGCAGAAGAAACACATCTTAAAAATGTTAAAGATAACCTTGTCTGGTGGGGGATTGGTGGGAAAAATAATGAGCCCAAGAAAAAACGTTTTCTATCAAAGCATAAAGGCGCCAATACGCGAAGTGTATGGCTACATGCAGGAATGAATGATGAAGGTGGTCAAGAGTTAAAAAAGCTATTAGAAGGTGATTTCTTTGATAACCCAAAACCAATAAAATTATTAAAACGTATTGAAATGATTATGCTCTATGATGATGACATAATTTTAGACTTCTTTGCAGGCTCATCCACCACAGCCCACGCGGTAATGCAACTAAACGCCGAAGACAACGGCAACCGGAAATTCATAATGGTGCAACTCCCTGAAAAAACCGATGAAAAATCAGAAGCCCATAAAGCGGGATACAAAACCATAGCCGAAATAGGCAAAGAACGAATTCGCCGCGCCGGAAAGAAAATAAAAGAAGAGCTTGAAAAAAAGAACAGGCAATTAAAACTGGGGGAAGATCCAGTCGATTCGGACAAACTGGACATCGGTTTCCGGGTCTATAAAACAGACGACAGCAACATGAAGGATATCTATTACCACCCCGAAAAATTAGATCAACTTTCATTGCCCGGATTTGAAAGCAACATCAAGGAAGACCGCACGCCAGACGATCTGATCACCCAGGTGATTCTCAACCTCGGCTTGACCCTTGACCTTCCCATAGAAACAAAAAAGATTTTTGGAAACACGGTATTTATCGTCCAGACCAATGCCCTGGTCGCCTGCTTTGACGAGAATATCAATCTGAAAATAGTCGATGACATAGCCGCCCTGAAACCATTTAAAGTGGTTTTTAAAGACGCCGGTTTTGCTGATGATAAAGACAGAATCAATGTCGAGGAACAGTTTAAAGGGCTTTCTCCAGAAACAGTTATTACGGTGATATAATGATGACCCCAAAAGAATAAATGAAGCGCCATGACAAAAGTTTGACACAAAAAGGCATGATTATTTCTGCCAGGAAAATAAACAGATGAAATTAAAATTCAAACGGCAACAATACCAAACCGACGCCGCAATGGCAGTGGCGGAGTGTTTTGACGGCCAACATAAAGGCGAGCGAAAAGAGATCGTTGACAGAACAACGGTGTATATCGAAGAAATATTTTCAAACAAAAAACTGGAGCCCACAAAAGAAAAAATATTGGAAAATGTTCAGAAGGTCCAGAAGAAATACGGTTTGAAGACGGCTCGTAAACTGGCGGGACTGCACGGGAAGATTCATTTTACCATTGAAATGGAAACCGGCACAGGCAAAACCTATGTCTATACCAAAACCATGTATGAGCTTAATAAAGAGTACGGCTGGAGCAAGTTTATTATTATGGTCCCTTCGGTGGCCATTCGGGAAGGCGTTCATAAATCCCTGGAAATAACCGCGGATCATTTTCAGGAAGAGTATGGCAAGAAAATCCGATTTTCTATTTATAACACAAAAAATAAATCCAACATTCCCAATATTAAAAATTTTGCCAGAACGTCAAATATCGAAGTTTTGATTATGAATTATCAGGCGTTTGCCACCCGAAGCAAAGAGTCGCGGAAAATTTATCGGAGACTGGATGCCAGTCAATCGGAAAAACCGATTGATATCATAAAAAGAGCCCGGCCGATTTTAATCATTGACGAACCCCAACGCTTTGGCGACAAGGCGGAATCCCTTTTGCAAGAGTTTGATCCCTTATTTGTGTTGCGGTATTCAGCCACCCACAAAAAAGATTACAACAAAATTTACCGCCTGGACGCCATTGACGCCTATAACCAGAAACTGGTGAAAAAAATCAATGTCAAAGGGATCGAAGTCGTGGGCAACAGCGGAACCAACAGCTATCTGTTTTTGGACAGAATAAACATCAGCGCCACGCATTATCCCACCGCCCATATCGAACTGGAAATAAAACGAAAATCAGGCATAAAAAAAACAATCAGGAAAGTAGAGGAAAAAGAAGACCTGTTTCAATTGTCTGGCGGGCTTGCCCAGTACAAAGGGTTTGTGGTCAAAGAGATTAATGGACGGACCCATAAAGTCTCTTTTAGCAACGGCATTGAAATATATTCCGGGCAGAGCATCGGCGAGGTGGATCAGGAGCATGTCAGACGCATTCAGATCAGGGAGGCCATACAGTCTCATCTGGAAAAAGAACGGGTCATGTATAAAAAAAGGATCAAGGTGTTATCGCTTTTTTTCATTGATGAAGTCGTGAAATATCGCGATTACGATCAGACGGATGAAAAAGGCGATTATGCCCGTATTTTTGAAGAAGAGTATGGAAAAGCGACCGAGCAACGGAAATTGTTTGACGACGAGTATCATGACTATATCCGTAAATATCCCGTCGGAAAGATTCACCAGGGATATTTTTCAGTGGATAAAAAAGGGAAATTTGTAAATTCCAAAGAGAAAAGATCGGAAGTGGGAAGCGATGATGTCAGCGCCTATGATCTGATTATGAAAAAAAAGGAGCGACTGTTAAGCCTTAACGAACCCGTCCGTTTTATTTTTTCTCATTCGGCCCTGCGCGAGGGATGGGATAATCCCAATGTATTTCAGATATGCACGCTTAAACACAGCCAGTCCGCCATGAGCAAAAG
>Ga0307988_1001657_pt1 | contig 12114 bp, 11 predicted proteins | sample EllFjometagen183_FD_203166 | JGI IMG/M metagenome (GOLD analysis project Ga0307988, IMG submission 203166) | Marine microbial communities from Ellis Fjord, Antarctic Ocean - #183 | ecosystem: Environmental > Aquatic > Marine > Unclassified | place: Southern Ocean | collected 2014-10-08 | reverse complement strand
TGTAAAGACACCCTGTTCTCTCGTGTAGTAGTATTCCCAGTGCTCTAAAAGGGGTTTATAGTCTCCCTTCTGAAGATTTTCGTAGATGTCTTTATAGACATTTTTTGCAGTACGGCCGAAAAGCTCCTTCAGAAATTCAATTCCATATTCTGAGAGAACAAAATCGATGGTTGCGTTTGTGGCAAGATGAAAATCCTTGTGCACTTCACCTGTATCGGTATATCTCATAGGTACCTCACTTTTTAAACTATTTAATTAAACAATGTAATCTTTATAGGTATTAAGACACGCTTCAATTCTTTTTTTAACAGTAGCCGTTAAAGCGTCCTCTTCAGCAGGTACCAGAACCTTTGCTGATGAAAAAATATCCAATAGTGTAAGAGCATACTTTTGTCCTGCCCAAACAGAAGTTAAGTTTGGTCCATATACACCATCAAAAATATCTATCATAATTTTCTGATAATCAGCAGCCTGTTTTAAATCCCCGGAATCAACCGAATCAGCGATATTGCGAAATAGTTTTGCTCCTAGAGGAGCCATTCCGACAAGAGCCCCGTCGCAACCTAAGGCCAGAGATTCATCAACAACCCACTCCTGTCCCTCAAAAAGGAGGAAATCAACGCTCTTTTTTAGAAGGAGCAGTTCTTTTCGTGCCCGAAGGCTGTCAGATGAGTTTTTAACTCCAATAATGTTGGGATGTGCAAAAAGTTCAGCAAATTGCTCTTTTGAAAATGTTATACCGTTTACCCCGGGAATATAGTAGAGGTATATGGGTTTAGAAGAATAGTCAGCTATTTTGTGCATATATTCCACCGGATTTTTTGGTTTAGCCCATCCACCCGGAAGTTGTACGGCAAAAGAAGTACAATTATATTTTGAATAATTATCAATATTTTCTAATATTCCGTGAAGCCCTGTAGAGTGAGCTCCCACAATAATTTCTGCTTTATTACCAATAATTTCACCGGCTGTTTCAAGCACTTCCTGTTTCATTCGGCTGTTCTGTACAGCCCATTCACCCATGGTACCAAGAAAAAAGAATCCTTCGATACCCCGGGCCATATTGAATTCCAGTAGTTTTCCCATCGACTCTTTATCAATATCCCCTTTTTCGGTAAATGGGGTGATAGATGCGGAATAAATCTTTTTCATGAATAAATCTCCTGTAGTTGATACATATAAATTCCCATATTGGGGGTTGAATGACTAGCTGAAAATTTTTGAATAATTATCTAAAGGCCATGGCCTCCGGAATCAAGCAAAGAGTATGATGATACCAGTTTAAACTTGTCAGATTTGTATTTTGAAATAAATACTGCTAACGGGCGCTCGTTACTGTCAAATATCGTTTCAGTTCCCATAAGTATCGGACTGCCTAAAGACACATCTAAACGATGAGCTGTTAGGTCATCCGCTTCGATTGCTTCAATTGCTTCACGTACAAAGGAGCCTTTTATTCCTTCAGACTTCTCCCAGGCGTTGAGAAAATCTACGCGGGTAAGCAGATCTTTAGTTATTGACCTGGAGAGTTCAAGAGGAATATAAACCTGGTCAAAGGCCAGAGGCTCATCGTCAAGAATATCAAGTCTTTCAAAAAACAGACACTCTTCGTTTTGAAGAAGATTTAGTGCTGTAACAATGTCGACGGGAGGAACAACCGTCTCTTGCGAGATCAGCTTTCGAACCATTCCAGCCATCTCCTGTTTCATGGACTTTGAATAGGCAAAATCCATAATAGCAACTTTCTTTGGTTTGATTGCTCTGACATAGGTTCCTTTTCCCTGCATTCGTTCAATAAAATTCTGTTCCTGAAGCAGCATAAGGGCATGGCGCACGGTGATTCTTGAAACACCGTATTCATCACACAGTTCTCTCTCTGTTGGGATTCTTATTCCTGGTAAATACTCTTTTTTCAAGATTTTCTCACGAAGAATATTGTATAATTTTTGATAATTCACCATCTGCATGATGTTGCTCCTTGAAAAAAATAGTCTATGCTCTTATTAAATTATGTTTATAACAATATAACCTATTTACCATAAAATCAATTTAAAAAAGTGGTAAATATCAATCTTAACTGCTCTTTTTATGAGATACGAAATTTCGTCCATTTAATTCCGAAAATTCCATCTTCCCGACACCAGTGGACGGACAGAAAAAGATTATTTTCTAATGGTATTGCTGACGGCAGACCGAAAGCAAAGTCATCAAAAGCTTCAATTCCTTTTGTTTTTTCCAGATTCAGGTCTCTGCTGGCCTTTGCATCCCACAGTAGTCCAAGAGTCTCAACTTCCCATCGGTTTTCGTCTATTTTGGCATGATATGCGACAACTCCCTGTTCTCCATAACGTCTGTTACTTAGACAGAGTAGATTATTATCACCAAGGTAGAGCGGGGTAAGGGTTTGTCCCTGTATACCTGTTGGATAGGCAGGGCTCCAGGTTTTACCGAAATCATCTGAGATAGCAAAATGATTCTCAAGATCTTTATAATCACCCAGGGTTACGGTCCAGGCTGTGGCTAATAGCCGTGAGCCTTCAAGATGAATAACTTTCTGTTCGAAAAATCCCTTCTTTCCATCAGGATCGCGAAACACCGTATAACAATCCGGCCAGGTTTTTCCCCTGTCGCGTGATTCATATAGGATAACCTGTTCCCCCAGATGTTCTTTATCTGCCAGAGTGGCCGCAGGAGCAAGATATGTATCGTTATCCTTGGATATGACTGGTGAAGAAATTTCATAAGCACTTGCAAGCGTAGGAAGCGGGGACGGAGGTGTCCATGTTTTTCCTTCGTCTGAAGAGGTGCAGAGCACCGGACCACTTGTATCTATACCGAATCGCCTTTCATTTCCTTTTCCTTCCAGATGTGCCCGCTCACCATATGCTATAAGTGTTCCGTCTGCTGCCAGGCTCATCCGCATACTATTTACGGTAACAGGATTTTCAGTTCTGGGCAGGATAGTCCCTTCATGAGTCCAGGTAGAGCCCTTGTCGGAGGAGCGTGCCAGATCTGTACCGCCAAGAGCATTCGGTCCATCACCTTTAGCGGTAAAGGCACAAAGAATATCGCCGTTTTTCAGAACTGCCAGGGTGGGGAAGGCTGCATCATCGCGGCTTACATGGCCTGTTTCGATTATTTCAAAATTAAACTTTGGTGACATAGGGGAACTCCTGTATTTATAGTTTTTAATGCAATTAATGTTGACAAAAATGCAATTACTAGTATACGGTTTAGTCTATTATTTGTCTACAAAAAGAGAATTGATTAATTGAATCTCTTTTTGCATGGAGAACAAAAATGAAGGGAAACATTCAGGCTGATAAAGTCTATAAGTTCATTCGAAAGCAGCTCCTTGCCGGAACTTTTGAATCGGGACAACGATTGGCAGAAGAGGCTATTTGTGAATCTGCCGGAGTTAATCGTGGAGATGTTCGCCAGGCCTTTTCCAGACTGAGGGCCGAAGGACTAATTGTCCGGGGAAAAAGAGGCGGGGCTTTTGTTCGGGAATATTCAGAGAAGGATCTGGGAGAGACGCAGGAGGTGAGGCAAATTCTTGAAACAGCTGCTGCGCGTCTTGCAATTGAGAGAGCTGATGATGATGATCTTCTTGCCATGGAAGAGACTGCTCAACACATGCTTCTTATGGCAAATAATGGCTATATTTTGGGTGTTTGTGAAGGTGATTTAAGATTTCACAGCCTTCTTGTGGATGCGGCTCATAACAACAGACTTTCAGAACTCTATACCCGGGCTAATATTCCATTATCCGGAGTTAACTATATTTGGAAGTTAAAAGAGCAGCGGCAGGAAGTTTTTATCACTGACTCTCACGATCACATTCGGATAGTAAAATTTTTTAGAGAGAAAAAAATTGAACCAATTCTGGAGCTTCTGGCAAAAGGCAAACAGTATGGCTAATCTGCATCCAAATCTTAAGAAAATATATTCTTTTCATTTTTTTAATAATATTGCTATAAGTGTTGTCGCAAACTTCCTTTTTCTTGATCGCATATTTCTTCAAATGGGTTTAAATATGCAGCAGTTTGGTGTCATTAAGGGATTTGCCTATCTTCTGCCTATGGCTGTGAATCTACTGCTTGCTCCCTATATAGGGAAGATCAACAGAGATCGGGAAATTGTAGGAATAGGCTATCTGATTCGGGTATTTATGCCGCTTCTTTTTCTTCTTTTGCCCAGTTTAATAAATGATAAAACGGTTATGGTTAGTGCGGTAACAACAATTCTTATAACAGTACATATTTTCCCAATTATCTCAAATAATTGTATTCAACTTCTGGTTCGTGAAAATGTACCAACGAATACCTTAGGAACCCATCTCTCCTGGATTACTGTAGTCTGGACTTTACCAGGGTTTCTCCTGGCCATCCCGCTCAGCTGGGTGCTGGACAGACATACCGGCGGGACAGATCAGGAATTTTACAGAACTATGTTTATTCTGATGCTTTCTACAGGTTTATTTGAAATTATTGCCAGTATAATCATCATGCGTCTTCCCAGGCAGCATGCAGAAAAAAGACCTGATTTGCACTTTAAAGATATCTTACTTCCTTTTCGAAATGAGAGGTTTAAGAAACTCCTGAGGGCAATTGTTGTATTTAGCATACTTAATTCTATGGTTATGGCTTTTATCAATCCTTATTTACTAAATGTTCAAGGTTTTTCCATGCTGTTTATTTCTATTGTCAGTGCGGTGGTATCACTACTTTCAATATTGATACTGCCTTTTTGGGGGAAATTAGCCGATTTAGTGGGAGGAAAGAACATCTATACTATTGCAGTTGTAGGTCTAGCTATTGGAATTTTTGCTCTTCTTGGTAAAGGAGTGGTTTTTATTCTTATTTATGCCCTTTTTTCATGGGGAGGATCACGAGGACTTTTTGGTTCAGGTATCTATTCAACTCAGCAGTTTATGGTGTTTTCGCAGAGTCAGGAGGATAAAAGACCGGTTTTTTATGCCGCATCAACCTTTATCCTGGGGTTTGGCTGGTTTTTCGGATCATTTTTTGGCGGTATTTTACTTGAATGGCTTTTGAATATTCAGAAGTTTTCAGATCCTTTGACTGCATATAGGATTTTCTTTGGAATTTGCGGGTTGGGTTGTATGGTGTTGCTGTTGTTTTCCCGACGCTTGATTGCTGATAGTAAGAAACAGACAGTGAGAGAGATGGGGATAGCTATGTATCGTACTGTACGCACCTTATTCGGTCGGGTTCGCTAGAAATTAATCATATTCTAGAGTTCAATCAAACGAATCGACTAATTCTCTGGTAATTCTGCGCCCAAGGCGACAGGTTATTTCATAAGGTATTGTATTACTAAGGCGTGCCAGATTTTCAACGCTGTTTGGGGCTGTTGGGTCTGGGGAAATTATCTCAACAGTATCTCCTGCCTCAACTTCAGGAATTTCTGTCAGCTCTACTATAATCTGATCCATGGAAATAGCCCCCCGGATTGGAGCATATTTACCTCCGATCCCAACCACGGCGCGATTTGATAAACAACGAAAATATCCATCACCATATCCAATTGGAACTATTCCAATTCGAGCATCTTGAGAAAACTTATGAGTTAATCCATATCCGCAGCTGTTTCCGGCTTTTATCTGTTTCGTTTGTGTTAGCCGACCGATAAGTCTTAGAGCAGGCTGAAGTGGGAGATGTCTCTGCATAGTATCTGATGGCTGATATCCATAAATTGAGAGACCTGGTCGAACCATATTAAGGTAGGTATTCGGGATGTCAATTGTTGCTGCAGAGTTTGCAGCATGCAAGATTAAGCCGCTTGTATTGCAGTTTTTCAGTATTTTTTTAAATGTCTGCAGTTGGAAAAATGTGAAGGTCTTATCAGCAGCACCGGCATCAGCAAAGTGTGTATATATTCCGGTAAGCTTCACTCCCGCAGTCTTCTCCACTCTCTGTATGAGATCCAATGCATCATCAGCAAGGATTCCGGAACGTCCCATTCCGGTATCAATTTTTATATGAACTTCTGCATCAACTCCGAGGCGTTGTGCAATTAATGAGATAAGAGAAATTTCTATGGGCGAGACCATTGTCAGGGTAATCTTTTGTGTAATCAGGTTAGTCAGTATATCTTCACGCTCTGCCCCGCTGGCGAATCCAAATACTGACTGAAACATCAGGATTAAACCTTGATATCCGAGTAGGCGAAGTTCATTAGCCTCATAGGGTGTGGATACTGCCATCATTTCTGATGACTCCGAGATAATATCTGCTAAAAGGCCAATCCCATGCCCGTAAGCATTAGCTTTTACTGCAGCACACAATTTTGTATTCGAGCCGATATGTTTTCGTATAACCTGTAGATTGTTCTTTATTGCAGATGCGGAAATTTGTGCTTTTAGAAAATTTAAATTATTAATTTTTTATACATCCTCAATGCTGATTTTTATTACAGAGATAGATGTAGTTGTCCCATTAGTATGCCAGAACGATGCAAGACAGGTATTATCTCCTGTTTTCAATAGAGAAGAGTACCCAAATTGGAACTGATCGAACTGGGCAAAAGGATTAGTTCCATCCGGTTTGTTATCAGCGCCATAAAGAGTTGTTTCTGTTTTTTTATCCCAGTTTAGGCCGTTATCGTAACTGATAATGGCTTTTAGCCCGGGGTTCTCGGAAAATCTATCCTGATGTATTGCCAGCATGACTCCTTTATCAAAATACAGGGGAGACATAATCTGAGTGGTAATATGAAGAGGAGCAGGGTTACTCCAAGTCTCAGCATTATTCTCAGTTGATATAAAGTGAATTGGCTTATCTTCCATTTTGACTAAATCCAGTGTCCAGAGAAAAATCACCAGTTTGTTATCAATGAAGGTAGGACGAGCATCACCATAAAGAATTCCATTATCTGCTGCCATGATATTGCCTTCGGGAAATGTATCTCCTCTATCGTATGACTTTATAAACCGGCTGCAGTTTCCCTCTTTATATCCGCCTTCCCAATGATCGTGCATTTCACACGGGAATCCGAGCGTGCCGTCAGGAAGGTTAATAATTTTACTGGGAACAATTATATCGGCAGTGTTAAACTCTATGTTCCTTGGGTTTGACCAGGATTTACCGTTATCAAAGGATTTGGTAATTCTGACAACCGAGTTCTGCATCCCGTCGGTCGCTGGATTAAACATTGGTCTGCTTGTGTCTGTATCTATAAGACCATAAACAGCTATTAGTTCTTTTGGCTCTATTTCGGTAATATGAGCCATAATATATCCTTTCTCCGGATAAAATGTTTCATCATGGCATGTTGGTGACAACCCTTTTTCCCAGGTCTTTCCTTCATCAAGTGAACGAAACATCAGTATTTTACCTTTTGGATCATTAATACTGCCTTGCAACTCTTTGCAGCAGAGAATTACTTCTCCTGTTGATAGTTTTTCCATAGAGGGAAAGTGATAGAATGCTGAAGCATTTGTTTTTGTTTTATTCCCCACTACATGATATGGGCCTGTTACTTTTACTCTTTTCACTAGGGTGCACTTCTCTTTTTGGTAAATTATTGGTTAACAAGGAAAAAAAGCTTGCTTACAATTGGTTATAATAATAGAATGAATTTACTTATCTGTAAACGTAAATGATTACAGATAAGTAAATTCTGTTGTGTATGAGATTTAAAAAAATTAACTATATAAAAAAGTAAAAAAAAACAAAAGATAACTTAGCAACAGTAAATGAGGTTTTCGAGGAGAAGCATATGGAAAAATTTACGTACAGTCCTTCACTACATGTACCCTTTAGGGATATGGAAGTTTTGGAGTATGCAAGAAATATTAAACGAGAGGATATCGAGAAGCACTCGAATCCCGATTTTAATATCATGGTAAGAAAGGCGAATGAGATTGAGTTTATTTTCATTACCGATATTTTTTATCGTATTAAACAGGCTGCCGATGAGGGCAGAAAAGTTGTATTGATTTTTCCCAACCCGGCACCAGCCTACAGACAGGTAGCCTATTTAATTAATAAGTTTAGAGTAAACTGTGAACATGTTCATATTTTTGCTATGGATGAATATGCGGATGAATATGGAAATGTTGCTCCTGAGTCATGGAAATGGGGTTTTACCTACGCCATGAATCATAACTTCTATTATCAGATTGATGAAGATTTAAGACCGCCAAAGAAACAGATTGTCGGGATGACCACTGAAAATATTGGACACTACGGAAAAATGATAGCTGATATGGGTAATGCTGATGCATGCTACAGTGGACCGGGATGGACCGGACACCTGGCTTTTATTGAACCCGATGCTCCGGAATTCGAAGGGACACTGGAAGAGTGGAAACAGATGGGACCGAGAATTGTTACCTTAAGTCCTTTTACTCTTGCCCAAAACTCACTGCATGGAAGTTTTGGTATGAGCGGCGATATTGCCCGGGTTCCTCCCAAAGCGGCAACAATAGGACCGGCTGAAGTAATAGCTTCTAAATACCGGATGGATTCGAATAGTCTTGGTGTTCATGGAACGCTTACCTCCTGGCAGAGGCTTATGACCAGACTGGTGGCTCATGGACCGGTAACACCCAAACTTCCTACTTCAATACATCAATTACTCAAGACAGATTTTTATATTTCAGAAGATTCTGCTAGGAATATTGAAGATGACTGGGATAAGGGCTATTAGACAACAGAAATTAATGAATTATCAAAGAGAGTGAGGGGAGTGAGTTAATTTCATAGAAATTGGTTCGGTTGCCTCACTTTTTAATTCTGCAAGTTGTTATTTGGAACAACTGAAACAGTTCAAAAGTGGCTAAACTATTATTGATAGGAAGGTTTGTATGTCCAAATGGACAAACGTTCTGGAATTAAACAGCAAACGTGAAATTGTATCAGGAAGTGAAAAAAAACTTTGTGATGCCATCGGCCGCGGTGCTGATTTGCGTATCTATACTGAATTTCGTCATAATGAGCATATTGATCCTTCCTCAGAAGATAGTGATTTGATCCAGGAAGTATCTGAATTTCGTGAAACCTGTCTTCTTGACAATCGATGGGCTGCCGGGTTTATGACTCTTCGCCAGCCTGTGAGTTTGCCGGATCGATTTGGACCCCGACCTTCTATGTCTTTTTTTCTCTACAATCAAAATGGACAGCAGGCTATAGCGAGACCCTTTCTCGATGGTATTCCGGTAGAAGGTATACCTGAAGCTTCTGCAGTAAATAATCATGAAGAAATGCCTAAATACCATGAGCAATCTGCCTGGGATGTTGATACTAATGCACCAAGCAGTAATTTTATCTATGATTTTGGCAAATTCCGCTACTCTGTTTGTGATAATTGGCAGGAGGTCTATTCTCACGATGAAACCGGTCAACCAATATCAGGTTCCCTTGAAAGCTTGACAAAGGCTTTTTATGAAGGGTGTGAAGTAAAAGCGGGAATAAGCGGTTTTTTTGATGATCTGTCTGATCCCGACTTACAATCAATGGAAAATGAAGTATTTATTCAAACAGGTTGGGGATATTACTACACAGGGAAGAAGCTTTTCATTGCTGAAACACATCCATTGGTAAAGTGTAAACCGACGATTCCCCTTATGTATGAGAGCCGGGGTTGGAATTTCGGCTGGATCGTTTTAAGAACAGACGGAGCTTGTGTCGAGCGAATTTGTGATCCTTACACACTGCAGTTTTCCGATACTGATCGACGGTTTAAAATTCGCTGGTTTATAAGATAAGGAGTTACCCTAGTATGAGTAAAAAATTAACCTCCAGGCAACGGATAAAAGCAGCGATAAATTTTCAAAAACCGGACCGTCTGCCGTGTGATGAAAATCTTTGGCCTGATACGCTCGCTCTCTGGCACTCCCAGGGACTTCCAAAAGATATTAAACCAGCTGATTATTTCGGCTGGGATATATGCACGATGTCGTTGGACTGTTCCCCCCGGTTTGAACAAAAAATTCTACACAAAGATCCGCCCTGGTATACGTATCAGGATCGTTGGGGTTATACAGCAACTAAAAAAATGGGGAAAGCCAGTTCAGTACACTTTTTTAACCATAAAACAGATTCCCGTGAAAAATGGGATTCTCATAAAGATAAATGGAGTTTATCAAAAGATCCGGATGCACCTGCCAGGATAGACAGTGCTTCATATTTTGAACATTTCAATCCCTATCCTTCCTGGTCTGAAGCGCTGGAAAAGTATAAAAAACTCTACTCTTCTGAACGCTACATGCTGTTTAATTCCTACGGACCATGGGAAGCTAACTGGCGGCACTGCGGGTATGAAGAGTTACTTATGCATACCGCTCTGGAGCCTGAATGGGTGACAGAGATGGCCGAGTATCATATTGATCTGCTTATCAGTGTGTTGGAGAGAGGCCTTAGGGAAGGATTGAAACCAGATGGCTTTTTTATAGTTGATGATTTGGCAGGGACAACTGGAATGCTGTTTTCCCCGGAATCCTGGCGGCGACTTTTTAAACCTTCAGTAATAAAGCTGGGTAAGTTTCTAAAAGAGAATGATATAGATTTTTGGATGCACTGCTGTGGAAATGCCGAAGCTGTTTTTCCTGATCTGATAGAAGCAGGGGTTCGGGTAATGAATCCGCTTCAGGCAACTGCAGGACTTAATGCCGTTGTTTTGAGAAAAAAATATGGAAAACAATTGGCCTTTTACGGCAATATATCAGTAGTCAAAATGTCTGGTCCTCTGGATGAACTGGAAGAGGAGATAAGATCAAAAGTTTCTATCGCCAAAGAGGGGGGCTTTGTTTTTCATTCAGATCACTCAGTACCTCCGGAAATTGATTTTGGCAGGTATGAATGGATCCTAAAAACAGCTCATGCGTATTTTCACGAATTATAGGAATAGTGGAGCATTTCATGGATAGTAAATTTCCAATATATACAGATTTTGATAAAAAGATTTGGGAAAAGGAACTTGAGTCCTTTGTTCCGGAAAAGATTTTTGATTTTCATACACATATCTGGCATGAAAAAGATGCGGCAGATAATCAGGAACCAGACTCTCCGTTAAGGATGAACAATTCAATAGAAGATATGCATGCATGGAGCCGTACGATTTTTCCCGGAAGAAAAATAGGCTATGCGGCTTTACCCACACCACTGAAAGATATTGATTACATCAGCCATAACAATTGGGTCGCTGATGAAGTAAAAAAAGTAAGAGCCGGCAACCTTCCCGAGTTGCTGTTTGTTGAATCCGGAATGCTGGTCCATCCTGATTTTCCAGGTTCTTATATAACTAAACATGTTCATGATAAACAAGTTACTATTTTAAAACCGTATAGGACATTTGCTGAAAACCCTGCTGAGGCACGAATAAAGGACTATTTTCCTGAAGAGCAGATGGCAGTGGCCCATGAGCTTGGACTGGCGGTTGTCCTGCATCTATCAAAAACGACAGGTCCCGCTGATAAAGAAAACATCGCTGATCTAGAGATGTATTCCAGAAAATATCCAAATATTAAGTGGGTTCTGGCACATTGTGCCAGGGCTTTCAATTCAGTTCATCTGGAAGAGGCAATACACCAATATGCAAAATTACCAACTGTTTGGGTAGACACCTCGGCAGTGAATGACACCTACACACATGCATTACTGTTACGGTATTTTGACCGTGAACGTATATTGTTTGGAACTGATAATGTTGCTGCTGGTTCCTGGCGGGGTAAGTACATTACTTTTGGTAATGGGTGGAAAGCGTTTTCTGAGGAATCAGAGCTGGAACACTGTGATAATCGCTGTACCTTCGTGGTCTATGAGCAGCTGCGCTGTCAGAAGCAGGCGGCAGGAATGTTACAGATCAGCTCATTAGATATTGAGAATATTTTCTTTCATAATGCAGTGACTTTTTTTCAGAGTTTTTCTTGACGTAGGGTATGTGGTGTAATACAATTCACCTTGTAAATTGGTTATAACAATATAAACCTATAACCTGAGCCAATTTTTAAAATTCAACTAATTTTTAAAACAGGCTTTTGAAGTATGTGTGTGGATGAAGGAAGAAATAAATGGATACAGTAAAAGGTCAGGCTCTATATACCAGGGCAAAAAAAATAATTCCTGGTGGAACACAGCTGCTCAGTAA
>Ga0307988_1001655_pt1 | contig 12142 bp, 10 predicted proteins | sample EllFjometagen183_FD_203166 | JGI IMG/M metagenome (GOLD analysis project Ga0307988, IMG submission 203166) | Marine microbial communities from Ellis Fjord, Antarctic Ocean - #183 | ecosystem: Environmental > Aquatic > Marine > Unclassified | place: Southern Ocean | collected 2014-10-08 | reverse complement strand
CACCCGATTCTCCTTCAACTAAACACGAATTGACGCCGACGGTTCTTTTGCCCGTTGGTGTTTAGTTGAAGGAGAATCGGGTGTTGAAAAAGGCCGCTCGGGAATTCTGTTTTTAAGTCACCCATCGAACCGGATGCACCCCGAACCAATGCGGATTTGGCCGTTGGATGCAAATGGTGGTCGCGGCGATATGTATTTTGAATTTGTTCCAATTCGTCACGACGACTGGAAATTAGAACCCAAACAAAATTATACTTTAAAATACCGGATGGTGGTTTTTGATGGTAAAATCGATGCAAAAACTGCTGAAAAATACTGGCAAGCTTTTGCCAATCAACCAATAGTAACATTCAAAAAATAATTAAACAACAAATAATTAAATGAATACAAAAATGATTAAAATAATTTGGATTAGTGTTTTGGCATTTCTGTCGGTTATTTCAGTAAATGCCCAAATAAAAGAGTTTGAATGTAACGAAGAGTGGGTAAACAAAATCAGAGAAATTGCTCCATCGCAACCTAAAGTTCAGCCTAAAAAAATGCACAAAGTTCTTGTGTTCGATAAATTTACGGGGTATAACCACTGGGTTACACCGCACACAAGTCAGGTTATAAAGGTACTGGGCGAAAAAACCGGTGCTTACCAAACGGAGATTACTAAAGACTTATCGTGTTTTGAGAGCAAAAATCTGAAAAAATACGATGCCGTGGTATTAAACAACAATTGCTCGGTGGGACCTCGTCGTAACCAAATACTCGATATGCTGGACGAAGACAAAAGTTTAAGCGAAGAGCAAAAAATAAAAAAAGCAGATGAACTCGAAAATAACCTGATAAACTTTGTAAAAAAAGGTGGCGGATTAATGGTAATTCATGGTGCCATTGTTATGCAAAACAACTCGATGGAATTTAGCGAAATGGTTGGTGGAAGTTTCGACTACCACCCGAAGCAGCAAGAAGTTACTTTAGAACTGGTTGAGCCCGAACATCCATTAGTGGAAGCTTTTGAAGGAAAACCGTTTGTACATATTGATGAACCCTACTTGTTTAAAAATGCCTACTCAAAAAAGAATTTCAGACCCTTGCTTTATATGGATACTTCGAAACTTAAGTATAAAAATAAACCAATCGACGAAAAAGTTAAGTACGTTTCATGGATAAAAAAATCTGGAAAAGGAAGAGTTTTTTATGTTTCACCGTCGCATAATGCTCAAAGTTTTGAAGACCAACGATTACTAAAATACTATCTTAACGGAGCTCAGTACGTTTTAGGCGACTTACAGTGCGACGATTCTCCAATAAAATAAATCAATAAAACTTATAAAAATGAAACGAAGAAACTTTCTAAAAAACACAGTTGCAACTACTGCCGGAGCAATAATAATTCCATCGATTGTTCCTTCATCGGTATTTGGCAAAAACGCACCGAGCAACAAAATTAATATCGGACAAATTGGATGCGGACGAATTGCGCGCACACACGATCTTCCAGGAGTTTGGCAATACGATACTGCAAGAATTGTCGCCGTTTCCGATCTCGACAGAAATCGAATGGAAGACGGAAAAAAACTGGTTGAAAATTATTATAACGAAAAATCGGGAAGCGATTCGGCTGTTGACGTAAAAATGTATGCCGATTATAAAGATATGCTCGCCGACAAAAATATTGATGCAGTAATTATAAGTACACCAGACCACTGGCACTCGCAACCAGCAATTGAAGCTGCCTTGGCAGGAAAAGATATTTACTTGCAAAAACCAACCTCGCTAACCATTACTGAAGGTAGACTATTAAGCGACATTGTTCACAAACAAGGAACTATATTACAAGTTGGTACACAGCAACGTTCTTCAAGCCAATTCAGACGAGCAGCAGAATTAGTAAGAAACGGCAGAATTGGAAAAATTCATACGGTAAAAGTTGGATTGCCCGGCGATCCTCCCGGACCGGAAGCTGATGAAATGCCAATTCCTTCATCTTTGAATTACGACATGTGGTTGGGTTCAACTCCTGAAGTTCCGTACACCGAAATTGGTGTTCATCCGCAAAAAGGATATGGACGACCGGGTTGGTTGCGTTTAGAACAATACGGCGCGGGTATGATTACTGGCTGGGGACAACACCATTACGATTCGGCTGCCTGGGGAATGGATACTGAATTTACCGGACCAACTTCTGTTGAAGCAGTTGCACAATTTCCAAAACGTGGATTACACAACGTGCATGGCGATTTTATGGTAAAACAAGAATATGATAACGGAATTACGGTTTATACCAGCGGCGGATTTCCAAATGGAATTCGTTACGAAGGTGAAGACGGTTGGATATTTGTTACACGCGGTGCTTACCGGGCAACTGCAAGCGACCCAATTCCCGAAGGTTCAACAAAAGCGCTTGATGCCAGTAGCGAGGATATTCTTAAATCGGTAATTGGCAAAGACGAAATTAATCTTTACGTAAGCAACGAGCAACACGGCAACTGGCTCGATTGTATTCAATCGCGCAAACAACCAATTTCTCCAGTTGAAATTGGACACCGGGCTTGTTCAGTTTGTTTGGTTAGTCATATTGCAATGCACGTTCCGGGAGTTTTGAAATGGGATCCGGGAGCCGAAAAATTTCTTGACAATGATGTAGCAAACTCAATGTTAAGTCGTCCGCAGCGGTATCCCTACGGAACGAGCTATGTGAAAAGATAAAATTTGAAATAAAAATTTGAACAAATAAAACTCAACTTTGCTATTTAAATAGTAGTAATATTGAGTTTTTAATTTTAGTTTAAAAATATGAAAGTTAATTTAAAAAGAGCTAAACCTTTGTTCGCCCCTGTGGTCATCTTCACTATAATAATTATTTTCTTTTCTTGTGGACAAAAAAACAAAACTGTAAAACAGGAAATAATGAGCACAGTTCAAGATTCGATTTACACTTTTACTGAAGATGGGGCGTGGTGTTGGTTTAGCAATCCGCGGGCAATTTACTATTCTGAAAAAGAAATTATTTCTGGCTGGGTTAAAAAAGATGGCTCTGTTGAAATTGCTTCATTAAATCTCGAATCCGGGAAAAGCAACTTTAACAATATCTTTCCTCAATTAGAAATTGATGACCACGACAATCCGGCTTTTACAGTTTTACCCGATGGGAATATTTTTACAATGTTTGCCTGGCATTCAAAGAAAAAGGGTGTTATTAGTAATACTACCACAAATGGTTCCGATATTTCTTCTTTTCAGGAAAATGTGGTTTTCAAACCAAAAACTGATGCACTTCTGGAACAGTTTCCAAGAGAAACTTACACCTATGCAAATCCATATTTTTTAGAAGATGAAAACAAACTTTTTGTGTTTGGTCGCTGGATAGGCTATAAACCTAATTTGATTATTTCAAGCGATTACGGAAAAACCTGGGATGAGCAACATGTTGTTATAAGTAGCGAACCTTTCGACCCAAATAACCGGCCTTACGTAAATTATTATTCGGATGGCAAATCAAAAATCCACTTGATTTTTACTGACGGACATCCAAGAAACGAAGACAGAAATTCGGTCTATTATTGCTATTATGAAAAAGGTGCATTTTGGAAAGTCGATGGAACAAAAATTTGTAATCTGTCGGAATTGCCATTTACGGTAAAAGATGCTTCGCTGGTTTATAAACCCTCTGAAACTTCGGGAAGAGCCTGGGTTGCAGATGTAGTTGTAAAAGATGAAACACCTGTGATTTTATATTCGCGCCACCCGGAAGAAACTGACCACCGCTACCATTACGCATGGTACAATTCTGAAACTAAAAATTGGGAAGATTATGAAATTTGCAGGGCTGGAAAATGGTTTCCACAAACACAGGAAGGTAAAGTTGAACGTGAACCGCATTACATGGGGAATCTTACATTTAATCCGTCAAATCCTAACGTCGTTTATCTTTCTCGTGAAATAAACGGTCGGTTTGAAATTGAAAAAGCTGAAACAAAAGATGGGGGGAAAACATGGGAAACAACACCAATTACTTCAAACTCAATATACGATAATGTACGTCCGGTAGTTCCGCAATACCAACCCAAAAATTCAAAAACAATTGTAATGTGGATGCAAAACAAGAAGTACATTCATTACACTAATTTCGATTCAAGCATTAAATATTTTATTGACGAAGATTAACTGAATATTTAATTCTATAGTATTTTTTCAAGACAATTGTAAGGAAACATATTTTTTTGCGACTATCCAATTGTAAAAAACAAAAATTATTATGAAAGCAATTTGGAATGGAAAAGTAATAGCAGAAAGTAATAGCACGATTAACATCGAAGGAAATCAGTATTTCCCAATCGAATCGGTTAACAAAGAATATTTAAAAGAAAACGAAACCCACACAGTTTGCCCCTGGAAAGGAACAGCTTCATATTACAATTTAGAAGTTGATGGTAAAACAAATCAAGATGCAGCTTGGAATTATCCAACGCCCTCAAATTTAGCAGAGAAACTTAAAGGTCACATTGCTTTTTGGCGAGGTGTTCAAGTATCAAATTAATTGTCAGAAAAAAGTATGAATGCAATACAAAAATACTGGAAACGGATTAATTTTCAATTCGATAAAAATTTGGAAACCGCTTTACTTCAGCAGCATTTAGCAGCACAGTTGCTTGCATTGGTTGGTCGTTATCTGGTTTCACCAAAGCCAGACTTAAGTAATATTAACATGCTATTTATTGCTGAAAAAGAAATGCTTTTGGGCAATCAATTTGGAAATGGATTTCAGTTGGGATTACAACTTCAAAAATTGGAGATTCATCTAATTAAACCAGTCACCGATTCAGCAACGATTATTCAACTTCATGGAAAATCATTTGATTATGCTTTTGCTGAACTTCGATTAATTCTATCGGATGCAGGAGTTGATGTTTCATCCTTTAAAAATGAACAACCCTATTCTCTTCCAACCGATTTTTTGAATCAAAATAAATTTTCGAATTCCGATGTATTTTCATTGAATGGTGCTACCATTTTAAGACACAATGCCGAAATAATTATTTCTGAATTAGCCATACAATTTAAAGATGCAATTCCGGTTCGCATTTGGCCGCATCATTTTGATACCGGTACTTTTTTTGCCACCGCCAAAAATCAAACCGGTGAAGTTTCACAAACCATCGGATTGGGTTGGGCAATGCCCGATAAAATGATAAACGAACCTTATTTCTATCTCAGTTTTTGGTCTGAAAAAGAAATTAGAAACATTAAGAAACTCACTCCTTTAAAAATTGGTAAATGGATGACTCCCGGGTGGAACGGCGCAGTTTTAAGACACAGCGAGGTAATAAATGAAAACTCAGCTCAAAAACAACATCAATTAGTTAAACAATTTTTCACTTCAGGAGTTTCAGTTTTAAGCCGCCTTTTAAAAGCTAATTAATTATGATTCATCCCGTTCAATTACTTTCTCTTTCCGAGCTTTCAGACCGGAAACCAAAACATGCCCGCATTAAAAACCTCGATTTGGTAGTTGTAAAATATGACAATAAAGTTTCCGTATTATACGGGCGTTGTTTGCATCGGGGAGCATTAATGGCCGATGGGCATATTGATGGTGATAATATAATTTGTGGAGTTCATAATTGGGATTATCGCTTCGATACGGGAGTTTCGGAATACAGCAACAAAGAGGTACTTCATAAGTTCGCCTCAAAAATAGAAGATAATTTTGTTTGGGTTGACGAAAAGGAAATTGATGATTATCTAAAAAAATACCCACAACCATTTAACAACGACGAATACCTGGGAAGTTACCAGGACACACATCCTGAAAATACTGAACCTTACACTGGATACATTAGGAATTTGGCAAAGCATGGATTGAAAAAAGTTGGTCATCACGGTCCAACCGAAGCTATGGGCGTTGAAAGAGATAGTTTGCCCAAATGGGAGAATATCCAGTTTTTGCCCGCACAACTTCACAAAAGAGCGTTAAACGACAATGAAGAAGTTGAAACCAGTGTTGTGATTGGGGCGAACGCAAAAAAACCGTTAATACTTGAAATCCCCGTTTTTGTTTCCGACATGAGTTTTGGAGCTTTATCGAAAGAAGCAAAAATTGCTTTGTCGAAAGGAGCCGAAATGGCTGGAACTGGTATAGCTAGTGGCGAAGGAGGAATGTTGCCCGAAGAACAGGAAAATAATTCAAGGTATTTTTATGAACTGGCTTCCGGAATGTTTGGCTTTTCGTGGGACAAAGTTAAAAAAGTACAGGCCTTTCATTTTAAAGGCGGGCAAGGAGCAAAAACCGGAACGGGTGGACATCTGCCCGGAAACAAAGTGACCAAAGAAATTGCTGAAGTCCGTGGATTAAAAGAAGGTGAAAGTGCAATTTCACCAGCAGCATTTCCAAATTTAAAAACGGTTGCTGACTTTGCAAATTTTGCCAACGAAGTGCGCGAAAAAACCGGAGGTATTCCAATTGGTTTTAAAATTGCTGCCAGCCACATCGAAAAAGACATTGACTTTGCTCTGGAAGCCGGAGCAGATTATATCATTCTCGACGGACGAGGTGGCGGAACAGGAGCTGCACCAACCATTTTACGAAACAATATTAATGTGCCAACAATACCCGCTTTAGCACGAGCCAGAAAACACCTGGACACACAAAATGCGAAAGGAGTTACATTGATTATTACTGGAGGTTTACGAATTGCCGATGACTTTTCAAAAGCACTCATGTTGGGAGCCGATGCAATTGCAGTTTCAAATTCGGCATTGCAGGCAATTGGCTGCGTGGGAATGCGAGCCTGCAATACTAATAATTGTCCGGTTGGAGTGGCAACACAAAAAGAGGAACTCCGACAGCGTTTGATTATTCAAAGCTCGGCTAAACAATTGAGTAATTTTTTATTGGCTACCAACGATTTAATGAAAGTTGTTGCCCGCGCTTGTGGTTATTCCAATTTTAATCAATTCAACAAAAACGATTTAAGCACTTTTAATCGCGATATTCATTTCCTTACCGGAATTAATTATGCAGGATTTGAATTATAATCATTCTGATTTTATCCATTTTTTTGCACAAAATTGTGCTGCCAATTTTTATCATTTTCCTAAATATTTTTCCTGAACTCTATTTGAAACGTAACTACTCAGGTTTCCAAATCGACGTTATTAAATTGATTTTCAGGATATTAGATATATCACGCAAAGTTCGCAAAGATTATCGCAAAAAGCGCAAAAAGCTTATTGCAAATGCTTTGCGCTTTTTGCGTCTCTTTAACTTTGCGTTCTTTGCGTGAAACTTTTAATTATAAAACACAAATAATCAGAAGTATAGGCTATCTGAGTAGTTACTTTAAAACAATTGCCAGGCATTAAACATGTTTTACGACATTAAACATATGCTGACTTCTTTTAACAATAATCGTATTTTTCAAAAATATAAACCAACTAAATAAATTCGTTTCAATGAATAAAAGAAGAAAATTTATAAAAGATGCTGGTATTGGTATCGCCGCTGTTTCAGTTCCCAATTTTAATAATCCTTCGGATTCAAAATTGGAAAAGAACAAATCTGAAGTAGATATTAAACTTGGCGTTGCAACTTATACTCTGCGAAAATTTACGCAACAAGAAGCAATTGATATGACTTTGCGATGTGGCGTTAACCGAATTACTTTTAAAAGTATGCACCTTCCTTTAGATTCGGATAATGAAACCATTAAAAAAGCTGTTGCTTTGTGTAAAAAGAATGGTCTTGTTTTGTATGGAGCCGGGAATATTAACATGGAAACAAAAGAAGAAGTTGACCAAGCATTTAAATATGCAAAAGCTGCAGAAATGGACATGATTATTGGAGTTCCAAGTTTTGAATTATTGGAATATGTTGAAGGGAAAGTAAAGGATTACGACATTAAAATGGCCATAAACAATCATGGACCGGGCGACGACCTTTATCCAAGTGGTGTAAGTGCTTACGAAAGAATTAAACACATGGACAAACGAATGGGACTTTGTTTGGATACTGGTCATACCATGCGTTTAAACCGTGACCCCGAGCAGGATGTGAGAGATTGTTTCGATCGTGTTTTTGATATTCATGTAAAAGACGTAACTGCAGCAAAACCGGAAGGAAAATCAGAAATTATCGGTCGGGGAGTAATCGATTTTGTTTCATTCCTAAAAACAATTGTTGAACTAAATTATGAAGGAACTTTGGCACTTGAATATGAAGCAGAAAGCGAAGATCCACTTCCGGCAATGATGGAATCTGTAGGTTATATTAAAGGTGTTTTAGCTGCTTTGTAAGCTAACATGAAACGAGATTTAATTGAAATCATCGTAACTTTCGCAGGAAACTTAAACCATTTAAATGGAAAATTTAAGAGTCCCAATTTAAAATTGTAAATTTGTAGTCATTAAAAAATAAAGTAATAATCATAAACCATATCGAACAATGAAAAAAATTCATCTTTTAACTCTGGTAGTTGCTGTGTTATTTGCAGCGTGCACTGGAGGCAATCAAAAATCAACTCAAACTGAAAAAAAAGAAAGTATGTTCACGGGAGCTAAAGGCGAAGTAAAAATTATGACTCTCGATCCGGGTCATTTTCATGCAGCACTGGTTCAAAAATCGATGTACGATCAGGTTGATCCGGTAGTTCATGTATTTGCACCCAACGGCCCCGATGTTGAAGCTCACTTGAATCGAATTAACGGATTTAATTCTCGCGTAGAAAACCCAACATCCTGGGATGAAAAAGTTTATAAAGGAGACGATTTCTTTGGAAAAATGCTTGCTGAAAAACCTGGAAACGTAATGGTTGTTTCCGGAAGTAATGCAAAAAAAACAGAGTACATTCTGAAAACCATCGAAGCTGGAATTAATGTTTTAGCCGACAAACCGATGGTAATTACACCCGATCAGTATCCTCAACTCGAACAAGCTTTTAAAGTTGCCGAAGAAAAAGGAGTGCTGCTTTACGATATTATGACCGAACGCCACGAAGTTACGACCATTCTTCAACGCGAATTATCAAAAATACCTGAAGTTTTTGGAACTTTGCAGGTGGGTACCGAAGAAGAACCTGCCATTACAAAAGAGAGTATTCACCACTTTTTTAAATATGTTTCAGGAAATGCATTAAAACGTCCGGCATGGTTTTTTGATGTAGCACAACAAGGCGAAGGAATTGTTGACGTAAATACACATCTCGTTGACTTAATTCAGTGGGAAGCTTTTCCGGAAGTTACATTGAAAAAAGAAGATGTTGAAATCGTTTCCGGAAAACGCTGGACAACTGATTTAACTCCCGAAATGTTTAAAAAAGTTACTGCTTTAGACGAGTATCCTGAATATCTTCAAAAAGATGTTGAAGACGGTATTTTGAAAGTTTACAGTAACGGCGAAATCAATTATAAATTAAAAGGAATTCATGCCAAAGCATCGGTGATTTGGAATTATCAAGCACCCGAAGGTGCGGGCGACACGCATTATTCAATTATGCGCGGCTCGATTTGCAACCTTATAATTAAACAAGGCGAAGAGGAAGGCTACAAACCAACTCTATATGTTGAAGCGGTAATCGATGAAGGCCTGGAAACTTTTTCCGGAGGTTTGGGCAAAGCAATCAATCAGGATTTAGATGTAATGTATCCGGGAATTAAATTGGAAAAACTGGGTGAAAAAATGTGGAAAGTAAATATTCCTGATAAATATAAAGTGGGGCACGAAGCGCATTTCGGACAGGTTACAGAGAAATATTTGCGCTACTTAAAATGGGGTCGTTTACCCGAGTGGGAAGTCCCAAATATGATTGTAAAATACTACACTACTACTGAGGGAATGAAAGCTGCGATGAATTAAGATTTTAGACGAATAAATGAAATTACCAAAAAAAAGCCGGTTCATAAGAGCCGGCTTTTTACATTCTGTTTTGCTGTTTAATTATTTTTCTTCCTTTTCAATTTCTTCCTCAACCTCAACTTTTACTTCTACCTTTTTTTCGCCGTCTTTTTTAATTTCCTTTATGCGAATTATTTTTCCATCTTCTTTAATAACTTTTAAATTCTCATCTCCGAAAAACTCAATATTACCATCTTCGTTTTTCATGATTTTTATCGACTTCGCTTTTTTCGAATGCCCCTCGTGCAACATCATTGGATGATCTCCAGCACCATGAATAATAATTTCTTCGTTAAATTCAATATCTTTTTCGGGTACTTGTTTTCGAACAATTGTAATTTTCTCTGTCCCGTTTTTTAATTTCTTTTTATTGTACGATATAATTCCGGGGTCGCTTAAATCAATTACATTTCCTTTTTTCTCTTTTCCCATAAACATAAAATTTGGTGCATGTGGTGCATGTGGTGCATGTGGTGGGTGTGGAACTCCAGCCATTTTTGGTGCGCCAAAAATCATCTCATTGTTTCCTTCGTCGCTGTGCCACATCATCACATCGTGGTCGCCATGTTTGCCGTCTTCACTTAATTCCATTAAAAATTTATGGTTTGAATCGCCATCAATTTTAAATTCCTTTACCATCGATTTTCCACCTTTCCCCGATTTCATAATAAAAACATTTGCCTCGCCATCTTTTTCAATATCGAAGTCGAAATCAAAATCCATGTTTTTGTGAAGCGAGTCAAGAACAAAATCATCTTTCGAAATCCATTTCAAATCTTTAGCTCCGCCAATTGTGTCACCATTCCAAACAAAAACATCATCGTTTGTCAAAATGGTATCCAACTCAACTTTTTCTCCGTCCTCATTTACTTTCACCAATTTAATGTGCTTTTCTACTTTTTTTCCACGAGGCGGATCCTGTGGATTTTCTCTTAACGAAAAAGCCGTAAGCATTAAAAAGGCAACCGCAAAAATTGTTGTAATCGATAAAAAACGTTTCATAATTAATTGTTTTAATGTTCTAATTTTCTGACAGCAAATATAACTTACTCTTTGTGAATCATTCCGTTAAAGAGTGGTTAAAATCTGTTAAGGAAAAGTTAAACTCTTAAAATGGCATATTTAAATCTCTATATTTGAGCTGTGAACAAAAAAATTATAAGCGGATTGATTGTATTAATGGGAATTTCTATTCTCGGAATTATTGCTGTGCAATTGATTTGGATGAACAATGCGCTTCGCATAAAAAACGAACTTTTTAGCCGAAGTGTAAACGAAGCGTTAAACAATACAGTAAATAAACTCGAAGACATTCACAACTTTGGCGTAGTCAACCAAATGATTTTTAGCGATTCTTTACGTTGGGAAAATGATTTTGACGAAGATTTCGACATAGAATTTTTCCCTCACCCCGATACCGTTCATGAGCCTGAATGGGTTAAAAAACCACGGCGTCCGTTACGGATTATTCGCGAATTTGGGACAAAAGGCGAAAATGCCCGGATTGAAATTAAAATGGATAGCGACACACAAAACAGGGTAGGTACTTTTTCGTATAAATTTGATATGGAAACAGAATCAGACCAAAAACACATTATTATTGACAATGAAAATTTACACGGGAAAGACGTATTTTTAATTCGGAAAGACACCATTATTTCTGATGCTGATTCACTGTTCGAAATCGGGGTTATCAAAATCGATTCGCTGCTAACCAGCTTCGACACTTTTAAAATTCTTGAACCCGATATTTCGCAGCGGGCAAAAACAAAAGCAGTCCGCTTGAAACAAATGGCCAATCAGGTAGTTACAGAAATTTCAACATGGGATGTTCGCAAGGTTGATAATAATTTACTTCAAAATGTATTGAGTGAAGAACTAAAGAACAAAGATATTCCGATTGATTTTGAGTTTGGAATTATAAAAGATAGCTTTATTATTGAAAGTCATTCGGAAATAGTCGATTCAATCAAACTAACAAATTCTGAATATCAGGTAAATCTTTACCCGCACGATATTTTCCAGAAGAATTTAAAATTGGCACTTTCTTTCCCCGACCGCGAAAGTTTTATTTACCGCTCGTTAAATTGGCTGCTTTTAGCTTCGTTTCTGTTTTCAATTTTTATTCTAACCACATTCGGCTTAAGTATTTTTTATATTCTCAGGCAAAAGAAAATTTCGGAAATGAAGTCGGATTTTATAAATAATATGACCCACGAATTTAAAACACCAATTGCAACTATTTCGGTGGCAACCGAC
>Ga0307988_1001652_pt1 | contig 12159 bp, 9 predicted proteins | sample EllFjometagen183_FD_203166 | JGI IMG/M metagenome (GOLD analysis project Ga0307988, IMG submission 203166) | Marine microbial communities from Ellis Fjord, Antarctic Ocean - #183 | ecosystem: Environmental > Aquatic > Marine > Unclassified | place: Southern Ocean | collected 2014-10-08 | reverse complement strand
TGTCGCTATTGGGGGCGCAAATCATATGTCACCCTTCGAATCTGGTATTATCCGGATTTGCTCAGGCAACAACACTTGCACGATCAATAGAGAACCAAATTTTCTGGATATTGGCAAATAGAATTGGAACAGAAATTTCCGGGGATGTCACGTGTACGTATACTGGAGGCAGTCAGATAACGTCCCCTAACGGATCTATATTAGTTTCCTCATCTCAGGATAGTGAAGATTTGCAGATTATTAGTATTGATCCTTCATTAGCTTTACATAAATCAATTTCAAAAAGAAACCATATTTTTGATGACCGGCGAACTGACTTGTATCGATTATAATCTAATCTTGTATTGATTATCTGTATGTAAATGAGTTACTCTCTTCTGATATGGATTCTGAAAATCATGACCGACCTATAATTGTACAAAGTGACAAAACTATCCTCCTTGAAGTGCATTCACCTGATTTTAATAGAGCCAGGAATGAGATTTCTGTCTTTGCTGAATTAGTCAAATCACCTGAGCATGTGCATACTTATAAATTATCACCTTTATCGCTTTGGAATGCAGCATCAACAGGTTCCAGTGCAGATGATATTGTAATTGCTTTACAGTATTGGTCAAGATATCCTGTTCCTGAATCGATTTTGTTTAGCATTCATGACACAATAAGCAAATATGGACTCATTTCTCTTCATAAAGTTAGTACTGAAGAAGCATATTTTTACCTATATATACCTACAAAAAAGCTGAATCTTGAGTGTAAATCCAGAGCAAAATTAAAAGATCTCCTTCTACCGTTACCAGAAGCAATTTCTAATTCATCACAAATTTTAGACCTCAACCCTGATGCTGAAATTCAGTATGGATTTTTTGTGCATCTTTATAATAGAGGGGAGCTAAAACTGCAATTAATCAAAGCAGGATACCCAGTTGATGACCAGGTTCCACTTAAAAAAGGTGCATACCTTGATATTGCATTTAAGGATACTACATCTTCAGGATATCCATTCATATTACGAAATTATCAAAGAGAAGCCTGTGATGCCTTTATTGGGAATGGAAAGTCAGGATTTGGTACACTGGTTTTACCCTGTGGTTCCGGTAAAACCATTATTGGCATTGCCGCTATGGAAGCATTTAAAACAAATACACTTATTGTAACTACTAATATTGCTGCTGTTCATCAATGGATATATGAATTACTTGACAAAACAAATCTTACAAAAGATTTAATTGGAGAGTATTCAGGAGACAGGAAAGAAATTCTACCAATTACTGTTTGTACCTATCAAATCTTAACATGGCGAAAAGACAGAGAGAGTGATTTTCCACATTTTGGTATTTTCAGAGAGAGAGACTGGGGATTAATTCTTTATGATGAAGTTCATGTTCTTCCAGCTCCAGTCTTTAAAGTAACGGCTGAGATTCAGGCAATAAGCCGTTTGGGGTTAACAGCTACACTCATACGTGAAGATAATCGTGAAGATGAAGTTTTTTCACTTGTTGGACCAAAACGATATGATATCCCATGGAAGGAACTTGAACAGAAAGGATGGATATCTGAGGCTCATTGCTATGAGATACGGATCCCCTTACAACAATCTCTTGAACTTGATTATGCAATAGGTACAAAACGTCAAAAATATCGTATCGCATCTGAAAATCCTGTAAAAACACAGGTTGTAAAACAGTTAATTGATAATCATAAGAAAGATTATATCCTAATTATAGGTCAATATATATCGCAGCTTTCAAAGTTGGCAGAAGAGTTAAAGTTACCCTTAATAACCGGGGCAACTCCAAACAGTAAAAGAGAGGAACTTTTTAATAAATTCCGAAGAAAAGAGCTGCGTATATTGATAGTGTCAAAAGTTGCTAATTTTGCAATAGATTTACCAGATGCTTCTGTTGCTATTCAGATTTCCGGGAGCTTTGGATCGAGACAGGAAGAGGCTCAGCGATTGGGAAGAATTCTTCGACCAAAAAAGCATGGTTCATATTTTTACTCTTTAATCACACGTTATACCAGTGAGGAAGAATTTGCTGCAAACAGACAGAAATTTTTAGCAGAGCAAGGCTATAAGTATCACATAGAGATATGGGATTAAAAATTGATAAAAAAAAATAATGATTTTACAAAGCTGCTTCTCAGTATGGAAGATGAAACATTCTTTTATATAATCAGGAATTACTTGGGACCTTTGCAAACTCCCTTCCATAAACCCACCCTAATAAAAGATTTGATAAAATTTCTTTCAATAAAATCTGTACAGGAAAAAATTTTATTATATATAGATACCCTTGATAAAAAAGTTTTGACAGCAGTTGTTTTGTTATCACAACCTACAATTCATGATATTTATCAACTTTTCCATGACGAATATGAGTTTTTTCAACTTCAGCAGACAATCATTAATCTTGAAGAACGACTCCTTCTGCTCACAGCTGAGACAAATGCCCAATTACAAATAAATCCATTATTCAGCGAGATGATTACTACCCATGTTGTTGATATGACTATGCTTCTTGGACCAAATAGAACTCCAGTAAGTGACGAGATTGCTAAAACTCTCAGTCCTGCAGAATATTTAATGCAGCCTATTTTTTTACCTTCTCTTATAACTTATTATTTCCATAACAAGTGTTCTATTTTTCCTGATGGAAATTACAAGAAAAAAACCGAAGAAAATATAGTGCATTTTTTAGGTGATAAAAGCCAGTCAAAATTATTTTTACAAGCTTGTTATTTAGCTAACCATACCCTTTTTTCATTAGGCATTTTAACTCCGGTCAATTCAGAGATAGTTCTCAAGGATAATATATTCTCTCACAATTCTTCCAATGAAACCAAAATCATTCAGCACCTAACCCCTTTTAATATTTTTGTACTCAGTCTGATAAGTTTTCTATCCCTTCCAGTTTCTAAATCAACAATAAATTTTATAACGTCTTTTTTACTCCTATTAAATCAGGTGAGTGATTTCTATTTTTCAAAGAGTGATATTAGCAGGATTTTTTCTGCTGCAAACCTTCTTAATAAAGCTACAATTAAATTGCTGATTAATGAGAAAAGTTTAATCGATTTACTAGTTTCTCATAATATATTTCTTGATAATGCCAGCACTAAAAGCATGGATATTGACAACTCACTATTCTGCTTAAACCCCACAATGAAGCCTCTGTTAAATTCATACTCCTCTACAGTTGATAAAGAGAGTCCTATGGACATTGATTTGTCCTCAGTAAATACAACTTCTCCTCAAAGTGAACAAATTCTCATGACAATGGATTCAGATTACTCAATTATTATAGATCCGAAAATTTCTATTTTATCATTTGTTAGTCTCTATCCTTTTATTGAACTAAGGAAAATTGACAACAAATACCTTTTTGAGCTCACTAAAAAAAGTTTTTTAAAAGCAATTGACTCAGGAAGAAATTTGGATCAGTTTGTTACAGCAAATAAAATTCTGGCAAAAAGAGATATTCCTTCACATATTCTCAGCAGTATGAAGAGTTGGTTGGATGTTTTTAATCGTATTGATATTTACTATGGGATAATAGTTAAAGCAGATCCTTTTCTCAGTCGAATCATTGAAACACATCCAGAAATAAATAAGTATGTCATTGAAAAATTATCTGATGGAATATTTCTCATGGATAAAAAGAATGAAATATTTTGGAGAGGGTTACTCACCAATGCCGGAATAGATTTTCTTCCAACTACAAAATCAGCTAATTCAGATATAAAAAATACAAATGCCAGAATTTCCGATTCTTCACTGGATATGCTTGAACAGGATGATTTTTCCGAATTATATATTGAGGCTTCTCCTGAGGCTAACTTATTGAAAAATGCTGTTTCAGATGGGAAAACTCATATAATTAATCAAAATAACGAAAAAAGCACCAATGAGGATATAAATTCATTAAAAAAAATTCTAGCTGACAAACTAAAATCAATGAAGTTTCCTGAAAAGGATTTTGAGGAATTTAGTGCACGAATAGCAAAAAAATTAATACTGGTTCCCGAACAACTGAGAGGTTCTCCCTTGCATAGAACCATTTGGGAAGCTAAGGGTTTAGATTACCAGGGAAAACTTAATCTTTGCAGGAACGCACTTAAAAATGGCAATGATCTAATAGAGATCCATTTAAGGAAAATTGATGGAAGTGAAATAGTAACTCTGTTAAGACCAGTTGCTTTAGAAAATCCAGGAAAAGATGCTTTACTCAAGGGAATAGTTGTTCCCGAAGAGACAGAAGCTGAATTTATTGTCAGGAAAATATTTCTTCTGAGAAAATTGAAAAGTTCACTTTTTGCTCCCTGATACCTAGCTTTGCGGGTAATCTTTGCCAGTGAAGGTTTTAAACTGAAGCAATCCCTGCGCATAGAGCATTTCATAGCCATACACTATTCTGCACCCAGCCTGGCTTGCCCTGTTGATGAGCCTTGTCATTCTTGGCTTATATACCAAATCATAAACAATCTCATCTCCACTGAAAATATATTCTTCAGCCGGATCGTTTCCTGCATTTGGATCCATTCCTACAGTAGTGGTCTGAACTACCAAATCAGGTTTATTTTGAGAATCTTCCATCGATAGAACTGATAGTTCTGGTATTTTTATTGCTGTTGAGCCTGTTTTTGAAGCAAGCTTGAGAGCTGATTCATATGTTCTGTTTACTATGGTAACACTACACCCGTAGTTTCTTAATGCCCATACTACAGATCTTGCTGCACCACCTGCCCCGATTACTAAAGCTCTTTTTATATTACCTGTTTCCAGATCTTCCTGTATGGGATATAGAAATCCGTAATAATCAGTATTAATACCTTTCCATAAATTTCTGGTTTGCACTACAGTATTACAACTACCGATTTGCTTTACTTCATTAGAAATAACTCCTAAATACGGTAATACATTTTGTTTGTGCGGAACTGTAACGGAGAAACCTTTAATACCAATTTTCTCTGTAAATGAAAAGAACGATCTTACAGAATCAACTAAAAAGGGGACATAAACTGCATTAATTCCCAACTTATGGAACCCGGGATTATGTATAGCCGGGGAAGCCGTATGCATTACCGGATTACCTATTATCCCATAGATGGCGGTTTCATGTGATATTTGATCGGTTTTATACAAATTTTTCATTAGTTCTGGGGTTAAGTGTCCAGAAGCGCCCTGAGAAGTTCCAGGAGCAGAACAAAAACTGAGTAAAGATCCGGTTAATTTATATAAAATACGTGTAGGTACGCCATAATCTCCCATACCTAAAAGAATTTTCTTATCAATATCCTTTAGCTCCTGTTCTCCTTCAAAGATTCTTGCCACATCTGCAAATGAATTAGGGGTTACCGCTGCTTTGGGTATTTCACCCTGTTGTGAAATCTTATGCATTCGCTTAAACAGATCTCCCGGAACACCATTAAAGTCATGAAAAGATCGTATAATTTCTATACCCTTTTGCTTAACACTTATTTCCAGCTCATTCCTGCCCATTTCTTCTTCAAGATCAATATAGGAAAATTTCCCTTTGATGAGTTTTCGTAAAAGATTATATCTGGATCTTTCACCCAGGTTATACTTCCCTCCGTCTTTTACCTTTCTACAAGTTAAAATAACCGGTTTATTACATAGATCAGGGAAACGGATAATTGAGTCAACAGGAACTATGCCCTCAAGCATATCAACACGTAATTCAACCATATCAATAAGATCGTTATATTTTTGATACTGGAGCAAATTATTTTCAATGCTTTTTTCAGTTAAGGTAAGACATATCATTTGTAATCTCCCATTGATGCACAAATAGTTGCTTTTACTGATTATACTAGTAAATTGATCTGCAAATTACAAGAATAAATTGATACCATGCCTAAATATTGATAATAATGCAGTATTATGCAATAAATTGTAAAGCTTTATATATATATATTGATTATTATTACAGGAGTATCAAAGTGCCTTCACTTCAACTTGAAAATACATCTCTGTCTTATGGAGATAGAGACATACTTTCCTCTGTCGCACTGACACTCACTGATAAAAGCAGAACTGCGTTAGCAGGAGCAAACGGCAGTGGTAAATCAACTTTAATGAAAATTCTTTGTGGGCAAATTGAACCCGATGGTGGATCGATACATAAAACAAAAGAGTCCAGGATATCTTATTTACCGCAATCTGATTATGTATTTATGGATTCTTCTGTGTATGTATCTGCTGATAGTGCATTTGTCTATTTTCATGAATTACAGAATACGCTTAAGAAGCTTGAGCACAAAATCTCAGATAATACCGACAAAGACACATCCCGGTTGAATATCCTTCTCACTGAACATCATGATCTTCATGAAAAAATTCTTGGAAGTGGATATTATCAGCGTGAAACAAGAATTTATCAAGTTCTTCAAGGATTAGGATTTTCAAAAGAAGATATATCCAGACCATGCAGTGAATTTTCCGGCGGTTGGCAAATGAGAATAGCTCTGGCCAGAACATTGCTTGGGCAATCAGATTTTCTCTTACTTGACGAGCCAACAAATTATCTTGATGTAGAAGCAAGAGTTTGGCTAAAAAACTACATAAAAAGATATACGGGTGGTATTTTTATTGTATCACATGATAGGGATTTTCTGGATGAAACAGTTTCTGAAGTGCTTGAAATTTTTAACGGAACAATTACCAGATATGCTGGGAATTATTCAAGTTATGAACTTCAGAGGAAGCAGAGAACTGAGCAACTAATTCAGCTATATAATCAGCAACAGGAAGAAATAAAACGCATAGAACAATTTATCGATAGATTCAGATATAAAGAGTCTAAGGCCCGGCAGGTACAAAGCCGTATTACTAAATTAGAGAAAATTGATAAAATAGTAATTCCGGAAAATCTTAAAAGAATAAGCTTCTCATTTCCACCCTCTCAGCACTCGGGAAAACAAATTTATACTATAGAAAACTTATCAAAATCCTATGATCAATTACAGGTCATTGATAATCTTACTGTCTCTATAGCCAGTGGAGACAGACTTGCTGTTACAGGACGCAACGGGGCCGGAAAAAGCACCCTCCTACGTATTCTTTCAGAAATTGATACTGAATTTCAAGGAAGCAAAAATAATGGTACAGGATTATCTATAGGCTATTTTGCACAAGACTCAGATAAAATGCTTAACACTTCACTTACAGCTTATGAGGAGATTGAATCGACTTGTCCAACACATCTTATTCCTAAACTACGATCATATCTTGGCTCATTTCTCTTTAGAGGTGATGATATTTATAAAAAAACAGAAGTGCTTAGTGGAGGAGAAAAAAGTCGTCTTGCTCTCCTCAAATTATTGTTAAAACCTCATAATGTTCTCATTCTTGACGAACCTACAAACCATTTGGATATTGCAGCAAAAGATGTTCTCCTGGAAGCTTTGAAATCTTTTACCGGTACTTTGATTTTTGTCTCTCATGATAGTTATTTTATCAGAAACCTCGCGACAAGGATTATGTATATGTCGGAATCAGGGGTTGAAATGTTTGAAGGGGATTATGATTATTTTTCATGGGTACTTGAAAACAGAAATCAATTTATAACAGATGATGATACCAAAAGTGATCAACTCAGAGCTGATATATCAACCAGTACTACTACAACAGTAGCTGAAACTGACTGGAAAACCAGAAATTCCATTCGAAACAAGATTAAATCTCTGCAAAAACAAGAAGAACAATTACTTATACAGGTTGATCATTGCGATGTGAAAATTGAAAAATTGAATGAAGCAATGTCAGATCCTGATAATTATCAATATGGTGATAAAATGAAAATATTAGTTAGCGAGCTTGAAATCACAAAATCAGAACTTCTGGAAAATATGAACAAATGGGAATCTCTGCATACTGAACTTGAGGAGCTTTCTCTACATGAAAACTAACAATGGTGTTAAAAAAATCATATTAGCATCAGCTTCAGTTGCCAGAAAACAAATACTGGAGCAGGCAGGGTTTTCAGTAATAGTCAAACCAACAGATGCTTTTGAAGGAAATGATGTTAAACACCCAGAAGAAATGGTTAGATACCTTGCTCAACACAAACTTGATATATTCAAAAAACAGACATCAAACTGGAATGAACTTCTTGTTCCAGTAATTACTGCTGATACAATTGTTTTATGTCGGGAAGGTATCCTTGGAAAACCTGAAGGAGAAGATAGTGCAAAGCAAATGCTTCAGAAACTATCAGGAAGCACTCATTCTGTGTTTACAGGCTTTTCAATTCTTCTTCCCGGTATAACAGAAAGTGTATCAGGATTTGAAGCTGCTGATGTTTCTTTTTTTTCGTTGAGTTCGGCTTATATTGATAATTATCTGAAAACAAATGAATGGAAGAACGCTGCAGGGGCATACAAAGTACAGGGTGAAGGTTTGCGGCTAATTTCTTCAATTAAAGGAAGTTATTTTACAATTGCAGGCTTGCCTATTCATCAAATTTCTGGCATATTACGTGAACAGGGCTTTTAGTCCTGAATTTCCGCCTTTAAAGGTGAGATAAAGAGAAGGCCGGTGTGATTTATTACACCACTAGTGAATGGAGGATACTTTGGCAGTAGTCAGTATGAAAAACCTGCTCGAATCAGGTGTGCATTTTGGTCACCAGACCAAGAGATGGAATCCCAAAATGAAAAGATTTATATTTTCAGAACGTAATGGGATTCATATTATCGATTTACAGAAAACAACAGTCTGTATTAAAGAAGCCTATGACCTTATCAGGGAACAGGTAAAAAACGGAAAATCAGTTCTATTTGTTGGAACAAAAAAACAAGCTCAGCAAGCAATTGAAACTGAGGCAAAACGCTGCGGCATGCCTTATGTTAACAATCGATGGCTCGGTGGGATGTTGACAAATTTTTCAACAATCAAAAAATCAATTCATCGTCTGAAAAAAATTGAAAAGATGGAAATTGATGGAACATTTGAAAGCTTAACAAAAAAAGAGATTGCAAAACTCAATAAAGAACGTGCTAAATTGGAAAAAAATCTTGGTGGAATTAAAGAGATGAAAGATCCTCCAGGAGCAATCTTTATTATTGATACAAGAAAAGAAGTTATAGCAGTAGCTGAGGCAAAACGTCTTGGGATACCTGTTGTAGCTGTAGTTGATACAAATTGTGATCCAACTGATATTGATTATCCAATTCCCGGAAATGATGATGCAATAAGAGCTATCTCTTTATTTGCTGAGATAATTGCAAAAGCAGTTATTGATGCTGATAACGAAATTGGAATTGAGATGATTGAGACACTTGAAGAACCTGAACCAGCTGCTGAAAAAGCAGTTACTGAAGCTGATGAACCAAAACCAGCCGAAACAGAGTATTCTGAAAAAGATTATAAAGATTTTGATCCTTCAAAGGCAAAAGAGACTGAAGTAGTTGAACCAGTAGTTAGTGATGAAGCACTAGCTGGAGAAGTTGCTGCATTAGTTGACGAAAAAACATTATACGAAGAGTAATATAACTTCCCTGCTGCGGTATTTAGAAATAATTTCTAATAATAGTGAAATACCGCATGGGGATTTTAATTTTTAAGGAGTTAATAGTGAATATAAAAGCTGCAGATGTAAAAAAGCTTCGAGATAAGACTGGAGCAGGAATGCTTGACTGTAAAAACGCACTTGTTGAAACAAATGGTGATTTTCAGCTGGCAGAAAAAAAATTGAAAGAGTTAGGTTTAGCAGCCGTTGCAAAGAGAAGTGGACGAGCAACAAACAATGGACGTGTTTTTTCACGAATCACTTCTTCAAAAGCAGTAGTACTTGAAATAGCTTGTGAAACAGACTTTGTTGCACGAAATAAAGATTTTATTGCCCTGGGTGATACACTTTTAGATGTAGTCTTTCAGAATAATTTGACTGAAATTACCAGTGAACTGGAAAATCTTGTTAAGGAATTAATAAGTACTATTAAAGAAAATATGACTTTAAAACGTTTTACTGTGATTGATATTGCTGATAATGAAGCTGCTGCAGATTACATTCATGGAGAAGGCGCCATTGGGGTACTTGTTAAAATTAAAGCTGATGATGCTTCTGTACTAACATCAGATAGAATTAAAGAATTCTTATTTGATTGTGCGTTGCATATTGCTGCTTATAATCCTTTGTACTTATCTGAAAGTGAAGTTGATGCGGACTACCTTGCTGAACAAAAAGATATTTTTATTAACCAAGTTGCAGCATTGGATAAACCTGCAAATGTTGTTGAAAACATTGTGAAAGGTAAACTTAACAAACATCTGTCTGAAATTTGTTTTCTTAAACAGGGTTTTGTAAAAGATGACAAATCCAGTGTAGCTGCTGTCTTAAAAGCACTTTCTAAAGAATTAGGAACAAAATTAGATATTGTTGACTATAAATACTTCCGGGTTGGCAGTGACGATTAATTTTTATTTGCAAAAAGACCGTACTATAATTAAGTACGGTCTTTTTTTTATACTCAGAGTAATATAGAATGTTTATAGCTTTATTTTTTGATATTTAGGAGATATTTAATGAACTCTGTTATTCAGAACTCAGAAGAGAGAATGAAAAAAAGTATTGTTTCACTTGAAAATGAATTTAATACTTTAAGAACGGGAAGAGCTTCTGCTTCTTTATTTGATAAAATTCGGGTTGAATGCTATGGTCAACCTACTCCCCTTTCTCAAATAGCTAGTATTTCAGTTCCTGAAGCTCGTCTGGTGGTTATACAACCCTGGGATAAATCGCTGTTGAATACGATTGAGAAAGCCTTATTAAAATCTGAATTATCGGTTAACCCTAATAATGATGGAAAACTTATTAGAATTAATATTCCACCTCTTACAGAAGAAAGAAGAAAAGAACTAGTTAAGGTTGCTAAAAATACCGCAGAATCAAGTCGTGTCTCAATCAGAAATATTCGACGGGACGGGATAGAAGATTTGAAAAAACTTGAAAAACAAAAAGAAATTAGTGAAGACCAACTTAAATTGGGACAGGATAAGATTCAAAAATTAACTGATAGATTTGTTGCAGACATCAATTCCATTCTTGATAAAAAAGAACATGAGATAATGGAAGTCTGATGAATGCAGGATTGCAGTAATTTAAATACACTTGATACAAAACCACAGCATATTGGCATTATTATGGACGGAAATGGCCGATGGGCAGGTTCCCGTAATCTTTTACGGTCTGCTGGTCACTTTGAGGGTTTGAAAACTGCAAAAAAAATAATTCAGGCTGCATCTGATAGAAAGATTCCCTATATTACACTCTATGCTTTTTCAACTGAAAACTGGAAAAGAACAGGTAAAGAAACCTCATATCTCATGAGTCTAATTTCTAAATATATTAAAAAAGAGTATCCTTTTTACAATAAAAATAATATTCGAATCCTTCATACAGGAAGTGATAAAAATCTTCCTGAAACGGTGCTTAAAAATTTGCAGAATGCCGTTAACTATACAGCAGAACATACTGGTTTGACTGTCTGTCTTGCTGTTAACTATGGTGGTAGAGATGAAATTATCCGAGCAATTGAAAAGTATACAAACAGTAAATCGTTCATGTTGAAGACTATTCCCGACGAGATTGAATTTTGTAAATATTTTGATAATCCTGAAATTCCTAACCCTGATTTGATTATCAGGACTGCTGGTGAAAAAAGGTTAAGTAATTTTCTACTTTGGCAAAGTGCCTATTCAGAGTTATTTTTTAGTGATAAACTATGGCCTGATTGGACAGGTTCAGATCTTGATAATGCAATAAAAGAGTTCAGTAATAGAAAAAGAAATTTTGGAGGAGTACAGCGGTGAATACGATCATTAAACGTGTATTTCTAACAGTTATTGGTATACCTCTATTCTTAAGTATAATATTCTTCCTTGATCATATTAATTTTTTGGCATTAATGTTTGTTATTTCAATTTTCACAATCCTTGGTTCGTATGAGTTGAAAAACATAATAGTAAAAGCTGTCTCTATTGATTTAACTATGCCTCCCTGGTTTACTGTGTTTATACCATTGGCAGCTCATATAGAAATGTTTTATTTCCCTGAAATCCCTTTATTAATGCTGACCTCAATTTTTCTCATTTCTATACTTTGTATTGTAGAAATATTTAAGGGATCATCTGAT
>Ga0307988_1001651_pt1 | contig 12168 bp, 7 predicted proteins | sample EllFjometagen183_FD_203166 | JGI IMG/M metagenome (GOLD analysis project Ga0307988, IMG submission 203166) | Marine microbial communities from Ellis Fjord, Antarctic Ocean - #183 | ecosystem: Environmental > Aquatic > Marine > Unclassified | place: Southern Ocean | collected 2014-10-08 | reverse complement strand
AACACAGCTTCTCTCAACTGGATAGGATATCCCATATTTATTCACCTCAATGCCCCTTTTTTAATTTTCAATTGAGGCGAAATCTATCCTGACACAGGGGGATATTAGGCTAGCTTTTCGAACACTTCTAACTGGCCAGGATGGCCAAAAGTATAGGAAGGCTTTACGCAACATGCTGAATCATTACAATCCTTCTATTAGACATGCCTCCGCTATGATTTTGACTGTGAGTTGTCCCCATAAGGAAGGGCTTGCACTAATAACTGCAGTCTCTTTTGTGGGATATCGTCATCAAACCAATTATTGGGAATGGGAAAAATTTCTTGTCACTTTAAACTTTGGTCCTTCCGTATTGGAAGCACTAAAGTCTGCCCTTTCCATATTAAATCCAAAAGCAAAAAATTTCAGTTTAGCATTACTATTAAGGCATGGTATTGACCTGCCAGGAAATTACAAACGTGAATTGTTAGTATCAAATGATTTCCAAACGCGACAAATTCTTGAATTAATAGAGTCATCTGATTTTGGAATAAAATCTGAATTTGCCCAGGATATATTATTTGAGGAACTTGATCGCAGATCACTTCCAGCGTGTAAACATGTTGCTGAAAGTTTATTGAAATTCCATAAAAGACATCTTTCGCAAGAGCAGAGGGCTAAATGTTTTGTTGCAACGATCAATGATAAATTCGGATGGTGGTTATCTTTGGATGATCTTATTGATCAACTCAATACCGATAGCGAATTACTCAGGGAAATTGTTAGCCTTCGCCAGAAAACACCACCTCATGAGTTTCCTATGCTTCTCCAGCATATGCTTGGCTCCAATAATGAGTTCAATGTCTCATGGGAAGAATTTCTGTGGGACTCGTTCTGCTCAGATCATAAGTTGATGTCTGACAGAGAAGATGATATTGGCCTTGAACTTTTTTGGCTTGGGAAAAAACACTTTGAATATGGAAAAAACATTGGTCAAGCAGCAGCAAAACTAATTGATGACAAGCGGATTCAAAAACACCGTTGGACAAACCACTTCCATTGGTTGGTTGTATTAGCGGATGAGTTTAAAGGACTTGAAAAAAATACACTTATAGAAGCAGTATATGCCGGAAATTCTTTATATGGAGGTGCAACTAATTCACTGTTGAGACGGCTTGGTGAGATACCAGATGAATTTGTAAGTAAAGATAGATACAATTCATTACCCAAAGATCTTTTAGAAAAAGGCAATACCTCAACACAAACTCTGGATTTAAGTGAAGAATTGCTTAATGCTGCAAGAGAATCGGAGTGGCTAAAGCCGGATATTGAGACATTGATTCCTCGAGCATTATTAGAGCATGATGTTAATCAGATTTTTTTAGATAAGCTTGCAGCTAAAGGTAACAATGGTTGTCTCCTGGCTGGCGCTTTTGCTTTTTGCTGTGAATTAGATATAAAAGCAAATTACGCTCTCTCATTCATAAATTACTTTCAACCTCCTGGCAGTCAAAATTCAGCGGCTTTAAACAGAATACGATCTCTGGCCACATTTTCGCAGTATGCTCTGACCCGTTTAAGATCTACTGCAAAAAATGAATACATTTCAGCGCTCACACAAGCCATCAATAATAAGGAATATGGAATCGGGCACTATTTTTTTGAACTGCTACGCTTGGAAAGATCTCTTACTCCTGAGCAAATAGATGTTTTGTTACCTCGTTTTGCACAAGGTACATTGAGTGGCGGTTTAAATGCACAGATTGTTCATCTCTTATCTGAGTGGATAAGCAATTTATCTGAGACTTCAATAAAAGACAAATTAATGCAAGTCTGCCCTATTTGTTTGGAAAGTTTGGATATGGATTCATGGGATGATGACAGCTTATCCACGAGTTCATCTGTTGTCCATCTGTTCTTTGCACTATTGTATTGGGCTATTGGCGGCGAACCTGACAATAAAAGCAGACGGGTTTTTGCACGTGGCATCAAACTCATGTTTCACCATAAAAACTACTCAAATAACCCTTCTAAGCCGCAACAATATAAAATAATACAGTCTGTTAGCCCGCTTTTATCCTGTGTGCCACAGCATGTTTTGAAAAAAGTTTTTTATCAGTTGTTGGAATTTCCCGACTCTGAAGTAAGGATGTGGACCAAGTTATTTCATTGCTTTGCTGATTAATATAGAGCAAGGAATTATAAAGAATTCGCGAGGCAAAATACTTAATTCCAACAAAAAAAATGCTGACGTTGCGACAAGATAAGTCGCTTTTAATATTGTTGGGCATTGACCCAACCTGCTGTATTACCTGCAGTTTTCTATTTAGGCGTGCATTACCAGCAATGGTTTTGTGCGAAGCTCGATTAACAATGAAACCCTTGGCTTTTTGCCAGGAGAGAGAATCGTGAGATGACCTCAACTCTGGAAGCATCAATTCGGATGGGAGCTAGGAATGGTGGTATGCGTAACATATGTGAACTGTTATTAACCGTCGTTATTTTGAACAGGCCAAAGATGCTGACAGGCCTGGGCCAAAAGGCAAGAGGTATGGATGGAGTGTTCGTCAGTCACTCTACGTAATCTATGATTCCTCCGGCGAACAAACAGACGCTAACCCATCGTGTATTAAAAGTGGAACTTGGTAAGCCCGTATTCTTCCTTCCCTGGAAGGACAGCAAACCGCAAGGTTGGCTTATGGGGATGCGGGTAGAGGAAGTCAGAGAACGCGAACGCTGTCCTGTAATGGGGCAGATAAGGGTTCAAGATTTGCCCGATTACGAAAGTGTGCAGACTTCTGACATGGTGTTTAATCACGTGAAACGATTTGAACAGAATAACCATATTGGTGTGGATGATAGTAACAGCAATGTTACTGACGGCCGTGTGGGCTTGAAAGTACCCCGTATACAACCGCGTACAGTGAAGGCAGTTTCTAACTGCCGGGTATTGAAAGATGCCTTATTAATGCTTGAGCCGGATGAGGTGAAAATCTCACGTCCGGTTCTTAGGGGGCTTGGGGCTGGTAACAGCCCCCGGCTACCCGGCATTTCACCGGTGATGTTCAAAGAAACATAATAGATTGAAAAATATTTGATCAAAAAGCGAATTATAAAATGAATAATATTTCTCAGAGTTCAATATCAGTCTCAGTTGATTTTTATAACGATGATGAAAAAGAAAAGCTTTTACGATATCCAACAATGGACAATATTCAAAGCATTGTCGATAATGGAATCGAAATTCCAACCGCTGAATTTTTAACTTATTATCTGTTTAAGAGAAAACGACCAGGAAAGGAAGGATACCGAGGATATCAACAATTGGGACTGCTGATTCATAGATCATTAATTGATCTGAAAGACTGGGTCTTATTTAATGGTAATTCCATTTGTTCGGCGCAGGATATTGGGGAAATGGACATCAGTATCACTGAAAAAATTGGAGAAAGCATTAGCTTGTCAGTGATGAATCGCATTCATGGTATGACGGAGGCTGACTGGGGAAAAATCCCCGAGCGTAGGGGGAGAGGCGCATATCCGGTTTTTGATTACTCCCATTCGGTCGATTCAATTACCGGAAGCGACGGGCAGTATATTGTTCAGGTTGAGTCAAAAGGATCTTCAGTTTTAGACAATAGAAAGATTTCAGCATCAATCAGCAATCATAAAGCTAACATCTTAAATAAAAAATACAGAATTGACGAGCTTGAACAACAAAATAGCTACCCACATGAAGCCGGGTTGAGGTATGGCTCAATCACAGCAATTGATCAAAGGCAAAATGGTATCATAAAGTGCAGATTAGTCGACCCAGCGCCAGAACACTCACCAATTCTTCCCCAAAACCTTCAACTAATTAACCGGGTCAGATTTCTTTACGATTGGATCAGTTTTATCAGTCCAAGGTCCCAACTGTCATCTAGTTTGGCCACTCGGCTTGCGGCGTTAGAAACATTGGAGAATCCTTTCGAATTAGACAAAACACCTTTATATAAAGGAAATGGAGAAAATTTTTCGATATTCCCATTTGATGTATTCTCACATCAACCCTGTGGTTTTTTTTCAAACAAATCATATGTAACTGACGGACCTTCTGGGGGAGTTACATTACAGCTTCCAAATAGAGAAATGCTATTCATTGGAATAATGGAAGATCTTATTTTTCAAGCTCTTGATCAAAATTTTGAAAACATTCTTTCATATGAACACTATCCTGGCTCTATCTCCAAAAGAGTGAGATGTTTTTTCAGCAAGGGCCGATATGATAAATTAATACTCCCAGATCACGTCGAAGATCGGGTTATAGATGCAGCACCTTACAAATCTTTTGATCTCTTTGGAGAATTGCATTACAGCAGGGAAGGGACTGTTTTCGGAATATTACATTTTGAACAGAGAGAAACTTGAAGTAATTGGCCTCAGGTTAAAAGATATGATACAAACACAAGAAATATGGATTTAAAACCAGGACCAAAAACTTCTAATGCTGAATATAGGGAACGAACAGGAGCTGAATGAATCACGCTGTACACAATAAGATGGTATCCTTTATCTGGTCCATTGCCGATGACTGCTTAAGAGATATCTTTGTGAGGGGAAAATACCGAGATGTTATTTTGCCCATGGTCGTCCTCAGACGCCTGGACAGCCTGCTGGAGCAGTCCAAGGAAAAAGTGTTGCAGGAAGTGGTCTTTCAAAAAAACGACATGGGACTGGTTGAACTGGACGATAAAGGGCTTCAAGATGCCTCGGGCTTTGTATTTTATAATATCAGCAAATGGACCTTGAAAAGCCTTTTTAATACCGCCACCAACAACCAGCAGATTCTTAAGGCCAATGTGGAGGATTATCTTTCAGGATTTTCCGAAAACGTCAAAGAGATTATTGGAAAATTCAATCTTAAAGCCCAGATTCGCCACATGGCGGCCAAAGATGTGCTGCTGGATGTCCTGGAAAAATTTACATCTCCTTCTCTGAATTTAACCCCGCACGAGAAAGAAGACCCGGACGGGAATCTCATGCCCGCCCTAAGCAATCTTGGCATGGGGTATGTATTTGAAGAGCTGATCCGCAAATTCAACGAAGATAACAATGAAGAGGCAGGAGAGCATTTCACACCCAGGGAAGTGATTGAATTGATGACCCGCCTGACATTTGAACCGGTAAAAGACCGGATGCCGCCCGTTATCACCATCTATGACCCGGCATGCGGGTCCGGCGGAATGCTCACTGAATCCCAGGAATTTATTAAGAGCGAAACCGGACGACAAGCAGATGACGGGTATATTTATCTGTACGGCAAAGAGATCAATGACGAGACCTATGCCATCTGCAAATCAGACATGATGATCAAGGGAAATGACCCGGGCTTTATCCGCCCCAACTCAACCCTTTCCACGGATGAGTTTGCAGGTACGAGCTTTGATTTCATGCTCTCCAACCCTCCCTATGGGAAAAGCTGGGCCAGTGAGCAAAAATTTATCAAAGACGGAGCCAACGTCATTGATCCACGGTTTAAGGTCACCCTTAAAGACTATTGGAGCCTTCCTCAGGATGCGGATGCCGCACCCAGATCCAGCGACGGCCAGCTTTTGTTTTTAATGGAAATGGTCAGCAAAATGAAGTCACCGGATACCAGCCTGTTCGGATCGCGCATAGCCTCGGTTCATAATGGGTCCAGCCTGTTCACCGGGGACGCGGGAAGCGGTGAGAGTAATATCCGCCGGCACATCATTGAAAATGATCTATTGGAAGCCATTATCCAATTGCCCAACAATTTGTTTTACAATACCGGCATCACCACCTATATCTGGCTTCTGTCCAACAATAAGGAAGACAGGAAAAAAGGAAAGGTACTGCTTTTAGATGCCTCCAGGTGTTTCAGAAAACTTCGAAAAAACTTAGGGAACAAAAACTGCGAATTCTCGGCAAACCATATCCAAGACATTGCAGCAGCCTGCACGGGGATGCAAAACATTGAACCGGAAAGGGATGAAAAAGGAAAGGATACCGACATCGGCGCCAAAGTTTTTGATAACAGCGATTTCGGCTACTATAAAGTGGCCATTGAACGGCCGGACCGGAGATCGGCGCAGTTTACTAAAGACCGCATTGCACCGTTGCGGTTTGACAAAACATTGGCAGCCCCCATGCAATGGATATACGCACAATTGGGGGATGCAGTTTACACGCCCGGAACCCTTGAAACCCGTAAAAAACAGATTCTGGCCTTTTGTGAAGACAATGGGATCGCATTAAATGCAAAAAGCCGCAAAAAACTTCTCAGCCCCGACACCTGGAAAAAGCATTTAGAACTGGTTGAGGTGGCCCAAAGTTTAATGGGTGCCATCGGGGCCGATGAATTTAATGATTTCAATCAGTTCAAGCTTATAGTGGATAAGACCCTGAAAACCTTGAAATTAAAACTGTCTACCACAGAAAAAAAAGCCATTTCAAATGCTGTGTCCTGGTATGATGAAACAGCTCAAAAGGTCATCAAAACAAAGGTCAAACTGGCCCCGGAAAAATTGGGCAAGCTGAACAAACTGCTGGAGCATCTGGGATGTGAGGCAAAAGACCTGCCAGATTTCGGGTTTTATCCCACAGAAGGTAAAAAAGGAGAATACCTGACCTTTGAACCCTGTTCAGATCTTCGTGACCATGAGTCAGTGCCCCTGAAAGGTGATATCCATGAGTATTTCAAGAGGGAAGTCCTCCCCCATGTTCCCGAAGCCTGGATCAATCTGGATTCGGTGAAGATCGGCTATGAAATCAGTTTCAATAAACACTTCTATCGTCACAAGCCCCTGAGGTCAATGGAAGCAGTGGCAAAGGACATCCTGAACCTGGAACATCAGGCTGAAGGTTTGATTGCCGATATTTTAGGCGTTGATGTGGCAGTGGTATCAGGGGTGGGTCATGACTGATCTGAAGCCCATGATGCCCAGATATGAGGCGTATAAGGATTCCGGGATGGAGTTGCTTGGGGAGATACCGGTGCATTGGGAACCTTTATCCAATAAATACATTTTCAAATTAAAAAAAATACTCGTGGGAAAAAAATCGAGTGAGTATGACCTGTTGTCATTAACATTGAACGGCATAATAAAACGTGACATGGAAAATCCCGAAGGAAAATTTCCTGCGGAATTTGACACCTATCAGGAAGTTAGTCCAGGTGATTTTGTTTTTTGCATGTTTGATGTTGAAGAGACACCAAGAGCGGTTGGACTTTCATCATTTAATGGTATGATTACAGGCGCATACACAGTATTTGTCCCTCTTTCTCATTATAATAAAATGTTTCTTTATTATTTTTATCTGAACTTAGATTCTAATAAAATGATGAAACCCTTATACAAGGGACTACGGAATACGATACCCAAAGATCATTTTTTTGATTTTCAAACGTTTGTTCCTCCTACTGAAGAACAAACCACCATAGCCAGCTTCCTCGACTGCAAAACCGAAAAAATCGATAAGGCTGTTGTCATCAAGGAAAAGCAGATCCAGCTTCTCAAAGAGCGCAGACAGATCCTGATTCAGACTGCGGTGACAAAAGGCCTTGATCCGGATGTTCCCATGTGCGATTCGGGTGTGGAGTGGATTGGGGAGATACCAAAGCATTGGGGAATGAAGAGGTTACGATTAATTGGGTTAACACAAAATGGTATAAGTGCCGGGGCGGAATATTTTGGTTCAGGCTATCCATTTGTCAGTTACGGTGATGTTTATAACAATAGAGAACTTCCAAGATCAGTGAAAGGGCTTGCTGAATCTTCAATTCAAGATAGGATGCATTATTCAGTTATGAAAGGCGATGTGCTATTTACTCGGACATCGGAAACAGTTGAGGATATCGGGTTTACTTCTGTTTGCATGAAAACTATTGAAAAAGCTACTTTTGCTGGTTTCCTGATTCGATTCCGCCCAAAGTCAGGTTTGCTGGAACCAGGATTTTCAAAACACTACTTTAGTTCCTACATGCATCGAGCATATTTTGTCAGGGAAATGAATTTAGTAACCCGCGCTTCATTAAGCCAGGGGCTGCTAAAGAATTTGCCTGTCCTTTTGCCACCTAAAGACGAACAGATAGCTATTTACAATTACATCCAGACCCAATCCGCCAAAATCGACAAGGCCATTGCCATACAGGAAAAGATGATCGAAAGACTCAAGGAATACAAAGCAACCCTGATTAATTCCGTTGTGACCGGGAAAATCAAGGTGCCGCAGATTGCAGAAACAAAGGCCGTGGCATGAAAAAAGGATAAGCCGATGACAGATGACAACAGCATTCAGATCTACCAGAGCCCGGACGGGGAAACCCGTGTGGATGTCCGATTTGAAAAAGAGACGGTCTGGCTGACACAAGCCCAGATGGTCGCGTTATTCCACCGGGATGTATCGGTTATTTCACGTCATATCAAAAATGCAGCACAGGAGGGGGAAATTAACGAAAAAAGCAATTTGCAAAAAGTGCAAATTGCTCGTTCCGACAAGCCGATTACCCTCTATGACCTGGATGTGGTGATCTCCGTGGGATACCGGGTGAAATCTCCACAGGGTGTTCAATTCCGCCGATGGGCCACTCAGCGGTTACGGGACTATTTAATTCAGGGGTATGCCGTCAATCAGCAGCGGTTTGAAGAAAATGCAGCAGAATTAAAACAGGCCCTTGCCCTGATCCAAAAGGCAGCCAAATCGCCTGCCCTTGCCACTGACATGGGGCGGGGTTTGGTGGATATCATGGGCCGGTATACCCAAACCTTTCTGTGGCTTCAGCAGTATGACGAGGGGTTGCTCAAGGAACCGGGAGGGAGACTTGGCGGAACTCTGCCACCACCCAAAGAGGCAAAAGCATCCATCCTGGAGTTGAAAAAGCAATTGATGGCAAAAGGCGAAGCCTCAGGACTGTTTGCCAATATGTCCCGGCCCGACAGCATAGATGCCATCTTCGGGAATCTCGAACAGACCGTTTTTGGGGAGCCTGCCTATCCGACAGTTGAAAGCAAAGCTGCCCATCTGTTATATTTTATGGTGAAAAACCATCCGTTTACCGACGGCAACAAGCGCAGCGGTGCCTTTTTGTTTGTGGATTTTCTTCACCGCAATGGCCGCCTGATAAACCGGAACAGCGTGCCTGTCATCAATGACACCGGGCTTGCGGCCTTAACCTTGCTGGTGGCCGAGTCTGATCCAAAGCAAAAAGAAACCCTGATTAAACTGATAATGAATTTGTTGTGCGAACCAGAGTTTAAAACCCCCTAAGGAGTCCCATGGTCAGCCAAACCAATGAACAGGCCCTGGAGGCCGCCATTGAAAAAAAATTGACCGGCACCTGCCTGGAAGAAATAAAATCGGTGGAATTAAAAGTGGCGGCAGAAGCCACTGATAGTAAGATCGAAGAAACTCAAGTGCCCTTTGATACCCACCATGGGTATGCACTTGGATATCATCAGCATTTTAACCCCAGATTTGCCATTGATGAGAAAATATTCTGGGCCTTTCTTGAAAACACCCATGAAAAAGAGGTGGAAAAGCTGCAAAGAAAAAGTCGCGGAACTGATGAATGGCAGCGAAAAATCCTTGAGCGCCTGGACCGGATGATCAAAACAAGAGGACTTTTGCATCTGCTTAAAAAAGGCTTGGGTGTGGATGATGCCCATTTTACTTTGATGTATCCGGCCCCCCTTGCCAGCAGTGCGGATCAGGTAAAGCTGCAGTTTAAAAACAATGTGTTTTCCAGTACCCGGCAGGTCCATTATTCTCTGGACAACCCAAATGAATCCATTGATCTGGTGCTGTTTATCAACGGGCTTGCCTTTGCCACCCTGGAATTGAAAAATCCCTGGACCGGCCAGACTGCCAGGTTCCATGGCCAGAAACAATATAGAACCCAAAGGGACAACCATCAGCCCTTGCTCCAGTTCGGCCGGTGTCTGGTCCACATGGCCGTGGATACGGATGAGGTTTATATGACCACCAAACTTGCTGGTAAATCCACATTCTTTCTGCCGTTCAATAAAGGGCACAATCTGGGGGCGGGAAATCCCCCCAATAAGAACGGTCATAAATCCGCCTACCTGTGGGAAGAGGTTTTCAGCAAAGTCAGCATCGCCAATATTATTGAGCATTTTGTGCGGCTTTCCGGAAAGGTAAAAGATCCATTGAACAAGCGGACGCTGTTTTTTCCGCGGTATCAACAGATGGATGTGGTCCGAAAGCTGATTTCACATGCTGCCGAAAATGGTGTGGGAGTAACCTATCTGATCCAGCACTCGGCAGGGTCAGGCAAATCCAACTCCATAACCTGGGCCGCCTACCAGCTCATTGAAACATATCCTGAAAACTTGACAATTCATGGTGCAAAAGGATTGGAGCAACCGCTGTTTGATTCCGTGATTGTGGTGACGGACCGGCGCCTTTTAGATAAACAGTTGAGAGAAACCATCAGGGAATTTTCCGAAGTCAAAAACATCATTGCCCCGGCCTACAGGGCTGCGGATTTAAAAGCCGCCCTGGAACAGGGAAAAAAGATCATCATCACAACCATACAGAAATTTCCCTTTATCCTTGACGGTATCAGTGATTTAAGCCAGAAAAACTTTGCCGTGATTATTGACGAGGCCCACAGTTCCCAGAGCGGATCTGCCCATGACAACATGAACCGGGCCATGGGAGCGGCAAACAATGAAGACGATGAGGGTACTGATGCCCAGGATAAAATCATCAAAGCAATGGCAGAGCGTAAAATGAGGGGTAATGCATCTTATTTCGCCTTTACGGCCACACCCAAAAACACCACGCTTGAAAAATTCGGAAAAAAACAGGTAGACGGCAGCTTTGCGCCCTTTCACCTTTATTCCATGAAACAGGCCATAGAAGAGGGATTCATCCTGGATGTCCTGGCCAATTACACGACCTATAAAAGCTATTATGAGATCCAGAAATCCATACAAGACAATCCCCTGTTTGACAGTAAAAAAGCCCAGAAAAAGCTTAGGGCCTATGTCGAACGCCACCAGCAGACCATCAATATTAAAGCTGAAATTATCCTGGAACATTTTATCCCCAAGGTAGTGAACCAGAAAAAACTCAGGGGTAAAGCCAAGGCCATGGTGATCACCCAGAATATTAAAACTGCAATCCGGTATTACAAAGCCATCACCCGGCTGATGGATAAAAAGGGGAACCCGTTCAAGGTTTTGATTGCATTTTCCGGCCATAAGGAGGTGGATGGAATTGAATATACGGAAAGCCTGATGAACGGATTTAGTGAAAGTGAAACCAGAGATCGGTTCGATGCGGACGAGTACCGTCTGCTGGTGGTGGCCAACAAATATCTGACCGGATTTGACCAGCCCAAGCTGACTGCCATGTATGTGGATAAAAAACTGCAAAATGTATTGGCGGTCCAGGCATTGTCCCGTTTAAACCGGTCCGCACCTAACTTAGGCAAAAAGACCGAAGATTTGTTTGTTCTTGATTTTTTCAATAGTGTAGAGGATATCAAAACGGCATTCGACGTTTTTTACACAGCCACCAGCCTGTCCCAGGCCACGGATGTCAATGTCCTGCATGAGCTCAAAGAGTCCCTGGATGCCCAAGGTGTGTATGAGTGGCAGGAGGTTGAAAGTTTTGTGGAACGCTATTTTAATAATGCGGATGCCCAGGATTTAAGCCCGATCATAGATACCGCGGCAGCCAGATTTAATACCGGTCTGAAACTTGAAGATGAAGACAAGGCGGATTTTAAGATCAAAGCCAAGCAGTTTGTCAAAATATACGGGCAGATGGCATCAATTATGCCTTACGAAATTGTGATTTGGGAAAAACTGTTCTGGTTTTTAAAATTTCTAATCCCAAAATTGATAATCAAAGACCCACGGGCAGATGAAATTGATGAATTGCTGAATTCGGTTGATCTTTCTTCCTATGGATTGCAGCGGGTGAAACTGAATCACCGGATCCGGCTGGATGAAGATGAAACCCAGTTGGAACCGCAAAACCCAAACCCGCGTGGCGCCCATGGCGGTGAAGAGGACCATGACCCGCTGGATGAGATCATCCGCAATTTCAATGAACGCTGGTTCCAGGGTTGGAGTGCAACACCGCAGGAGCAGCGGGTTAAATTCTTAAATATTGCAGACAGTATTAAGGCGCATCCGGATTTTGATGCAAAGT
>Ga0307988_1001650_pt1 | contig 12173 bp, 8 predicted proteins | sample EllFjometagen183_FD_203166 | JGI IMG/M metagenome (GOLD analysis project Ga0307988, IMG submission 203166) | Marine microbial communities from Ellis Fjord, Antarctic Ocean - #183 | ecosystem: Environmental > Aquatic > Marine > Unclassified | place: Southern Ocean | collected 2014-10-08 | reverse complement strand
TTTTTTGGACATTATGCATAATTTGTTTTGTCATCAATCGCTAAAAGGCTTATATTTGGTCAAAATTTTATAGATTTAATCAAAATTAACCAAATTAACGTGGGTTATTAGACAGACTGCCGTTACCAACCATGGGAGACCAAGAAAATTTAGTATTTCAAAAATGATTAAATTTGGACTTTTAAGTAAAATGATAAAATGCTAAGCAAAGAATATAAAGGGACACTGGAATTAATTAGACATGAAATACATACTGCACAATTCCATGTTGCAAGGACAATCACCAAAGAACATAAAAATAATCTCAGAAAAACAACTGGAACAAGGTTGGGGAAAATCTGTAGTTGAAATAATAGCTAGCGATTTACAAAAAGAATATCCAGAAAGTAGTGGCTATTCTTCTAGGAATCTTTGGGATATGAGACGTTTTTACGTTAGATACTCTGACAATGCAAAACTGCGACAACTTGTCGCAGAAATCCCTTGGGGTCAAAATCTACTAATTTTGGCAAAGATAAAAGACAATAATGAAGCAGAATTTTACTTAAATGGAACAATTGAATATGGGTGGAGTCGTAATGTTTTATTAAATCAAATAAAATCTCAAGCATTTCGTAGAGCATTGTCCAAGAATAAAACTCATAACTTTGAAAGGGCACTCCCAGAATATCTTTCAGAACAAGCAGACGAAGCACTGAAAAGTGAATACAACCTTGAATTTCTTGGATTGAAGAAAGGTGTTAAAGAACGTGAACTTGAAAGTAAAATGATTGATAAAATCCGAGATGTAATCATGGAGTTTGGTGCTGGGTTTTCTTTCCTAGGGAATCAATATAAAATAAAACTTGGAGAAAAGGAATATTTTATTGACCTACTATTCTTTCATAGAAAATTACAATGCCTTGTTGCTGTTGAATTAAAGGTTGGAGCATTTAAACCTGAGTATGCAGGAAAGCTTAACTTCTATCTTGAAATATTAGATAACACGGAAAAAGCAGAAAATGAAAATCCTTCTATTGGAATTCTTCTTTGTGCTGAGAAAGATACACTTGAAGTTGAATATGCATTAAGAACAACTAAAAAGCCAATTGGAATTGCAGAATATCAATTAACAAAAGATTTACCAGAAAAATATCAAGAATTATTACCTGATAATAAACTAATCATAGAAAGATTAAAAGAATAAACCACGGTTGGTAACAAAAGCTAAAAATCATGGCGCAGAAACAAGTAAATTCAAAATTGAACATTCCTGTTTTTGCAGATTGAATAAATCAAATTCCTCGTATTCGTTGGCATAGTCTATGTAAAATCGTAGTTTCTGAAAATTAGATGTTATTACATATTTGCAGTTTGGTTGATTATTCTTGTAATTAAATGCTTGTTCGGTTATGCTTTCTCAACTTGTTCTTTGTCAAGACTGTCTAGGTGTTTATTTATTACAGATTTTTGAAATATTGTCATTTACCAAAAAAAATTTAATTAATCTTCAAAGTTACAACTATTCTGGTGCGCAGAAAAGAAATAGCTCTTTTGGTTTTTGGCGTGGATATGTGTGTTTGGTATGATTTTGCAATCCTATTAAAACTCTAATACCTCTTTCATACCATCAACAATCTTTTGAATATCAGGTAGTATTGCCTTTTCAAGTATTCTATTAAATCCAACAGGTGTAAAAGTTGCGCCAATTCTTTTTACAGGTGCATCTAAACTTTTAAATGCTTTCTCAGCAATTAGAGCAGCCACCTCTCCACCAAATCCTCCAAATATTTTATCTTCATGTATAACAATGGCTCTATTTGTTTTAAAAACAGATTTCAAAATAGCTTCCTTATCCAGCGGCAACAATGATCTAAGGTCAATAACTTCAACTTCTTTATTTAGCTCATCTTTAATTTGTTTTGCTGCAGTTAGGCACATCGGAACTGTATTTCCGTAGGTGATTACAGATAAATCATTACCTTGTAAATGTACTTTCGCTTTTCCAAAAGGTACTTCAAAATCATCAGGCACAACAGCCTCAGCACTTGGATCATTATAAAGTGCCTTTGGTTCAAGAAAAAGAGTAAGCCCTTTTGACCTTATAGATGTTCTAAGTAATCCGGCTGCATCATCTGCGAAAGCTGGGTAAACAACTCTTAACCCAGGAAAAGTAGTGAGCGTTCCTTCAATATTTTGCGAATGATATAGTCCGCCACCGATATAGCCACCAGATGCAAGCCTTATGGTTACATTTGGGGCAAACTGTCCGTTACTTCGCCAATAGTCGTGACTACTATCAACCAATTGTTCCATGGCAGGCCAAAAATAATCAGCAAATTCAGCACCTTCAATCACAACCCGAATTTTATCGTTGTAACGAGTCATTCCATTTGCAGTACCTAGTATATAATCTTCGGCAATTGGAGCATTAAACACTCGGTTAATGCCAAATTCTTTCTGCATACCTTTACTTACATTAAAAATACCACCTTTTTCTTTGTTTGCCATATCCTGACCAAAAATGAAAGTGTCGGGATTATGATGAAACTCAGCTTTTAATGTTTTATTTAATGCCTGAATAAGTCTGAGAGTTTCGCCCTTTTTACTGTTATGAAGACCATCAGGATATAATTTGCTTACAATAGGTTCAGGAGTAACAAAATCTAAAATTGAATTTGGGTTAGGATTTGGAGCTTTTAATGCTTTTTTATGAGCAGCTGAAATTGCTTTTTTTGCTTCTTTATCAAGATTTTTTAATTCCTCTTCTGTAAATTTTTTAGAATGTATTAGCTGAATTCTAAATCTTTCAAGAGGGTCACTGAGTTTAACACAATGTATTTCACTATCATCACGGTACAATTCGTGTGCATCTGAATTTGAATGCGCATGAATTCTGGTACAATTTGCATGAACAATAACGGGTTCGCTTGTTAGTATGGCATGTTCTTTTGCAGCTGCCATAGTATTCATGGAGTCGAAGATATTCTTGCCGTCACAATACATTATTCGTAGATTCTTCAATCCTCTATAATTTTCAGCAGCACGCCTGTTTGCCGATTGATCTCGCTGTGGGACTGATATACCATATTGATTATCCTGAAATACAAAAATAACTGGTAGTTTTTCTTTGGATGAACCATTAATTGCCTCAAAAACATAGCCTTCCGAAGTAGAAGACTCGCCCTGTGAACTTATTGCAACTCCACCACCGTTATATATTTTTATGGATCTTGCAACTCCGGCAGCATGTAAAGTATGATTTCCTGTAGCTGAAGAAACATTTTGAATATTCCATTCAGGCTTAGCAAAATGATTAGACATATGTCGTCCGCCACTTGCTACATCGGTGCTTTTTGATATTCCGTTAAGTATTATTTCTTCGGGAGTTAATCCTGCAGATATGGCAGTTAACATATCACGATAATATGGAAATAGAAAATCTGTCTTTCTGTCAAATATTTGACCAATAGCTAGCTGAATTCCATCGTGACCGGCATATGGAGCATGGTATGACCAACCTAATGCCTGTTTAAGGTAGTTTGGTGCTTTTTCATCTAACTGACGCCCAATTGTCAATAACGAATACCAAAGCTGTAATGTTGTTTTACTTGTATTATCTAAAGTGTATTTTCTTTTTCGTTCCATTGTAAAAATAATTTCTGCAAAAATACTCAATTTTTATTATTTTTAATGATTATAAATTAGGAGTTTTGTATTTGAGATTTGGAATTTTTTGTTCCTAAGGCAGACAGGTGAATTTCACCATGTGCGTGTTTTGAAGTTGTATCAGGCAAACATAAAGTGTTCACTAAAAAACAATCACCATTAAAAGATTTGTAAATTCACAGAATATCTATATTTGTAACCTACTTTATGAAAAAGTGATATGAAAAAGAAGAATAATTTAATTTTTGGTAAAATATTAGATAACAGGGCTGAAAGACAAAATAGGGTGCTGAAGATTAAGAAGAGATAGTGGGGCTTTGCGCCGGAAGCTGTATTTATACTAACCCATCATAGAATCTTGTAATACTATATGCGTCTTTTGCATCTACTATTCTTCATAATTTAGTTCCAGAGCTACTGCTATGCAAAGAAATTCTTCATCTATTAGGCACAAAATATGCTATCTACTGAATACAAAATTCTATGATGGGTTAGTATAGAAGCACGAAGTCATGCTGATAAAGCTGCGTTGATAAGCTTGTTAGTCTATATCTTTATCAAATAGTCATTTACATAATTTTTATACTTAAAAGAATGTATCCCGTCTATATTTCTTATTGTAATCTCATCAACAATAACACTTGATGGTTTCTTTAGTCTAAATTCCATATTTATCCTGTTAGGATTAGTTTTTGGTTTAGGATAAATAATTAACTGCTTATGCAGATGTAAATTGAATTCGTTTGCTATGCTAATAAAACTAATAGCAACATCATAGGGTAGCACAATACAAAATTTACCATTATTTGATAGGAGGGAAGTAACCCCTTTACATAGCTGGTTATGGCTTAAACTTTGCGTGTGGCGAGCTGCAATACGCGATTTTTTATCAGGTAGTAAGCTGTTTACAAAGAATGGAGGGTTAGAAACTATTAGATCGTATTTTTGCTTTGTATTACCGGCAAAGTTGATAAAATTATCATGTATAACTGTTAACTTATTACCTGAGAAATTATTAAAATTTACCTTAGCTTCTTTTACTGAGGCTTCATCCAACTCAATTGCATGAATATTGGCTTTTGAGCGTGATGCAATCAAAAGAGCAATGATCCCTGATCCTGTTCCCACATCAAGTATAAAACTAGCATCATTTGTATCGCACCAAACACCAATAAGTATTGCATCTGTACCAACTTTCATTGTTGAGCTGTGATGAAAAATACTAAACTGTTTAAAATGAAATGGTTTATGATTTGAGGTACACATCCAATAATCCTTCTGGAGCTGCTACTGTCATAATGTTTTTAGTGCGGTCTACATTAATAATTATTTCGTTGCTGATTGGAATTAGCACTTCTTTACCATCAACAAAAACTTGTAATACAGCTTGATTTGGGTATTCAAGAACTGCACTTATTGGGCCTAAATCTCCAAAGTTCTGGTCAATAACATTCATACCCTTTACTTCGTGGTAATAAAATCTATTTCCTGTTAACTCAGGTAGCAATGACAAAGGTAAATATAGTTCTTTATTAACAAGGGTGGTTGCTTTATCTATGTCATCAACATCCATAAAACTTACTACAGCTTTGTTGTTGAGTAAACTCAAGTCATCAATAAAGTAGGGAACCAAATTTCCTGAAATATCTATGAAAATCATATCAATATCAATATATTCCTGAGGTTCGTCAGTATCAAGATATATTGATACTTTTCCTTCATAGCCATGCACTTTTACAATTTTTCCAAGATAGAAATGATCTTTAAACTCACTCATAATAGTGTTTATTTTACTGCAAAATTACGTTTTTTTTACTTATCGATTATTGGTATTATCAATGGATCGTAATTACTAACTATATATAAAAAATTTAAAAAGAGGTAAAAATAAAACACATCTAAATTATTTACATATATTGTTGTATTAATAGCTCTAATTAGCTAAATATTACATAATTTTGCAGTTTTAATATTATTGAAATGAAAAAATATAAAGTATCAAAAGAATGCATTGGCTGTAGGGCTTGTGTTGAAGTTGCAGGTGATAATTTTGAGATTAATGATGATAATATTGCTTACCTGAAAAAGCAACCTACCAATGCAATTGAGTTTATGCATTGTGATGAATCGATAAATATTTGCCCTGTTGATGCTATTTCAACATTTGAAAGCGATGAGGATGACCTTCCAGATGTAATTTTGGCAAAATCAAATATAAAAGAGACTCTAGATAAACACCCTGAATTGAAGCAGGTTCTTATGGAACTGTCGCCCAAGTTTAAACGCATGCAAAAGCCTGCATTATATAATACCCTTGCCCGTTTTGCTAATTTTAATGATGCAGCTAAGATTACAGGCTTGTCGGTTTGTGAAATATTACATGTTATGAACGGCCATTTGGGGGTAGAGTTTAAACTATTAAAAAGTATGCCGGAGTGCATTAATAAAGCTGGCTATGATATTGAAGATAATAGTGTTGAAATTACTTGGGATGAAAACCCAGAGCGCTATATTTATAATAATGATACCGTTGAAGAACTGGTTAGCAAAGTCTCTAACTTAGCACCTAAACAAAATATTGTTGTTATCTCGGTTGAAAAGCCAAACGAATTATTAAAAGTAGCTAGTGGTATAAACTTAGTATATAACATTGAGAAAGCAAGAGATTATAGAGTTTCTATTTTTAACCCGGAGGAAGAGCCCGTATTTATAAGTTGGGAAGATAGAAAAGATGATTTTGAAGTATTTGATGTTCGTGAATTGGCAACAGATCCATTTGATGCAATTCTTAAAAAATCATCTGAAATAAAAGATGATGATGGGTTTATTCTTATTCAACGTTTTGAGCCTAAACCAATGATAAATATGCTTACAGAGATGGGGTTTGAGCATATAACTAACAACAAAAGTGCAGGAGAGGTTTGGACTTACCTTCATAAAAAGGTATCTGAGATAAATAATGTTGATATTTCATCTGCAAAAATTGATGCTGTAATTCAGTCGGCAACACCAGTTGCATATCCTGTGATAATGAGGTTACTACAGTCGGATAAGATTACAGAAATTATTAATATTAAAGAACTTAAAGTATGGGAAGAAACCGAAAAACATCTTGCATGGATTAGTAGCGGAAGAGCTGATATTAGTTTCTCGGCATTAATTACATCTGCAAAATTACGAAATAGTGATATTAAGATTCCTGCTCTTTTTGTTTGGGATAATTTTGTATTGCTTACACGATATAAAGCCAGTGGTTTTGAGGATGTTAAAGGTAAAGATATTTACACTCCATTATTTGAAGAAGCACCACCTGCAAAAATTACAAAGTATTTAATTGAAGCAAGTGGATTAAATCCTGATGATTTTAGTTTTGTTTTTGGAAAGCCATTTGGCAGACCTGAAGAAATATATAAGGATTTTGTAACCGGAAAAGCTGACACAGTTATTCTACGTGAGCCCGAGGCCAGTTATGCCATTAAAATTATGGAAGATAGGGGAGAAGATATTTCAATAATATCGTATAATAAACTTTGGAATGAGATTAATCCGGGTTTTGGAAGTTTCCCCAATGCCGGTATAGTTCTAAAAGGCGAATTTGCAAGAAAATATCCTGAGCAAACAAAAGTATTTTTGGAAGAGCTAAAACTGAGCATTAATTGGGTAAACAAAAACAGAAAAGCTTCAGCAGAGTTATCATTTGAAATGATGCGTCAGTCGGTTGATAGGGTTGAGCTATTTTTAGATCGTGTTAATTTTGAGTATGTTGATGGAAATCGTTTAAAAGAAAAAGTAGAACAATATTTTGATATACTTAATAAAAACAAAATTGTTGATGTGAAATTAGACGAGGAGTTTTTTGATATTTTCACTCTTGATTAAGAAGAAAATAATATTGCTCACAGGAGCAACCGATGGCATTGGAAAGCAAACGGCTTTTGCTTTAGCAGAAATGGGTGCAATATTATTGATGCATGGAAAAGATAAGGTTAAAGGACAAAAAATAAGGAGTGAGATAATTTTAAAAACCGGAAATAGTAATGTTAGCTATTTTAATGCCGATTTTACCTCATTTGATGATATTAAGAAATTATCCGACAAAATTCATTCTGATTTTTCTCATATCGACATACTAATAAACAACGCAGGTGTTTACGAAAACAATAAGATAATCCTTGATTCGGGTATTGAGAAAAGTTTTATGGTTAACCATTTAGCCCCATTTTTATTAACTCTTCAACTTTTGGATTTACTTAATAAATCAGAAAGTGCACGAATAATAAACGTAAGTTCAATGATTCATGCTAGCAACATAGATTTTGAAAACCTTAATGGAGAAAAGTACTACTCTGGAGTCAATGCCTATTCACTGTCAAAATTATGTAATATATTATTTACCAATGAATTAAGCGATATTCTTAAAAGCGAAAGTATAACTGTAAATTGTCTTCATCCGGGTGTAATTAATACTAAATTACTTAGAGCAGGATGGAGTGGATTTGGTGATTTTACATCGGAAGGAGCAGATCGTATAGTATATTTATCTGAGTCGGATGCTGTTGAAGGCGTTAGCGGAAAATATTTTATGAATGATAAAATCACAGAATCTGCCCCTATTTCCCACAACGCAGAAGTTATGAAACGTCTTTGGGACATTAGTTTAGAATATTCAAACAATAAACAATAAATAACAAATAAAACTATTACCATCAAATGATAATACCAGAAGAAATTGTTGATATTTTTAATGAAGTACCTGTAATGGCACTGGCCACATCAAATAAAAATGGTGTCCCAAATGTAGCAGCAATAGCTTCTAAAAAAGTATTTAATGAAGATACTATCTATACAATAGATACGTTTCATGATAAAACATTGCGGAACATTAAACAAAATCCCAATGTTTCAATTGCTTTATGGAAAGATTCTGTTGGTTATCAAATAAAGGGAACTGCAAAACACTTTACGAATGGCAAAGTTTTTGAAACTGGAAAAAAATGGATATTAAAGCTTAAGCCTCAAAAAATTGTAAAGGGGGTAATTGAGATTAAGGTAAGTGATATTTTTTATCTTACTCCAGATTATGAATTAGCGGGAAAGATTATTAGGGTCTAGTAGATTGGTTATTTGGTGATTGGCAAAAGCTGTTTATCTGGTGATTTGTTTATCTGGTTATGATTAACTTATCACTCTCAAATAACCGAATAACCAAATAACCAAAAAAAAGAAATGCAAATATCAGAAAAACGATCGAAAATAAATTTCAGAAGCTTTTTATGGCATGCTATATTTTTGGCATTGGCATCAAATTTTATGGATGTTGATACCATTATTCCTTCAATGCTTGTTAAAGCAGGTGGTAATTCAGTGCATCTTGGGCTATTGACTGCAATTATGCTGGGAGGGTCGAGTGTTATGCAGTTGGTTTTTGCACCATTATTATCTAAAAAACCATTGAAGTTGAAATATTTGCTCTTGGGTATAAACCTTAGAGTTGCTGCCTTGCTCCTGATTTCTGTTATGTTCTTTTTTTCCAGATCATTAAGTGGTGATACAATAATTGTGTTGATATTTGTTTTAATATCAATTTTCTCGTTTAGTGGTAGTTATTCGGGTATTTCATATACTGATATACTTGGGAAATCAATTAGAGCAGATAGTAGAAAGTCATTTTTTTCAGTAAAGGAAATTGTACTGAGTATTGGTGTTCTTATATCGGCAATTATGGTTAGATATTTAATTACCAAGTATGAATATCCTGATAATTATGCTTTATTATTTTTTTTAGCAGGAGTATTATTATTGATTGCTTCATTTGGGTTTTGGAACATCAAAGAGGTTCGTTCAGTTAATCCGGTAAAAAAAAGCCTGATTGATTTTTTTAAGCTAATCCCACATGAAATTAAAAGAAATAGAAATCTCAAATACTATTTACTGATAATAAATACCCTAGGACTTGGAATTGGCTTTCTACCATTTTTGATTCTTTTTGCCAAAGATAGTTTTGATTTATCGTATGAATTAATTGGTAATATATTATTATTCAGGATATCAGGAATGCTATTTGCCAGTCTGGCATATTTTAAACTATCGAAATTTATTAATTACAAAGGACTACTTACAATTGCTGTATTTATTGGAATTGCCATACCTATTTTGGCACTGTTACTAAGTAATAGTCAGTTTTATTTCCAGTTCATTTTTATTCTTTCCGGGATATTTGTTTCAATATTCAAGATGTCGAATAGTGGGATTCTATTGGAGATATCTACCAATGACAATCGTGCAATTTATGCAGGAATCTCAGGTGCAGGAAAAATATTCACCATGATTTTTCCATTAATTGCAGGGGTGCTAATATATTATATTGGGTTTAATGCAGTATTTATATTTGTGTCAGCTACAATCGTTGTAAGTTACTTTTTTGTTAGGAAACTTAATTGTGGGAAGGCTTAATGGTACAATGGTGTAATGATTTAATGGTACAATGTGATAATGCAACAATGATACAATGCAACAATGTATTATCTCATTCTCGCGTTTAAGCATTTAATCATTCACTCATAAGCCACTAATCAATTAATGTAAACGACCCTTTCTGTTCTTTTTTTACATTTTTTACATCTGTGTAAACAAGTTTGTAAACGTAGGTACCTTGTGGTGATGGGTTACCGTTGTATGTTCCGTCCCATCCTTCATCATACTCAGATGATTCAAATATTAATTGTCCCCATCGGTTATAGATTTGAAGAAGATATGTTGATCCACCATAACCTGTGGTTACTGGCTTAAATGTTTTATTTGGATATCTGCCTACTTGTTCTGTAAGAGAAAAAGTAAGTAATGTGCTATTGGGTCTAAATGCATTTGGAAAATAAAAAGTAGTTTCTTTACGAAAACTAATAATATTTGAATTGCTTTTTTCTTTATATCCGAACGAATTACTGTCGCGTTCAATAGCTTGTACCCAATATGAAAAAATAATTTCATTTTCATCAAAAGAAGATACATCATCTATAATAGAATATGTAGGACTGGATGCGATAACAGAATCGAAATGAATAGTTGGCATGATTCCATCACTTAGTATTCTGAAAATATAATATTTACTAACATCACCATCAAATCCTTTAAACGCATTCCATGATAGCTCGTTCTCGTTAATACTTAGTTGTTCATCTGTTAAATATATTGTTTTCATTGTATTAGATACCCGCGAAAGTGTTCCACAGCTATCGTAAACTTTAACGGAGTAGTTATAGTATCCTGTTGATGCGTTGGCTGTTGAGTCTATATAAGTGTAGGTTGAAGTATCAACATCATTCCGTGAAAGCGTATCTAATGGTATTTGTGTTTCACCTCCTGCTTCACTTCTCATAATTTCCCAGGTACAAGAATTTGGTTCTAAATCAACATCAATTGTTAGTTCTATAAAATTATTATTATGTAATACATCTGCATTTGCAAGGTAAATGGAACTAGGCTCTATAAAATTACCAGTTCTAATTGATTTTGTGCATGAAGTTGAGGTAAAATTCGAATTTCCAAATACTGCTCTTACAAAATAGCTGTAGTCGGTTGCATACTCAACACCTTCATCATTAAAATAATTTCGGGTATAAGGAACTGAATCAATTTTAGTAAAATTTCCACCGGCTTTAGACGACCATATTTCATAATTGATAAATGGCTCCAATGCATTTATATAATGTTCCCAATTTAATGTAATTGTTTTTGAACAAGTATCATATTCTGGTTTATAAAGAAGTATTGGGCGTTGGGCGTTTGTTTCATTAACTGGGCTAAGAATACCACATTCTGGAAGAGCTCTAATTGCATACCTATAATTTGTATCACAAGGAATACCTGTATTGTCAATATAATATGTTGTATCATTTGATATAGTACCAATTGGAAACCACGTATAATTGATGTCTACCTTTTTCTCTCTATAAATAATTGTACTAATTACGTCAGTGCTAGTAGATGGTGTCCATCCTAAAAAAACTTCACCAGTACTTGTAATACTCACTGAGTCAATAATTGGTTTTTCCGGTGGAATAGTTTCAGAAAAAGTATTACCTTCCCAATTTGAAATGATAAGATCTCCTGTTGTATTATCAATACCCCCAATCTTATATTCAATATAAACCTCACAATTACCATCAGGTATTATATCATTATAGAAAACTGATACTCCAGGAACGGTATAATTAATAGTATCCCAACTACCACTATCAATTCTTCTTAGAATCATCAAGAACTCGGGTAATTCGCCAGTAGCTTCCCAGTAAAGATAGGCAATTCCATTATCGCTAGTATTAGGGTAAACGCTAATAAGGTCAATATCGAGCTCCAAATAATTAGTAAATGTGGGATATAAAGCCTCATGAACCTCTAGACAGGTTACAATGGGTGGGTCATTATCCCTGCTGATTGCAGAAAAGCTAAACAGAAATAGTATTACAATTAATATTAAAGTATGTTTCAATATGTTATTTTTTACAAATATATAAATATCAACTATC